>Ga0257114_1002453_pt1 | contig 12405 bp, 8 predicted proteins | sample SI112_10mmetaG_FD_190149 | JGI IMG/M metagenome (GOLD analysis project Ga0257114, IMG submission 190149) | Marine microbial communities from Saanich Inlet, British Columbia, Canada - SI112_10m | ecosystem: Environmental > Aquatic > Marine > Inlet | place: Canada: British Columbia | collected... | reverse complement strand
GATAATGTAGTCACTGGAGCAACATTAGTAGGAAGTACCTTAGAATTAGAAAGAAATAATGGTTTATCTGATGTTAGTGTAGATTTAAGTTCATTAACTGGATCAGTAGATACTAATACATTTGTTACAGGTAGTACTTTAATAGGGGAAACTTATACTTTAAAAAGAAATGATGGTATAAATATATCTACTAATTTTAATTCTATTATCAGTGGTAAGGTAGATACTACATTATTTGATATATACACTGCAGATACACAAACAGAAATTAATAGTAAATTAAATATAACTACTTTCGATACTTACACCGCAAACACTACAGATAATGTAGTTACTGGGGCAACTTTAGTAGGTACTACATTAGAATTAGAAAGAAATAATGGTTTAGGTGATGTAACAGTCGATTTAAGTTCATTAACTGGCTCTACTGATACTAACACATTTGTAAGTGGTGCTACTTTAGTAGGTACTAATTATACATTAAAAAGAAATGATGGTGTAGACATAACTACAGATTTCAGTTCAATAACTGGTGGAACTGGAGGAGGTGGTAATATAACTACCGGTAATATATTATGGGTTGATTCTGTATTTGGGGATGACGCTACCGCACTTACTAATAGACAAGACAAACCTTATTTAACTATAGGGCAAGCATTAAGCGATTCAACAAATGGGGATACAATTATTGTAAGACCAGGTGAATATGATGAAGAAGGTTTAGTAGTACCATCAAACGTTTCATTAGTTAGTGAAGGTGGTTGGGAAGTTACTATAATTGGTAAGTCACCAGCAACTGCATCTAGAAACATTGTAGAATTAAGTGAAAATTCATATATAGATGGATTTAGTATTAATGTACCACAAGGAAGTTTTAGTGGTATAATTTCATCTAATAGTGCCGGAACATCTACTACAAACAATATTACATTCTATGGTAATGGTGGTGCAGGAAGTAATGGTACTGGTTTATATAAAACAGGCGGTGGTAAATTAATTGGTTTATCAATTAGAGTTGAGGGTGGTGGTATGACTAATTGTTTAAAAGTAGATTCAGGTACTTTAGCATTAGAAGGTATTCATGTACCACAATCTATTGGTGATATTGATAACGTACTATTAGTAACTACTTCAGGCGGTACTAATGCGGGTAGAGCACAAATGATAGGGTTTAATTGTGGAAACACTAACGTAACTAATGCCATTAGAACCGAAGGTGGTAGTTCAGGAGTAATACCTGTAGCTAAAATATTTACACCAAATATAACTAAGGTTACAAATGCAATAAGTGCTGAAGGTGACTATGAAGAAATTAATTTACTAGGTGGGTTATTAGAAAATATAACATACGCAGTTAAAGTAGATTTAATAGGAACTGGTATAGAAGCGAAATATAGAATTACTTCTAATCACCAACCTAATTATATTTATCCACCTGCAGTTGCCTATACTGCAGAGTTTGGGTTAGATTTCCAACAAGAGTCTACCGAAGAATTTAATTCAAGTAAAAACGTCTTTGGTGTACCACAAATGAGTTTAGGTTTTGCAGAGAAAGGTACACAACTTAGTGTTGGTAGGGGAGCACCCACCAACGTAGGTATGAAAGTATTAACAACAGATAATACTGCATCTAGTGTTAGTGATGGTGGAAACTTAATTGATGTTACTGATGACGCAAAATCAAAAGAAGGTAGTACAATAACTTTTCAGTCGGGTGGCACTAATACTACAATATTATTTACTACACAAAGAGTCTCTACAGATTTAACTACACCCCTTAAATATTATGGGTTAGATTTAAACGTTTTACAAAAAAAGGTTGGTGGTGATTACATATTTGAATATTGGAATGGTGCGGAATGGGTTGAGGATTTAACACATATTCATTCACAAGATTTAGGTTATAGTTATGGTAATGAATTATTTTTAAGAAGTCAGAGTGATGAAAATTTAATTTTCGATTTAAGTAAAGATTCATGGTCTGCTAAAACAATAGATGGTACTAACGGTTATTGGATGAGGTGTAGAACGATTAGTACTGGGACAACCAAACCAACAATAGAACAAGTAAAAGTAATTTATGATAGTAGTACTATAAGTAAAGAGGGTGTTTTATCATTTAACGGTAAATCATTGTATAATGAAGTTTATAATCTTTATAATGGAACTTGGGGTTATCCAGACGGACCATTAACTGATTTTAACGTAACCGTAGGTTCTGGTAGTGGAATAGAAACATGGACACATGAATTTTTAGATTCACAATTTACTAATGGAGAATCGGCTACATTTAATATGAAATTACCACAAGGGATATCTACGTCACAAAAGGTTAACTTAAAAGCAACATATATTTTAAACGGTACTGCTGCTGGTACTACACCAGCAAATTTAGTATTTTCATTTTTACCTGTAGAGGTAGTTAATGTTCTAATTGCAGATAGTGATGGTAATAAACAACCGACACCAAGATCAATTAATGGAACGACAGAATTTAATACTTATACTGCACAAACTTCATCAGTTAGTAGCGATATTGGTGAAAACAAAGTTTTTCAATTACCTTTAGGTAGTTTTGACATTAGTGATTATTATGAAGGTGATGTTGTTTTTATGAGGTTAGAAAAAGATAGTGGTACAGATGTTAATTTTAATCTTTTATCTTTAGATTTTGAAGTTTCTAAATGGAGTTTAGGTAAACAATCAGAACCATTAGAGTTAATAACCGAAACTATTTTTAGTGAGGACTTTGAGGATGGTGGTGTAGCTAATGGTTGGACTACAGTACAAAATGGTACACTAACTAATTTATGGGCTATAAGTGACGGCACTTCAAGAGGTGGTACAAACTCAGCTTACATCACAAACGATTTAGGTGGTACAGATGTATATAGTTATACCAACGGAGATGATCAAGATGGTGCACATTTATACGCTGATTTTACTATACCATCAAACGCTAGATCATTAACACTTAAATTTTATTGGACATGTATTGGTGAAAATGGTACTGGTCAAAATTCTTGGGACTTTGGTAGGGTTGGGGTTTCGCCAACAACGTACACCCCAACACAAGAAAATCAATTTACATCTGATTATAGAGTAGGTGCGGCTAGTAATAATAATAAATTTAATGTCGGTTATAATGGGGGTGCAACCGCAGGTAACTGGGTAGAAGAAACGATTGCAATACCTAACGATTTATGGGTTGCTGGTGAAGATAGAAGATTACTTTTATATTGGCAAAATGATGGTTCGGTGGGGTCACAACCACCAATTGCAATAGATGATATAACAATTAGTATAGAATACTTTAATTAATATGGAATTTTTTATAAACCAAAATAGTACATTACCTCCATTAAAAATGGAATTAATAAATGATGGAAGAAACGACTTTAAAAAGTTTTTTGAGAAAATACAAAATGCAACTATTAAATTTAATATGTATGATGTAGATAATAAAGTTAAACGTATTGCTAATTCTCCGGCAGATATTGAATTAAAATGTGAATCTTGTGATATTGGTGGGAAAGATAATGAGTATTATATTGTTTATAAATGGAAAAGTAGGGACACTAAGAAAATAGGTAAATTTAATGGGGAATTTGTTATTGAATTTTTAGATGGTTCTGGTAAATTAATAGTACCAATTAGAGATAAATTATTTATTAATGTCTTAGAAGTTTGAGTTTTTATAATTTTTTGCGTATATTTGTCGTAAACAATAATAAAAAATATGCCTGCAACTGTAAAAGAGATCGAAACATACTTAGAAGGGTATGATGATCAGAAATATATTGTGGGGGTTGAATCGTCTTATAGAGAGAATAAGATTAGTCTAATAATTCATGACCCCGAAAACGGAAAACGTATTGAGAAGCATAAATTAAAACCTTTTTTATGGATGAAGTCCCCTAATATGTCAGTTTTTTATGGGGGAGATAGAAGGAAGATTAAAGAGAAAATGCGAGAGTTTAAAATTAAATTCGTCCCACTCAACATTAATGATGAAAATAATGATGTAGTAGAAAGATTAGAATTAGGTTATAAATTTTTAGTTAGATGTAAAGGTACTTATGGAGACCTACTTAAGTTTTTTCAAGAAGGTGGTACACCAGTATATAGTGAAGAACATCGAGAAAATTTTTTAGCGGTAAACCCTACAGAACAATTTCTAATACAAACAGGTAAAAGATTATTTAAGGGTTTTGATAATTATGATGATATACATAGACTTTCTTTTGATATTGAGACGACTAGTTTAGATCCTTCTGATGGTAGGATATTTCAAATAGGGATTAAGGATAATAGAGGTTTCCAACACGTACTATCAATAGAAGGTGAAACCAGAAGAGAATTAAGGGAAAGAGAAAGAGAAGCTATTATAACATTTTTTAAAATTATTGATTACCTTAAACCAGCTATTATAGCAGGATATAACTCTGAAAATTTTGACTGGCATTATATAGTTAAGAGATCACAGTTATTAAAATTAGACTTAGCAACAACTGTCAAAACATTAAGTAAAATACCATTTTATAGAAAGAAACAAAGTTTAAAAATGGGTCCTGAGATGGAATACTATGAACAAACAGTTATGTGGGGATATAATATAATGGACGTATATCACGCAGTTAGAAGAGCACAAGCGATTAATTCATCAATAAAACAAGCAAGTCTTAAATATATTACTAAGTATTCCAATGCCGCTAAACCAAATAGGGTTTATATTCCTGGTGATAAAATTAGTAAGGTATGGGAAGATGTTGACAGTAAGTATTGGTTTAGAGAAGATAATGGGGAGTGGGCGGTAATAAGTGATGTTTTACCAGATAATAGTAAAGAGGTAACTGGTAAATATATTGTAGAGAGATATTTAATAGATGATTTATGGGAAACTGAGAAAGTAGACAATATATTTAATCAAGCTACCTTCCTTTTATCTAAAGTTCTACCAACCTCATTTATGAGATCTTCCACTATGGGTACTGCTGCAACATGGAAACTTTTAATGTTAGGTTGGTCCTACCATAATGGTTTAGGTGTACCTCATACTATGCCGACTAAAGGTTTTACTGGTGGTTTATCTAGACTATTAGAGGTTGGTTTTGCAGAAAACGTTGTTAAGTTTGACTTTGCATCACTATATCCGTCAATACAACTCACACATAATGTTTTTACCGAGTGTGATGTAACTGGTGCAATGAGGGGGCTACTACAATATAACTATGATTATCGTAACCTTTATAAAGAACTTAAATCTAAGCACGCTAAATTAGGTGAAAAAGAAATGTCTGAATATTATGATAAAAAACAATTACCATTAAAGATATTAAATAATGGTATGTTCGGTTCAATATCTGCACCACATGTATTTCCGTGGGGTGACACTGATATGGGTGAAAAGATTACGTGTACAGGTAGACAATACTTAAGACATATGATAAGGTTCTTTAACAAAAAAGGATTTAGACCCTTAGTAGGTGATACTGATGGGTTTAACTTTTCTATACCACAATATGTAGAAGATAACATATACACTTCTAATGGTAACCATCGATTTAATGAAACAGGTAAAACATATAAAGGATTAGATGCAGTTGTTGCGGAGTATAATGACAAGTATATGAAAGGTGTGATGGGATTAGATGTAGATGAGATATGTGAATCAACTATTAATTTAGCTCGTAAGAATTATGCAGATTTAATCGATGGTAAAGTAAAATTAGTAGGTAATACAATTAAATCTAAAAAATTACCTACATATATTGCGGAATTTATAGATGTGGGTATTCACATGTTATTAAAAGGTAAGGGATATGAATTTGTTAATGAATATTATGATACATTAGAAAAGATATATAATCAAGAAATACCACTTTCTAAAATTGCTAATAAATCAAGAGTTAGAATGTCGGTTAAAGATTATGAAAAAAGAGCATTACAATTAAATGTTGCAGGAAACCCATTACCTAAACAAGCACATATGGAATTAATTATAAAAGAAGGTTTAACTGTAGATTTAGGTGATACCATTTATTATGTCAATACAGGAGCAAAAAAGTCACACGGTGACGTACAAAAAGTTAATAAACCGAAAAAAGGATGGAGTGATAGTCAGATGGATATGTTTGCCAAAGAAAGTGAAAATTATGAAGAAAAAAAGAATTCCCTATTAAAGAATGGGTGGGAGATGTCATGGTCTGAAGATAATTGGGTTCGTAGTAATTCAAAAAATAAAGAAGCTAACACTGGTATATCTACAGATCAAGCATACGGAACTCTTATGGGTGACTCTATAGTTAAACTTAACTGTAGACTAATTCCTAATGATGTAATAGAAAACGATCCTAACGCAACAGGTGAGTATAATATAGAAAGATATATAGACGCTTTTAACAAAAGGATTAAACCTTTGTTAGTGTGTTTTTCACCAGAAGTAAGAAATGATATTTTAATTACTACACCATTAGATAGACAATATTTTACACAAAAACAGTTAACTTTGACTTCTGGTCAACCTATGAAAGATGGTGATCAAGATACCATAGAAGATTTATTAACAGTAACAGAAGAAGAAAGATTGTTCTGGGATTTAATTAATATATCCCCGACATATATGTTCGAAGAATATGATATTGTAGATGAAAATTGTTTAGATAACAAACAAACCGAGAGGTCTATAACTTAATGACTTATTTAAATTTTCTGCTTCACCTGCTTTTAACTCTAACTGTTTAGCATTACTCATCCTTTCTAATCTAGCATCTAAGTCTTCTAATAATTTAGTTTGTTCTTCTTTACCTTCACTTAGTAAACTATCATAATCCATAGTTAACTCTGCATCAGGTACTTTTAATGCACCACTAAATTTACCCCTAACTCTACCCAAAGCTTCTTTAAATAGTGCAGTTAAATATCTTCTAACCCATACTCTAGTGGGTTCATTTAAATCCGAATACATTAACTTAGATAATGGAACTTCGTTTGGTAATTTTATAATGTCTTTATTTTCGTTTTTACAATTATTAATTTCATCTGGACTCATACCACTAGTATCATAATAATAATACCATACTTTAGTACCAGCTAACCCTACTTGACTACCTACTAATCCACCAGCACTGAAAGATAATCTACTTCCAGGAATAGGCATTAAGTGTAATAATCTTGTTCCATTTGGTCCAGCAGTTACTTTATGTGTTAATTCACTTCTTAGTAATTTAGATTTTAAACTGAAATCTTGTGCTCTTAACAATACGTCAAATGCCGGTGCAACATAGAACCCACCATTACCTAATCCACCACCTTGTCCGTATCCAGCATACGGTACTTGTCCGAATCCACCACCAAAACCGTAATCTCCAAATCCTGCAAATGAATATAATGCATGATCTGTACTGTTTGGGGTTATCCATAAAACTTCATTGACTTCTCTCTTACCCGGTATTTGATACACTTGTTGTCCAGCAACTATGGTTACATAATCTTTTTTCATTTCCCAAGGACCCCTATCCTGTAACCCAACTTGTTTGGAGTATGCATAAGAAAATCTACTTTCAAAATCTAATGAACGAGTAGTTAGTGCAAATGCAATATCTACATCTTCTGCTTCATTACCTAATAAAGAAGCCCATTGGTTCTCTATTAACCAATCTTGTACCCTTTGAGCATAATCTTCAATTGCAGTTTCTAATAACGAACACATTTGATCGTTCTCTAACTCAATTTTTCTAATTGGTGCGCCTAACCTATGTTTTATTAATGTGAATAATTCATCTTTTAATTTATCATTTAATGCATTTCCCATAATTTATTGTATTTATTTATAAATATTAAGATATTTATTAAATGATGAAAAGAAACCTAATAAAAAAAATTTTAAGAGAAGAAACTACTTATGAAGTAGAAAAAAATCTTTTTCCCTATACTAGAACTGATACACATACATCTACAGATATTGCTATAGGTTTAATGCATAAAGCAATGAATCATTTAGCATCTGCGTTAAGAGATATAGAATCTGCCATACAATACGCCTATGAAGCAGACACAAATAGTGAAGAATTAATTGAATCTTTGGAGGATATTAGAAAATCTTTATTGAATGGTAGTGGTCAAGGTGCTGGTTGGAATGGTACTGAGGAACACGACAATATAATAAACCAATTGGGTGGTTTAATAGATAAGTATAGTGATAGTAACGATAACTTTAATCTGAATGGTTCTCACGATCATCAAGCACCTGAAGGTACTCCTTAATCATTAATACACCATCATCAATAGTTTTAAATGATTTATCTGGTAAGAACGCTTTTTTACCAATAACAACTGCAGGTAAAAAATCATTATCCACTTTTTTAGAAAATGATTCATATAACTTATGATTTTCTTTTTCATCTGTATCTATCTCTTTAAACTCTATATTGTCTTCTTTAAGTTGATTTTTTAGGTTATCACAGTGTGGACAACCTTTCATACTAAACACTATTGGTACTACTTTCATTTTTCTTTATTTTATAAATACTTTTATATGAGTTTAATATAGGGGTGATAATATAAAAAATAAACGATTTTAATAATGTTTTTAATATTTTTTCTTTACTAACCCTTATACTTATAGTATATCTTACACCCTCATCTATTGGTAATGCACAATGATAACTTTTAAGTTTATCTGCACTAAATAAAAGTGCGTTACCAACACCATATTCACTAACAGAGAATGTTTTTTTTAGAAATGGGAAATGTGTTCCACCACCACTAAAAGTATCGTTAAGATATAATAAAATTGTATAATCATCTATATCATAGTGATATGGCATAGATGTAGAGGTGTCAGTAGAGTATCTACACGCAAAACTTTTTATTACTTTACATTTTTTAAATAAATGAATATTTTTTTCCTCAACCTTATTTTTTAAAAAGTTATGTATTTCAGGAAAATCGGTAGTTAAGTCACTTTCATATGCTGCGTATTTTACCTCACCGTTTGAGTTTCCGATAATAAATTTATCTTTATATTTCTCTAAATGTGAACATATAGACTCACATTCTTTTTTAGTTAGTAAATTTATTTTTTTATATATCATCTTCTACTTGTTTTATAAATTCTTCGACAATATCATTTTCACCCATTATAGTACCAATAATTTTCTTTTTGTCATTTAAAATATCCCACACTAAGGTATCGATAGTCTCATCTATCAACATATAATATATATTAACTGTTTTATTTTGACCAATCCTATATGCTCTATCTTCTGCTTGTTCATGATTACCAGGTACCCAGTCTAAAGAATTCATTATTACAATTTCTGCTGCAGTTAATGTTAAACCTACACCGGCAGCCTTTATCTGACCAACAAAAACTTTACAATTATCATCTTCTTGAAATCTATCTACCGCCAATTGTTTTTGTTTATCTGACATACCACCTCTAATACAGACACACTTATCACCGAAATGTCTTATAAACGCATCCATTTCGTCATTAAAGTTACAAAATATTATACTTTTTTTATTCAGTTCTAATGCTTCTTCTACTTTTTCTATGGTATACGGAACTGTTTCCATTGCAATAAAAGTCCTTAGTAATGTTGCCTCAACTAAATCTCTAGCAGGATTACCTTTTTTACCATCTACTTTACGTTGTGCCATATATTCTTCCCATACGTTTTTATATCCATCAACATTTTGTAATTCTAAATAAACAGGTGTTATTAACTTATCAGGTAAATCTAACACATCTTCTTTCTTTCTCCTTAAAATACTTCTTTTAGTTTTTTGTGCTAATTCTTCTAAGTTAGATGCACCTTTAGTTACCCAAACGAATCTACCACCTTTTTTAAATCTCATACCCTCACAATAGGTTCTAGCATAGTGAACCCAATTATTGGCAACACCACAATCAATTATTGATAGTAAATTATAATAATCCATTGGTCTATTAGCTATAGGTGTACCTGTTAGTAACCAACACCTATCAGGAGAAAATCTTTTAGATAAGTCTTTTAATATCTTACCCCTAATACTTTTATGGTTTTTTACAAAATGTGCCTCATCTAAGATTATAAGGTCAGGATTAAACTCTACTATCTCTCTCCTTAATTCCCATTCTTCATATTTTTTACCTCTTTCTTCTATTGTATGGAAATTTTTTAATATATCATAGTTAATAATAGTAAACCTATTTGGATCCCAATGTTTTCCTTTAATAATTGATACTTCTTCACAGAAATTCTGAACTTCCCTCATCCAGTTTATCTTCAATGATGCTGGACACACAATTAAAACTCTTTGTGCGTCACACTCTAGCGCAGCCACTATAGATTGGTATGTTTTACCTAATCCCATATCATCTGCCAATATACATTTTTTATTTTTTAATAAAAATTCTATCCCTTCTTCTTGATGTTTGAATGCTCTCCAACCCCTTTTATCTAATTCTACATATTTTTCAAAGTCTACATGTACATCTATTTCTTCATAATGAATATCCTCTATTAGTTGAGTTTTAGGTATCCATATTAAATTTACTTCATTTTGATTTTTATAAAATTTACATATTACATGAATCGCTTTATCACTTTCTGCTAATATTGTTTCTATTAATATTTTTTTTATGGGGGTACTCAACTTATGTTCTTCTTTAAGTTGATTTGAGAAGTACTCAGTTATCTCAACTATTTTATTTATACTTTTAGGTACGTAATTAAAATAATTAGTTATATACTTTGTTTGACTGTTAGTTAAGAAATAAGACTTTTCTGTCTGATATTTTTTCTTTATATAATTTATATAAGGGTTTTTACCATTATATGTAACTAATAGTTCTTCTATTTTTAATCCTTTAATGTCTTTTATGTCTAACATATTTATAATTATAATCATTTTTTTATGAACTATAAATATTTATAGAGAAAAGATGTATGAAATATAACAGAAAAGTACCGATTACGAGAGTAAATAAGTTTTTTTCAGAAGAAGATTTTAATTTAGAGGTAGATTTTGGTAGAGAATGGCTAGAGGGAGACATTAATATTAAAGTAGTTCTTTTTCAAATTGATAAGGGTAAATCACTAACTGATGATATATATGGTGAATCTGCACCAAACGAAATTAGATATAAAACACCTGTGGAAATAACGGTTAACTTTCAAATGGAGTCACCTAAAAATGAAGCGTGGAATCCTAATGGTAGTTTAAGACATTTAGAACACGGTAATTTAGTTTTGGGTGTTTATCAATCACACTTAGAAGAATTAGGGGTAGAAATTAACTATGGAGATTACATCGGATATGCTGAAACAGAAGATAGAATAACTTATTGGACAGTAGCCAACAATGGCATAATAACATCAGATAATGCACACACTATTGCAGGATATAAAGGTTTTTACAGAACTGTGACATGTGTACCTACACCTGAAGATGAATTTAAAGGTATTTAATTATAATGGGACTTCCTAAAAATTATAGAAAAAATTTAAAAATTACTCCTACACCTCAAGGATATGAGGCTAGACAAGGTATTTTAAATGATATTGCGAATCCTGGAACATATCTACCAAAAGGAATTTTACATGAAGATATGGATAGAGAATTTGTGCAATATTTAGAAGATGACATAAATTTAGTGTTAAACGGAGAAAAAGTACCAGTTATTTTCTTAAGTATACAGAGATGGGCTGAATTTGCTAAAACATGGCAATTTTCTGATGAATATAAAAATATAACTATGCCTTTCATTACAATAATTAGAAAACCAGATGCACAAACAGGAACTAATTATGCTGGTACATTTAATGTACCAGGTAAACCCACTTTTACTTATATGAAAATACCCACTTGGGATGGTAATATAAAAAGTTATGATGTTTATAAAATACCACAACCAGTATCAGTTGATTTAAACTATGAAGTTAGATTATTCTGTACAAGAATGAGGGATTTAAATATTTTAAATAGATTGATGTTAGATTCTTTTTCTGCGGGAGAAAAATATATAAGGGTAAATGGTCACCCTATCCCATTATTAATGGATAGTATTGGGGATGAAAGTTCAATACAAAACTTAGAAGAGAAAAGGTACTATGTACAAATGTTTAGTATAAAAATGTTAGGGTACTTATTGGATCCTCAACAATTTGAGGTTACTCCAGCAATAAGTAGAGCGATTAATTTCTTTGAGATTAGTGAAAATGTAAATTATGCAACATACCAAATTAAACCTAGAGAGGAAGAGACATCTATAGAACTTAATATACAATATGCGGCGGGAATTAATGTATTTCAATTAGTTATTGAAAATGATGCAACATATGATAATATTTCTAAACAAAATATTAGTTCTTATACTATAACTATAGATGGTGAGGTAAAAACTATACCATTCGAAGT
>Ga0257114_1002447_pt1 | contig 12411 bp, 10 predicted proteins | sample SI112_10mmetaG_FD_190149 | JGI IMG/M metagenome (GOLD analysis project Ga0257114, IMG submission 190149) | Marine microbial communities from Saanich Inlet, British Columbia, Canada - SI112_10m | ecosystem: Environmental > Aquatic > Marine > Inlet | place: Canada: British Columbia | collected... | reverse complement strand
AGGATAGCTTCGAATATTCGGGACAGCTTATCGAGATCCTCTACGAGTACTTCTTCATTCACTTTATGAATGCTTCGGTTACATGGACCCACTTCCACCACTTGTGTACCAGTGGGGGCAATAAAGCGGCCGTCACTGGTACCGCCACCTGTTGAAAGTAAAGTTTCTACACCAGTGACTTCCTTGATGGCTTCTTTTACCGCTCCGGTCAGTACCCCTTCTGAGGTAATAAATGGATTTCCGGATAACTGCCATTCCAGAGAATAATCAGAATAATGCTGGTTGAGTAATGCTTCTGTCCTTTCCTGAAGTTGCTCTGCACTTAGTTCTGAAGAAAAGCGGAAATTAAACAAGGCATGCATCTCGCCGGGAATAACATTATTGGTGCCTTCACCGGCATGGATATTAGATATCTGAAAGCTGGTCGGAGGAAAATATTCATTACCCTGGTCCCATTCAACTTCACACAAGGCTGCAAGAGCAGGCATAAATCGGTGTATCGGGTTGCTTGCCAAATCAGGATAGGCAACATGACCTTCCGTGCCATGCACGGTCAAGGTGCCATTGAGTGAGCCGCGTCGGCCATTTCTGACGACATCACCGAGCATCTCGCTACTGGAGGGTTCGCCAACAATGCAATAATCAATTTTCTCATCTCGGCCTTGCAAGACCTCAATGACACGTCGGGTACCATCCAGCGCCACACTTTCCTCATCACTGGTAACGAGAAAGGCAATGCTGCCAGAAAAATCAGGATTCTCAGCAATAAAACGTTCGCAAGCTGTAAGCATGGCGGCAAGGCTGCCTTTCATATCAGCAGCCCCTCTACCAAAAAGTCGGCCGTCGCGAACTTCTGGCTTGAAAGGGTCAGATTGCCATTGCTCAAGATTCCCCGGTGGAACTACATCGGTATGCCCGGCAAAACAAAGCAGCGGGGAGCTATCACCACGTCTTGCCCAGAAATTGGAGACCTCGCCAAAGGGAAGCGACTCAATGGTAAATCCGAGTTTTTCCAGGCGCGCACAAAGCAAGTCCTGGCAGCCACCATCAGCAGGACTGATTGATGACCTGCTGATCAAGTCGCAAGTGAGTTCCAGCGTTGCCGTCATAGTCGTCTGCTCGCGGACTGGTTAATTATGGGAGTGCAGTTCAGCATTTAATTCTATTGAGGTTTTGTTGGTCCGGCATTCGACAACTCCGGTCGTGGAGTTGCGGATGAATAACAAATCATCTTTGCTCGAAAATTCCCGCGCTTTTACAACTTCGACAGGATTTAACTCGCTGTCCATAACCGTGACTTTGGTGTTCGCAGTTATGTAGAGGCCAGCTTCAATAATACAGCGGTCTCCAAGAGGAAAGCCAAGTCCCGCATTGGCGCCAATCAGGCAGTTTTTGCCCACCGAGATAACTTCAGTTCCACCACCGGAAAGAGTGCCCATGATGCTGCAGCCACCACCCAGGTCGCTGTGCTCACCGACAAAAACCCCTGCGGAAATGCGACCTTCAATCATGGCTGCCCCTTCGGTTCCGGCATTAAAGTTTACAAAGCCCTCGTGCATGATTGTTGTGCCTTCACCAATGTATGCACCCAGCCTGACTCTGGCAGTATCAGCAATACGAACGCCGGTTGGAACGACATAATTTGTCATTTTCGGAAATTTGTCGACAGATAAGACATCAATTGTTTCATCTTTTAAACGAGCTTCCATCTGCCTGATGGCAAGTTCTTCTATCGCCATGGCACCCCGGTTTGTCCATGCCACATTGGGCAACAATCCGAACATGCCATCCAGATTGACCTGATGCGGTTTTACCAGACGATGGGAAAGAAGATGCAATTTCAGATATACCTCTGGCACCGTTTGCGGTTTTTCATCGCTCTCAAGAATTACGGCGACAAGCGGTTCATGGTGCTCCTGAAGAATGCCTAAAAGTCTGGACACTTCTTCATCCTTGATTTGCGTGGCGAGCAAGGATACCTGTACAGACGGTATTTGCGTGGTCAGATTGCCACCCTGATAATTCAGCGCTTTGAGAAGCGGCGCCATTAATTCCTCTGAAGGATTGAGCCAGGGGTCCGGGTAATAGACTTCCAGATAGTTTCCGGAAGAATCCTTGGTGCCTACACCCAATGCAAAACTAAACATGGCGAAATATTCCTGTAATTAATGAATTAATTGTCTTGTTCGAAAAGTTCAAGTCAAAAAAAGGACGAATTATAGCAGGGTTTTATATTCTGCTTCGTTAAAGCCAAGAATCTTTATCTTGCCGGAGATAAGGACAGGCCGTTTAATAATTGTAGGATTATCCTGCATGATGCCAATGGCCTTGGATTCATTAATATTACTTTTGACGCTTTCATCCAGCTTGCGCCAGGTAGTGCTACGCCGGTTAAGCAATGCTTCAAATCCAAAATCTTTGCACCAAAGCTGAAGTGTTGCAGCATCGATCCCGGCATTTCTATAATCGTGAAAAGAGTAATCGACACCATTGTTTTCAAGCCAGTCTTTGGCTTTCTTGATGGTGTCACAGTTACTAATACCGTAAAGCGTTGTCATAGATGATTCCTTTTATTGTTAGTCATTCCTGTGAATTAGCGAGCTATTTCTGCATCCAGGTGTTTCTTGATTTCATCCTGAAGTAATTGCCCGATGTGACCATCCTCGATGCGATTGTTGTCACTGTCGGTGATAAAAAATACATCTTCTACATTTTCACCAAGCGTGGTGATCTTCGCATTGTGCAAGGTGATATTCATTTCAACAAAAATGCCGGCGACTTTTGCCAGCAGGCCTGGCCGGTCAGGACACAATACTTCCAAAACGGAGTGGGGCGTATGTTGATGATTGCTCAGCGTAGTTTCGGTACTGCGGGTAAATTGACGGTGCGCTCTGGAAGCGCGTTGTTTCTCGGCAGGTTTAATGGCTGAGGAGGAGCTCACATAGTCGTTAAGTGTTTTATTGATTTCTTCCATGCGCTGAGGATTTTTTCCGATGGGCTGACCGTTGCTTTCAAGCACCATAAAAGAGGTCATGGAAAAATCGCTGTCAGTGGTATAGATGCGGGCATCCTGAATATTTAAATTCAAACGATCCAGAGCCGTGGCAATATTGGCAAACAGAAAGTGTGAATTTTGCTTATAAATAAAAATCTGGGTGGCACCTTCGTTACGATTCTCTGTATTGTTCTTGATAAGAATAAGTGGGTCGACATTACTTTTATGACTGGCAATAGCGATGGTTTGCCAGGCAATATCTTTTGGTTTTTCGTGTAGAAAATAATCTTCGCTGGGACTGTTCCAGACATCCCTGGCTTGCTTGCCAGAAAATCCTGAGGATTCCAGTAATTCAATCGCTGCAAGCTGGTTTTCCCTGATCAGTTCAGCTTTGCCCACTGTTTCTTCCAGTCCCTGACTGAGCGCACGCTTGGTTAGCTGATACAGGCTTCTTAAAAGAGAAGCGCGCCAGGTGTTCCAGAGAGTTGAATTGGTGCCATTGATGTCGGCAACCGTGAGCACATACAGGTAATCAAGTCTGGTTTGGTCGCCAACATTGAGGGCAAATTTTTTCACTACTTCAGGGTCCTGAATATCTTCACGTTGGGCAACACTGGACATGGTGAGGTGATGCGCCACCAACCAACCGACCAGGTCTGTGTCCCATTTTCCAAGGCGGTGTCTGCGGCAAAAAGATTCTGCATCTTTTCTACCCAGAACGGAATGGTCACCGCCGCGCCCTTTGGCAATATCATGGAAAAGCCCGGCGATATAGAGTAATTCAATTTTAGGCAGTCGATGAAACAAGGCAGCAGCAACAGGAAAATTTTCTTCAGCAAGAGGTAGTCTGAAGCGACGCATGTTTTCCATCACCTGAAGAGTGTGGTCATCCACGGTATAGATGTGGAAAAGGTCGTGTTGCATCTGGCCGATAATGCGTCCAAATTCAGGCAGGTAAGCAGCGAGAATCCCGTAACGTTTCATTTGCCGAAGGCGTCCTACCATCAGGTAAGGAGAACGCAGGAGCTCCATAAACATGGAGATATTGCGTATATCACGCCGGTATTCATTATCAATCAGATGACGACTGTTTCTTATCAGCCTGATTGTTTTTGCACGAATGCCTAAATTATTTTTGTTTTGAGCCAGCAGCACAAAAATTTCAATCAGGGCAAAAGGGGTTCTTTCGAAAACTCGTTTATTGGTGACTTCAATATAGTTATTTCTGATCTGGAAGCGATTATTGATTGGCTTTATTTTGGCTCTTTCCTTTGAGCGAATTATTTCCTCGTCGAATAATTGCAGCAATACATCATTGAGCTCCCGAAGTGTCTGTACATTGCGGTAATACTCTTTCATCAGTTTTTCTATGGCGAGGCTGCTTTTGTCATCTTTGTAGCCAAAGATTTCTGCCAGAGTTCGCTGATGCTCAAACAATAACCTGTCTTCTCTACGACCATTGATCATGTGCAGGCCATATCGAACTTTCCAAAGAAAATCTCTTCCCTTGATCAGGTCCTTGTATTCGTTTTCTTCTAGAAAGTTTCGCTCCACCAGATCAAGAAAGTCAGATGCGCCGAAATGGCGTTTTGATATCCAGCCAATAGTCTGGATATCACGGAGCCCGCCTGGTGCTTCTTTCAGGTTTGGTTCCAATGCGTATTCGACATCATTCTGTTTTCGATGACGGTTTATTTGTTCTTCTTTTTTTGCTTTAAAAAACTTTTCGGGCTTCCAGACTTTTTTTCTATCAATTTGAGATATGACTGTGTCCAGTAACTCGGGATTACCAAACAGGGTTCTGGATTCAATAAGGGCAGTTGCAACGGTAATGTCGCGCGCAGCTTCTTGCTGGTTTTCCTTGATAGAGCGGACACTCTGTCCAATTTCCAGGTCGATATCCCAGAGAAACGTCAGGAAATGTTCAATATCGGTTTTATATTTTGCCTTGTCGTTTTTTGTCAGCAATATCTGAATGTCGATGTCAGAATAGGGGTGTAATTCCCCTCTGCCATAACCACCTACAGCAATCAGGCTGATGTCGTTTGCGTCTTTCCAGTCATATTGTTCCCAGGCAAAACATAATAACTGGTCTATAAACCAGGCCAGATCCTGAATAATCCCTTCAATATTTTTTTTCTGCGTGAAGTTCTCGTCAAGAATTACACGAGCACTTTTTACAGCTTCCCGGTAGCAGGTAATTGGTGAGCTACTGTTAGCCAGGTTTTTGCTGAATTCTGCAAAATTGAAAAGTTTTTTTCGGGTTCGGGAAAGAGGAATTTTCTGAGTCGCTGTATCCAATTTAAAACTGCTCTTCCTTGCGGCGAGTTAAAACTTCGCAGCCATCTCCTGTTACTGCCAGGGTGTGCTCCCACTGGGCGGAAAGACGACGGTCTCTTGTAGTCACTGTCCAGCCATCTTTCCGGGAGAGCTTGGTATGCCTGGTGCCGGCATTGATCATGGGCTCAATAGTAAAAGTCATTCCTTCCTCAATTTTTAAGCCCGAGTTGGGAGTGCCGTAGTGGAGCACCTGTGGCTCTTCATGAAATATGCGTCCGATACCATGCCCGCAATACTCCCTGACGACTGAATAGTGATTGGATTCTGCGTACTGCTGGATGATGTGGCCTATATCTCCCAATGTGATCCCCGGGCGAACAATGTCAATTGCCTTGTACAGGCATTCCTGTGTAATTCTCACAAGTTTTTCGGCATGAGGAGCAACATCGCCGATCAGGAACATCTTGCTGGTGTCTCCATGAAGACCATCTTTAATGACAGTAATATCAATATTAATGATGTCTCCCTGCTTGAGTAACTGGGTATCACTGGGTATGCCATGACAAATGACATAATTGACTGAAGTGCAGATGGATTTAGGAAAACCATTATAGTTTAGTGGCGCAGGGATCGCCTGTTGGACATTGACTATATAGTCATGACATATCCGGTCGAGCTCGCCGGTACTGATTCCGGTGGTCACGTAGGGTTCTATCATTTCCAGCACTTCAGCCGCGAGCCGGCCGGCTTCGCGCATTAGGGCAACTTCTTCAGCAGTTTTGATTGTTACAGCCATGATGAGTATGGGGCAAAAAACCGCTATTTTATTTGAAAGGGAGACACAAAGGAATTAACCATTGAGATTAGAGAGCACTTTAAGCAATATATTTTTCCTGCCGGGCTGGTTGGGTAGAACTTTGCTATCAAATTGAACGACTTAGACTGTTGGAAATTTAGAGATAATCTTTAAGTTGCTCTACCTTTATGGTATAAAGCCGCACGTTTTTCCCTGATGGGAGAGACTGAAGCAGGATAATCCTGTCAATTTAACTTAACTAAAATTGTCACACATACATCAACACTTTGAGCTGGGTGCCACAAATCTGTTAACTATCAATTAGTTATCAATTAATTGCTATTTGATTACCAACAGATTGCAGGTTAGTTTCGAAGGATGTATGGAGGCTTAACCCAAGGACATAATATGACCTCTGTAAGCATGAAAGAAATGTTGCAGGCTGGTGTGCATTTTGGACACCAAAGCCGCTACTGGAACCCAAAAATGGATCAATATATTTTTGGGGCTCGCAATAAAATCCATATCATCAATCTTGAACACACCTTGCCAGCACTTAATCAGGCCCTTGATCAGGTCCGACGCATGGCAGAGCGCAAGCAAAAAGTACTTTTTGTTGGTACCAAGCGTGCGGCAAGTAAAATCATCAAAACTGAAGCCAGTCGTGCTTCCATGCCCTATGTAGATAACCGTTGGCCGGGCGGTATGTTGACTAACTATAAAACCATCCGTGCTTCCGTTAAAAAATTGAAAGATCTTGAAATTCAGTCAACTGATGGCACCTTTGAAAGGTTAACCAAAAAAGAAGCATTGATGCGTCGTCGTGCACAGGAAAAGCTGGAAAAAAGCATCGGTGGTATTAAAGATATGGGCGGTTTGCCAGATGCACTTTTCGTAATCGATGTGGATCATGAGCGTATTGCCATCACTGAAGCGAATAAACTGGGTATTCCCGTCATTGGTATTGTGGACACCAACAGCAATCCAGATGGTATTGATGTTGTTATTCCGGGTAATGACGATGCAATCCGTGCAATCAGTCTTTTTGTCACGGCTTTGGCAGATGCATGTGTAGAAGGCCATGGTAAAGCGGTATCGGACGCAGAAGCCAAGAAAGGCGAATTCGTTGAATTAGACGAAAATGATGCAGATTCGAAAATCAAGGTAAAAGCTAAAGCCAAAACCAAGGTTAATAAAGTGGAAGACAAGGCTGATGAAACTGCAGAAGAGCTTGAAGCAGTCGCAGAAGTCGCTGAACCACAGGTTGAAGAAGAGACAAAAGTAGAAGCTGTTGAGGAAAGCGCGGCAAAATCCGAAGAGCCGGCAACTGAAGCAAAAGAAAAAGCTGCACCCAAGGCTAAAGCTAAAGCAAAAGCTGAGCCTAAAGCAAAAGCTGAGCCTAAAGCAAAAGCCAAAGCCAAAGCTGAGCCTAAAGCAAAAGCCAAAGCCAAAGCTAAAGCAGAGCCTAAAGCTAAAGCCAAGGCCAAAGCCAAGGCAAAAGCTGAATAATCAGCAAGCAGCTAAGCGACGGATTAATCCAGAAGATGCACTATTCACTCTTCTGGATAAATAATATTAAGACTATGTAAGGGAGGCCAGATATGGCGGAAGTTACAACTTCATTAGTTAAAGAATTACGAGAACGTACCGGTTTGGGCATGATGGATTGCAAAAAAGCTCTCCAGGCTGCAGAAGGCGATATCGAGAAAGCCATTGAGGATTTGCGCAAGGAAAGTGGTTTAAAGGCAGCGAAAAAAGCCGGAAGAACTGCTGCAGAAGGCCTTGTGTTAACGAAAATCTCTGCTGATGGCAGTTATGGCGTGATGGTAGAAGTAAATAGCGAGACGGACTTTGCAGCACGTGAAGAAAATTTTGTCGACTTTGCTGATACTGTCCTGGAAACGGTATTTTCGAAAAAAGAGACGGATATTGATTCCTTACTGGCATCCGGTCTTGAACACTCAAGGCTTGCACTGGTGCAGAAAATCGGTGAAAACATCGGTGTAAGACGTGCCGTTATGCAGGAAACAGAAGGCGCAATAGTAGGTTCATATGTGCATTCCAATAATAAAATTGCTGTACTGGTTACTCTGCGAGGCGGAGATGAAGACCTGGCAAAAGACGTGGCAATGCACGTTGCTGCAGTAAGCCCCCTGGTGGTTACTGCTGAAGATGTACCCGCAGATGTATTAAGCAAGGAAAGCGAAATATATACTGCTCAAGCAGCTGAAAGTGGCAAGCCTGCTGATATTGTTGAAAAAATGGTCAGTGGCCGACTAAGAAAGTTTGTTGAAGAAGTGAGCCTTCTTGAGCAAGCCTTTGTCAAAGATCCTGATGTTAAAGTTGGCAACCTTGTAAAAGATGCTGGTGCAGAAGTTCTTTCTTTTGTGCGTTTTGAGGTAGGTGAAGGCATCGAAAAGAAAGAAGAAGATTTTGCCGCAGAAGTAGCGGCGCAATTGCGGCCAAAAGGCTAGGGAAACTCAACTCGACCAAGGCAGCAATACTGACTAACGGCAAACAATAACAAGATCAACCGGGGCTTACCAATGGGAACAAAAATCCGCAAGTATGACAGGATACTGTTAAAGCTGAGTGGTGAAGCTCTTACAGGTAAAGCCGAATTTGGTATTGACCCAAAAGTTCTTGACCGGATGGCCATGGAAATAGGCCAGTTAATAGAGATAGGCGTGCAGGTAGGTCTTGTGATTGGTGGTGGCAACCTGTTTCGTGGCGCTGCATTAAATGCAGCCGGCATGGAAAGGGTTACGGGCGACCATATGGGAATGCTCGCAACAGTGATGAATGGGCTGGCAATGCGCGATGCGCTGGAGCGGGCTGGTATTTCTACAAGAGTAATGTCAGCCATTCCCATGAGTGGTGTTGTAGAACATTATGATCGACGCACGGCTATCCGCCATCTCAAGGCCGGTGATGTAGTCATTTTCTCTGCCGGCACAGGCAATCCATTTTTTACTACTGATTCAGCCGCTTGTTTGCGCGGCATTGAAATCAATGCAGACCTGGTTCTTAAAGCAACTAAAGTAGATGGTGTATATTCTGCTGATCCGGTTAAAAACCCTGCTGCAGAAAAATTTGACCGCCTTACTTTTGATGAAGTGCTGGATAAAAAGCTTGGGGTAATGGATCTTACTGCTATTTGTCTGAGCCGGGATCACAATTTGCCAGTGCGGGTTTTTGATATGAATAAAGCAGAAGCACTGTTTAATATTATAGTTGGTAAAGAAGAAGGTACCTTGATAGAGAGGGGAGAATAAGATGATAGATGACATTATTGCTGATGCCGGGGAGCGCATGGAAAAAAGCCTGCACAGTCTTGAGAAGGCTTTTAACAAGATAAGAACCGGGCGAGCACATCCAGGTATTCTGGACAGTGTGATGGTTCCTTATTACGGTAATGATACTCCGATTCAACAGGTTGCTAATATTACTATCGAGGACTCCAGGACAATTGCGGTAACTCCCTGGGAAAAAAATATGATGTCTGAAATAGAAAGGGCAATCATGAAATCAGACCTTGGACTTAATCCGTCCAATAATGGTGATGTAATCAGATTGCCAATGCCAGCGCTGACAGAAGAAACTCGCAAGGAATATACGCGACAGGCCAAGCAGGAAGCTGAAAACGGTCGCATTGCAGTGCGAAATATTCGCAGAGATGCGAATACACATACGAAGGATCTTTTGAAAGAAAAAGAAATCAGTGAAGATGAAGAAAGAAAAGCTGAGCAGACAATACAAAAATTAACAGACAGTTTTATTGAAAAGATCGATGCAAAATACGCAGAGAAGGAAACGGATCTTTTAACGATCTGATTACTGGCAAACCATATCATATGACCCCTTCGAAACGAATTTCTTCCAGGGATAGTACTAACCGGAAAGAAAACCAGCCCCGTCATATTGCAGTGATTATGGATGGAAATAATCGCTGGTCCAAACAACATAAAAAAAATGGCGTCTCCGGTCATCGTGCCGGCGCTATAGCCGCCAGAAATCTGGTGGATACCTGCCTCAAGAAAAAAATAGAAGTTCTTACCCTGTTTGTATTCAGCAGTGAAAACTGGTTGCGTCCGAAAAAAGAAGTAAATAGCCTGATGGCGCTTTTTTTGAATGTGCTACAGAAAAATGAAATCAATAAACTTCACAAAAAAAATATCAGGATAAGATTTATTGGAAGTAGAGAAAGGTTTACCAGTAAGCATCTTAAATTAATGTTGGAAGCTGAGACTCTCACAGAAAAAAACACAACTATGACAGTTGTGGTTGCGGCAGATTATGGTGGTCATTGGGACATGGCAAATGCAGCACAATTAATCGCCAGGAAAGTAGAGTCCGGGGAATTAAAATCGAAGGATGTGAATGAATCGGTAGTTGAACAACATGTTGCTATTGCAGATCTGCCAATGCCTGATTTATGTATCCGCACCGGAGGTGAGCAAAGAATCAGCAATTTTTTGCTATGGCAATTTGCCTATACGGAATTATATTTTACCGACACGTACTGGCCTGATTTTGATGAAGAAGAGTTTGAAAAAGCCTTAAATGATTTTGCAGGCAGACAACGGCGCTTTGGCAAGGTCAGTGAGCAGTTGGAGTCCTCTCAATAATGTTGTGGCAGAGAGTTGTGACATCATTTGCTTTGCTGGCCCTGATTCTGGGCGCCGTTTTTGTACTGCCTGCATCGCTATTTTATTTTTTCATACTGCTTGTCATGGGTATAGCGGCATGGGAATGGTCATCTCTTGCAGGAATTTCAAACACCGTATACAGAGCGTTTTATGTCACAGCTCTTCTTGCAGCTATGGTGGTCAGTACGCACAACGCCAGCCCAATCAATCTTTTTTTTAGTATGGCAATTGTTTGTTGGTTCATCGCCTTGCTCTTTATTTGCCTGTATCCGGCAGCACAAGATTTCTGGAGTAAAAAAATGGCATTGATAATTGCGGGCTTGCCATTGTTTGTCCCAGGCTGGCTGGCTTTTTTTGTTCTCAGAAATCAAAGCAATCATGAGTTTCATATTTTGTTGTTGTTTTTTCTTGTAGCGGCTGCGGATATCGGTGCTTATTTTGCGGGTCGCACTTTTGGTAAATACAAATTAGCGGTGCGAGTGAGCCCGAATAAAACCTGGGAAGGCTTCGTTGGTGGGGTGCTGGCATGTACTCTTCTGTTAGTGATCACTGCTTTGATTTTTTCTGAACAATTGCCTGAGATGGATTTAATGCGCTGGTTCAAACTTGTCATTATGGGCCTGGTGATAGCTGCATTCAGTGTGGTCGGTGATTTGTTTGAAAGTATGGTTAAACGTAATCGTGATGTGAAAGACAGTGGCACGATTTTGCCAGGACATGGTGGCATACTTGATCGTATCGATGGGCTGACAGCTGCCGCACCGGTGTATGCCTTATGTCTAATCCAGCTTGGTCCTGAATTCTTATGACGGTAATACAGTCCGTTTCCATTCTTGGCTCCACTGGGTCTATTGGTGTCAATACGCTAAATGTAATAGAGCAGAACCCTGAGCGTTACCGTGTATTTGCCCTTTCTGCGAATACCAATGTTGAATTACTTCTCCAGCAGTGTCACCAGTATCAGCCAGATTATGCCGTTATGTATGATGAAGGGGCTGCAAAAAAACTGGCATCGGCTTTATCTGATTCAAACACTAATGTTTTAAGCGGAATAGAAGGACTTAAGACTATAGCCAGTCATGAACATGCCGATTGTGTGATGGCTGCCATTGTCGGCGGTATTGGGCTGGCACCTACATTCGCCGCAGTGGAGGCAGGTAAGAGAATATTATTAGCCAACAAGGAATCCCTGGTGATGGCTGGCGATTTGTTTATGGATTCAGTCAGGGAATCTAACGCGCACTTGTTACCTATAGATAGTGAACATAATGCAATGTTTCAATGTTTGCCTGTTAATAATCAGGGCCAATTTGAAAATAAGCCTGAGCAGGGCTTTAGTAAAATTATACTAACCGGGTCTGGCGGACCATTTCTTAACGCAAGTCCGGAAACGCTGGTTAAGGTCACTCCTGAACAGGCATGCGCACATCCGAACTGGAAAATGGGGCCAAAGATTTCAGTAGATTCGGCCACCATGGTGAATAAGGCTCTGGAGCTGATAGAGGCCTGCTTTCTGTTTGGCCTTGATGAGTCATCTATTGAAATCATGATTCATCCCCAGTCTATTATTCATTCAATGGTGTATTACAGCGATGGTTCGGTATTGGCTCAAATGGGTAATCCGGATATGCGCACACCCATTTCCCTAGGTCTGGCATGGCCTGAAAGAATCCCTGCAGGAGTCACTGAAC
>Ga0257114_1002446_pt1 | contig 12412 bp, 8 predicted proteins | sample SI112_10mmetaG_FD_190149 | JGI IMG/M metagenome (GOLD analysis project Ga0257114, IMG submission 190149) | Marine microbial communities from Saanich Inlet, British Columbia, Canada - SI112_10m | ecosystem: Environmental > Aquatic > Marine > Inlet | place: Canada: British Columbia | collected... | reverse complement strand
CCCTCTCGTGCTCACGATTCTCGAGCTTCTCGATTCGGAGAAGATCGCGAAGATGTCCACGAAACCAAATTAGCAGACAAACACATTGATTGAATTGATACAACACACTATACATAGTAATCAGGTCCCTATGACCAACTTCTCGTCTTCGCGTGCACGCGAGCCACATCCGTCATGTAATCCCCGCTCAATCGAGCGTACGCCGTGCGATTCGCGCGCTCGATCTCTCGTCGAGCGCGCTCCTCGTCACCATTAATCTCATAAAATAACCCCAAATATAACGCGCTATAAAACTCATCGCTCGCGTTCGAGCGTCCGGCTTCGCGCAGGCGCGTCGCCGCCTCTTCCGATCCCTCCGCGAACAGCGCGAAAACGCTCGACATCACCGGTCTCGAATCCCGACCGGTGATCAACATATTTTCTCTCGCGTACGCGATCCCTTTCTCCGGATCCATCGCCTCCGAGGCGAAGCACCACACGCTCTCCTCCGTATCGTTCGGGTTCTGCGCCACGTCCAGTCGAAACTGCTTCGCCGCCTCCTCGTACGCCCCCGCGTAGTACAGCGCCAGCCCGCGCTGCCACATGTACGCGCTAAACCTCTCATCGCTCGCGATGGCGTCGTCGAACGCGTCGATCGCGCCTCTGACGTCGCCTCTGATAAACTCCCTCGCGCCGCGCTTGATCTTTTCGCTCGCCACCGATGCGTTCGCTCGCTCCGCGCGCGCGCACGTCGCCACGATCGCCGCCGCGACGCCGCGCAGAGCGCCGCGACGATTCGTTCGTCGTCTCGCGTCGCGCGTCGCGCACGCACGCGGCGCGCGCGCACGCGGCGCGCGCGCGCCGCGAGCGGGGGACATTTGTGACGTCGCGCGCCGTGTGTGGATAACGACACACTCCGACGCGCCGTTCGCGCGCTCGCCGTTCGCGCGCTCGCCGTTCGCGCCCACGCGCGCGCAAGTCCGCCCGCGACACTCTCGCGCCGCTCGCGCGCGCTCGAACGCCTCGAGCGACGCGCGCGCGCGATGTCCCGATGCGCAACCACGACGGTGACGGCGCGCGCGCCGACGCGCGTCCGCGCGCCGTCGAACGCGATCGCGCGACGCGCGAGCGCGCGATCGGTGCAGACGCACGCCGGTCAGGGTAAAGTGCTGCTCGAGGTGAAGGACCTGCACGCGAAAGTCGCGGAGACGGGAGAGGAGATCTTGAAGGGGGTGAACCTGACGATTCGCGAGGGCGAGACGCACGCGGTGATGGGCAAGAATGGCTCGGGGAAGAGCACGCTGACGAAAGTGCTGGTCGGACACCCGGCGTATGAAGTCACGAGTGGTAGCGCGACGTTCAAGGGCGAAGCGCTGTTCGAGATGGAACCCGAGGAACGCGCGCGAAGCGGGTTGTTTTTGTCGTTTCAGTCGCCCATCGAAGTCCCGGGGGTGTCGAACACCGATTTCCTGAGAATGATGTGCAACGAACGAAGAAAGGCGCGCGGGGAGGAGGAATTGGATCCTTTGGAGTTTTATGGATATCTCACGCCCAAGTTGGAGGCGTTGAACATGGATCCGAGCTTCTTGACGCGCAACGTCAACGAAGGGTTCTCCGGTGGCGAAAAGAAGCGAAACGAAATTTTGCAGTTGGCCGTGATGGAGAGCGAGATGAGCATTTTGGATGAGATTGATTCCGGTTTGGACGTCGATGCGTTGAGAGACGTGGCCAAGGCGGTGAACTTGTTGAGACAAGGCGACAAGGGCTTGCTCCTCATCACGCACTACCAGCGTCTTTTGGACGCCATTCACCCGGATTTCGTGCACATCATGCAAAAGGGGCAAATCGTGCAAACCGGGGGAGTCGAGCTCGCGACGCAGCTCGAGGAGGGTGGTTTCGCGTCGCTCGCGCAGTAGTTACAACATAAACGATTCATTTAATGATAACACACGATATCACAAATCACTCGAGCGACCACAGTTCGATGCGAGCCGTCCTGAACATGTTCTCCGAAGCCAAGGGCGGGGACTGAAAAGTCTCGCACTCTCCGCTCGAACCTTGAAGTAAATCCTCTTCTAAACGAATCGCGTGCGCGCTACCACCGCCGACGGATAACGAGTCAGCGGCGCCGAACATGTAGTAATCGTTCGCCCCGCTCCACGCGTACTTGACGCCCTCGGGCGCGAGCGTGAACACGAAACTCTCACCCGTGCCGCCGTATCGCGAGTGCACCTTCCACGCCTCGGTGCAAAACGCGCCAAAAATAGCCCCACCACTATCGCTCACGAGGAGCACCGTGTTCGCCTTCCCGCTCGCGCGTCTGTAAAGACTCTTCAACGAAATCCCGTCGCGCTTGGTGCTGTACGCCAACGCCCACTCCCGCATGCGATACATCGCCGGCAGCGCCTCCCGCAGCGTCTCCATCTGTTCGACCGTCACTATATCACTCTTCCCATTCATTTTCATCTCCGTCTTGATCGTCCTCTCCGCCGACGTCGACAACTCGCTCGCGCCTCGCCGTCGACGCCTCGCCGTCCCGTTCCCCTCCCCCTCCTCCCTCGTCGTCCCCTCTCCCTCCTCCTCCGCCTCCATCGTCGCCGTCCACGATTCCAGCACCTTCCCTAAAAACCCCTCGTGCGCGTCGTCCGCTCGCACCCGCGCGCTCGTCGCCTTCCCGGCGCTCGTTCGATACAGCACGTCCACCGTCCCGTCGCCGTCCTCGCCGCGCACGACGCCCACGAATGACCGTTTATTAATCTCCGGGTGCTTCACCCTCGGATCCAGCACCGCGCGCGCGTCTCCCTCGCCCGCGCGCGTCGGTCGCTCGATTCGCACGCAGTTCCCGTCGTCGTCGTCGTCGTCGTCGTCGTCGTCGTCCCCGAGGACGTCCCGCCAAAACGTCCCGAACACCTCCTCCATTTCGCGCCCTTCGTCGTCGTTCGTCGTCGTTCGTCGTCGTTCGTCCGGCGTTCGTTCGTTCGCTCGTTCGTTCGTTCGTCCGGCGTTCGTCCGTCGTCGTCGCGCCGCGCGACGCGCCGTGTCGCGCCGGTTCGCGCGCGCGATTGGCGCCCGAGACACCCGGAAGTGGCGCGGCCGCCCGAGACACCCGGAAGTGAGAAAAGCGCCGAAAAAGAGGGGAGACGAAGAGACACAATGACGACGCGAACGACGACGGCGCGCGCGCGGCGACGGACACACGGCGACGCGCGCGCGAGGACCGGGCGGTGACGATCGCTTCGATCGATCGTCGCGGGCGTCGATCGACGACGACGACGGCGAAACGCGGTGGTGGACGAGGATGACGACGACGACGACGACGGCGCGGACGCGCGGGACGAAGGCGGAGGACGACGACGCGACGCGCGGCGAGGAGACGGCGAGCGAGGGACGATGGCGAGCGACGCGAAGAAAGGAGCGGTCGATGTCGGTGGAGGCGGCGATCAGCGCGGCGATGCGGTCGATGCAGGGAGGGGCGATGACGCCGACGCCGAGGTGGCGGGCAGTCGGGGACGTGGCGAGCGCGTGGGCGTTGATGACGGCGCACGAGTTGGATTGGCTCGGCGCGTCGGGGACGCTCGGGAGCGCGGTGTGGGGGACGGCGATCGTGGGGGCGATGGTGCACTTGGTGTGCGGGTTCGCGCGGTACGCGTCGTACACGCACGCGATGGTGGACGGGTGCGCGCTGGCGGCGGCGGCGGCGGATCGGGCGCTTTCGCGAGGAGACGCCGCGGTGTGGGCGCTCGTACGACCGTTCATTCGGCTCGCGTTGCTCACGCGCGTGTGCGCGGCAAGTGCGCTCTGCATGGACGCCGGGACGTGGGCGGTGCTGAACGGGAGAGGCGTGCGAGGTGTGTTTCATCGACTCGAGCACGCCGGCGCGGTGAACATCGCGGTGTGCGTCAGCGTGGGAATCATTTCTCTCGGTCCCGTCGCGACGGCGCAACACCGGCTCGGCGCGGAAATTCTCACGCGTTACTTTCACGTGAGAGTCGACGATGAGGTTCTTCGCGCGATCAAACGCATGGAACAGGTGTTCGCCGCCGCTGCCGCGGCGACGGCGTTCAACGCCTTGTTCAACCTCACGCGCCGACGATTACTCGGTCGTCCGCTGCAAGGAATCATCGAAACTCTCGAGTATCACGCCAAGCAGGTGTTAACCGACTTGGAGTTACGACCTGGTGAGGTGCAATCTTTGGACATCGGCGTGTTGGGATATGTGCTCGACAAGATGAGCCACATCGTCAAACGAAACGAATCCGACAACGGCGGACCGGCGCTCATCGAAGCCATTCTGGAAGATCACGAAGACGTCGACGGACGCACTCGCGAATGGTTGGTGAGTTACGAAGCGAGTAACGTCAAATATGGAAAATCAGCGTCGGTGAATTCGCAAGGAGTGAACGTGTTCAAGTCGGTGGTTTCATCCTTTGCGCGCATGTCAGACGCCGGGGGGCCGTATCTGAGCGTCGACGGGGACGCGCTCAACTCTTGGTCGTTCGATGTGTTCACCGTAGGGGAAAACAAGGAGCTATTTCCGTACGTCGTGCGCATGTTTCACGAAATGAACATGTTTGAGCTCGTCGATCAGTTCAAGTTTCGTCGCTTCTTATCTGAGGTCGAAGGCATGTACCGGGATAATCCGTACCACTGCTTCAAGCACGCCGTCGACGTCACGCACACGACGTATTTATACATTTGCGCGGTGAAAGAGCAAGTCAGTATGACGCAAGTAGAAATATTCTCTCTCCTCGTTGCCGCTTTGGTGCACGATTTGGATCATCCCGGGGTTACGAACGGGTATCTCATCGCCACGCGCGATAACATAGCGCTGACGTACAACGACGAGAGCGTGTTGGAGAATCTTCATCTCTCGCGGTTCTTTTCTTTGTGTCAAAACAACGAAGACGCAAACATTCTCTCTGCATTTGACGAGAGTACGTACAAAGAGATTCGTCGATCTATTATAAGTTGCGTGCTACACACAGACATGGCGCATCACTTCAAGCTCGTCTCGCGATTGAACGAACTCGTCGCTCTGGGTAAGAAGAACAACATCATCAACGGTTCACCGATGAAATCGACAGTCATAACGAGCACTCGTGATGATGATCCGATAAATGTGAGCGTGACGTTCAAGACAGACGACGAGCGTCAGCTGATGCTGAATGTTCTCCTGCACTGCGCGGACATCTCCAACGCCGTCAAGCCAAACGAGCTTTGCGTCAAGTGGGCATCGCGGGTGCTGGAAGAGTTCTTCAATCAAGGCGATCGCGAACGTTCAAGAGGAATGTCGATCAGTCCTATGATGGATCGCGAGACCACGTCGGTGGGGCTATCGCAGATAAACTTTATTGAGTTTGTTATCGCGCCTCTCTACGTGCAATTTGTGGCGGTGTTCCCAGCCCTGAACGGCCTCTTGACGCGACTGATCGAAAATCGTCGATACTATCAGGAGACGTATGAAAACGAACTCGCCGACATGACTAAAGGCGATGGCACCGATCGCTCTCCAGAGAAAGAATCACTTCGCGCGCGATTCCGCACGCTCATCGAAAAGCACTCGCTGCGTCGCTTCGTGGATGAAAGCGATAATCTCATGAAGGCCATTCTATCGCTTCCACACACGCGACGGTCGAGCGCGACTCGTTCTTTCAACGCGATGCTTTCATCGCCGTCGAAGAAGAAAACGATGTGAACGCAGACGATATTTCTATTGCGCCGCGTTTTGAGTTTGCATTGTCAATGCAAAATGTCTTTTCATGTCCTCTCGTGTCCCGCACTCCTTTGTTAGCGTGTTGACCTCGTCCCATCGAGCGCGCGAGTTAACGGATTCGGCCTAAGGACGCGACTTCGAAAAGCGAACAACCGTTCGAAACGTTCTCGTCGCCGAGAGATCGCGTTCGCGGTCGCGCGTCGTGGTCACGTCTCGAAATGAGCGATCGATTACCTCAGTCTGCAGCGCGTCAACGGCGCGCATGACGCCCGCACGACTGACGCGAGCGGGCACGAGGCGCGAGCACAGCGACTATCACACTTCCTCGCGATCGCGAGCTTCAAACGCGCGCGACACTCGCAATGAAACGCGCGTCAGTATGAAACTCTCCGACGATGCCGCACCAGGCAGCATCGCGAGCGTCCGCGCGTCGACGCGTGCGTCGCGCAAGCGGTCGAGAGACGTCGTAATTGAGTCGGCGCAATTGTTCGTAAAATCGTCGCGTCGCCGTGCGGCGGTTTCGGACGACGAGGACGAATCAGACGTCGTCGCGACGGTTCGAGCCGCGGACGGCGGCGACGACGCGACGCCCCCGGCGAGGCGGGAGACTCCTGTCGAATCTTCCTTGGTGTGCGCGCCGCGCACGCGACGTGAAACCAAAGACCACGCTTTTCGCAAAGCTAACGAGGCGCAGAGCGCGTTGCTCGGAACGCTCTGCGAGGATGCATTGTGGAAAGTGTGCGAGTTCCTGCCGGCGAAGGACTTGGCGTCGTTGGAGTGCGCGAGCTCGTATTTCTATCGCCCTATGCGACGCGCCGATCGAGGACTAGGAATCGCCGAGCGCGTCGCTAGAGTACGCATCAGAGGCGCGCAGATGGCCGACATGCCGCCATTTTACAGGTAAGAATCCGTCAAAGATTTCCTCGGTCAACTCGACTTTGTCGCAAAGCTGGCGCGCGTTGACTAACACTTGCTCTTCGCTTGGCTCTAGGAAACTTTCGTGGAAGCGAAAGCTTGAAATATTTGAAAAGCGAGCGCAACCATTGAGCGCAAACGAACTAATTCCGGGGATGTGGGTCAGGGTCAAGTCCGACACGGAAGAGGTTAAGCGCATGTGCACCGGCGCAGACAAGGGTGTTTTCGGCTACCCGGTCGGATGGGAGCCTGGGATGGAGGAGACGTGTGGGAAGTGCTTTCGAGTGTGCGTCGTGAGTCTCGATTACAGACAGACGCCTGTTGTCGGCTTGTCCGTTTCTGGCGGACTCGTAGCGATTTCCCGCGGAAAGACGCCGACCTATGGCTGGTACTTCCCATTCGAGTCGTTGACGCATCTGTAAATGTTCGCTGGAAGCATCTTTTGTATTAATACGCTAAAAATCTGCTGCTAGTCAAGTCAATCAACGCATCACCAAACTAAATCGTTTCACCCGTGGCCTTCTCGTATTGCGTCTTGAGAGCGACGACGAGACGCCAATCATCCTTCGTCAATTCTTCACGGAAGCTTTCCTTCAACATGTCGATCGACTCGCGCGTCATTCTCGATACGAGCTGATCTTTATGATCAAAATGGCGACCGTAAAGTCGCGAAGATTCACTGGGCGTTCTCGGTTCGATCTTCATCGCCACAGATTGACCGGCAGTTGCCTTCTTCACCTCCTTGTGGTTGAGTTCCATCGAAGCAATCTTACCAATGTCGATGTAACCTTGCGACGGGATGCAAATTTGCGTCCCCACGCGAGCGACCCCCTTGACAATGTCAACACCAACGACGATGGGATCGCGCTTGTTGAACACGCAGTTGGGCATGATTTGCAAGATGCAAGGGAAGTTGACGTGCTGCGACGCGGCTTCACGCTTGTCTGCCTTGACCTTTTCCATGTACGCCGTGAATTGATCAAACAAGTGGTAGATGATGTCGGCGGTGAAGATGCGAACGTTGAGCTCTTCGCCCATTGCGTGCGCCTCCTTCGTCACCGGCACGTCAAAAGCCAGAATAGTAGCATACTCGGGCTTTTTGCGCTCGTGCATGACGCTCGCACCCATGACGTCCCGTTTGTTTACCGGGCCAATGGCGATGCCGGCGACGGGAATTTTGACCGCGTCAGATTTCAAGAACTCCAACAAGGCTTCCAAAGAACCGAGCGTAGACGCCTGCACGTACACGCCTTCGCCACTCTTATCAACACGAGCAAGCACGCCCTTCATATCACTTAAAACCTCTTCCCTGAGTTCCATTTCGTCGTCTTCAGGATCGAGCACCAAAAGAGACGTACCTGCGACAGCTTTCTCTAATCCAGTGGCGACGATCTTGATCCCTTGAGCGCCTTCGATTTCCTTGTGATGAATGTAGCTTCCCTTCACCCGCATCTCTCGCATGGGCTGCGGTGTAAGTAATGCACGAATTTGAGTCGTAATCGCCCCCTCTAACCCAGCAACGACGATTGTCTGTCCTTCCTTGAGCTTACCGTTGATGAGAATGACGTCAACGCTCGTACCGAGACCTTCGATCATCTTCACTTCAAGCACGGTACACTGTACGGCAGGCACGTATTGAATGCGCTCGTTCATGCGATTTTGGCACAAGTCAACAAGCGTTTGCAAAATGTCCGGCATCCCCTCACCCGTAATAGCAGAGGTTGGGATGATGTTGATGAAAGTACGTGGGTCCGGGTTCTCCCAGTACTTCGCCACGTTCAAACCTTGCTCAGCAAACTCGATGACGATCTTGTCGTAACGATCTTGGAACTCGCGTCGAGCGTGATCCTTTTGTAAGGACAAAGTCTCCTGTGTTGGAAAGTTGGTATTTTCCGTCCAGTCGTACATGCGATCGATTTTGTTGAGCGCAATCACAAAAGGCGTCTTTCGCGATCGAAGCATGTTCAACGATTCTATCGTTTGCGGCTCTAAGCCGTGCATGATATCAACGACGAGAATGGCGAGATCACAAAGTGACGAACCTCTCGAACGCAAATTTGTGAAAGACTCGTGTCCTGGGGTATCGATAACGAGCAAACCGGGAACTCGCAAGTCCCATTCACCCTTGTTTAGCTGCGCCGTTCGATCGAGGAGAGACTCCTTGGGAATGAAAGTCGCACCAATTTGCTGCGTAATACCGCCAGCTTCTCCGTCTTGGACGTTGGTTCGTCGAATGTTATCCAATATCTTCGTCTTACCGGTATCAACGTGCCCCATGATGCATATAATTGGGCAACGAAGCTTGCTTGGACTGCGCTTTGCCTTGGCCAACTCGAAGCGTGCCAAACGCGCAATCTTTGCCGCCTCCATGCGCTCTTCGTGTTCGCGTTGACGGACGTCATCGCTATCCTCGCTGTAATCCGAGCTATCGGAGTACTCAGAGCTGTCGCTGTCGGAATCAGAGTCAGAATCAGAGCCAGAATCAGAGCCAGATCCTTCGTCAGATTCTTCGTCAGAGCCCGAAGCGTCAGCAGCTTCCTTGGCTGCGGCGGCCTTTTCCTTGGCTTCCTTGGCCCACGGCTTTTCAGCCGCAATCTTCGCCTTGATCGCCTTCTCCGCCGCGAATTTGGCCGCAGCCTCAGCCGCTTTCTTCTCCGTCTCGTGACGTTTCTGCTCGGCGGCCTCTTTCTCCGCCTTTTCCTTAGCCAAGCGCTCCTCCTCTTCTTTCTGACCCGGAAGGATAATCTCCTTGTCGTCCCAGTCTTCCGCTTCCCAGTCATCGGCAGCGTCGTCATCTTCAGCTTCGGCGGCGAGTCGGGCTTCTTCTTCAGCTTTAGCCTTCGCTTCAGCCTCAGCACGCTCTTGTTGTTGCTTTCGACGCTCTTCCATCTCTTTCTTCTTTTTGCGATCGTCGTAAACCGGACGTTTCGGCTTGATAACTTCGTCGAGTTTATCTGCGTCAATCCCAGACTTGGCTAACATTTGCTGGCGCATCGCGGCTAAACGCGCTTGTTCCGCCTTTTGCTTGTTGCTGAGAAGTTTGCCTTCGGCACGGAGGCGCTCCTTCTTCTCCTTCTCTTTTTGTTTCTTTGCCTCGCGACGCGCTTCCTCCTCTTCTTCTTTTTGTTTCTCAAGACGTTCAGCCTCCTCCGCCGCGGCTCTTGCCTCGGCTTCAGCTTTGGCTTGAGCCTCTTCCACCTCCTTACGCTTTTGCATTTCTGCTTGAAGGGCGAGAATTCTCGCACTTGGCGCGCCGGCAGACTTTTGCTTCTTCTCCGCCTCTGCCGCCGCCTTGGCCTTGGCTTCCTTTTCTTTTTGCTTCTTCTTGAGCTTCTTCTTTTGCGACGCCGAAAGCTCTTTGCCATCTTCAAGCGCATCGCCGTCATCATCATCATCATGATTATTGCCATCGGTAGCAGGCGCCGCATCGGCGGCATCACCGCCAGCTGCGGCTTCCGCGGCTTCGCGCTCGGCTTTCAATCGGCGCTTCTTTGCCGCTTTACTCTCGCCAGCCGGCTCTTCTGGCTTGGCCTCAATTTTGATGTCAAGCTCGGCCAAAAGAGCGTCGAGGTCTTCCTCGTCGTCGGCCGCTTGCTTACCACCCTTTTTCTTTTTCTTCTTGTCCTTCTTCGAGCCACCAGTTTCGTTGGCGACGAGTTCGGGTTCGGGTTCGGGTTCGGGTTCGGGCGTCTTTTCCTTCTTCGTCGTCCCGGGCGCTTTCAAAGGCACATCATCGCCGATGGAAAAAGCAGACTTATCGAGCTCGTACACGCCATCCGCGCTATCGGCCCAACCCATCTCCACCGCGCTGAGAATCATACCTTCACTCATGACGCCGCGCAACGGCGTCTTGTCGATGACTTGGCCGCTGGCGGGGATTTTCACGCCGACGCCTGCGAAAATCACCAACAAACCTTTTCTGGCGTTGGCACCGCCGCACACGCACCGTTTCGGTTCGTCGCCGCCGAAATCGACGGTGCAAACTTGCAGACGATCCGCCATCGGGTGCTTGCTGCATTCGATGATCTTACCCACGACGAGTTCGGGTTCGGCGACGAGCTTTTTCTTCTTCTTCTTTTTGAGATCAATCGCGACTTCCACCGCCGCGGCTTCCTCGTCGGCATCCATGAGATCGGCAAAACTTCCCTTCTTCTTCTTCTTTTTGTCTTTCGTGTCCGCGGTGCGAGACTCCGAGGCTTCTTCGTCGTCCTCCGCGTCCTCGTCTTCGTCGTCCGCCATCAAAGCCGCGAAGCCGCCCTTTTTGGATTTCTTCTTTTTATCCTTCTTCGGCTTGACATCCGCCTCCATCTCCTCTTCCTCGTCGTCATCATCGCCACCACCCATCAACGGATCGTTCACGTCGTCGTCCGACCCCATCAACGCCGCGAAACCACCTTTTTTGGATTTCTTCTTCTCCTTCTTCGGCTTCGTCGCCGCCGCCGCGCGCGCCTCCTCCTCCGACGCGTCGTCCACGTCATCCGCGTCGTCATCCGACCCCATCAACGCCGCGAAACCTCCCTTTTTAGACGTTTTCTTCCCCTTCCCCGGTTTCACCGCGCGCGTCTCTCCCTCGTCCGCCTCCTCTTCGTCCGCCGCCGCCGCCGCCGCCGCCAGAGGGTCCAAATCCTCGTCCGAGTCCTCCCCTCGTCCTCTCCCCCCCCCCCCCCCCCTCCCCCTTCCCCCCCTTTCGCGCCTTTTTCATCTCCGTCTTCGACATCGCTCTCGCGCCGTCGTCCCCGTCGCCGTCGCCGTCGTCGCGCGTCGCCGTCGCCGTCGCCGTCGCCGTCGCCGTCGCCGCCGAGGGATCGACCCCGTCGTCGTCGTCGCTCGAATCGTCCCCGCGCTTGCCCTTGCGCCCGGCTCGCTTGCCCTTCGCCATCGCGCGGCGCGCAGAAACGGTCTCTACGCGCGCCGTCCGTCGTCGGCGCGCGTCCGCGCGTCGCGCGCGCGTCGCGGTGTGTCGCGCGCGCCGTCGCATCTTTTAAACGTCGAGACATCGCGACGCGCGCTCGCGATGCGCGCCGACGCGCGCGCGCGAGGTCGCGACGACGTCGCGCGCGACGTCGCGCGCGACGTCGACGACGGCGACGCGACGCGCGCGATGGCCGACGCCGACGCCGACGCCGACGACGCGAACGAGGACGCGACGACGACGACGACGACGACGACGACGACGACGACGAACGAACGACGCGACGCGCGCGGACGCGCCGGCGACGTCGCGCGCGCGTCGCTCGCGATCGCGCTGCTCGCGGTCGCCCTCGCGAGGCTGCGACGGTGGGCGAGGGGCGACGGCGACGCGCGCGGCGGCGCGCCGGGACGCGTCGACAGGCGCTTCGCCGCGCGGCGCAGGAAGTGTAATCGATGCGGCGCGCGCGGGTCGGGGGTCAAGGTGAAGTGCGAGCGGTGTAAAAGGTGCTGGTACTGCTCGCAGACGTGCAAGAAAGCGGCGTGGGCGCTGGAAATTTGCGAGTGTTGTTGACGCCGGCGCCGGCGGCGCGGCGTTTGAAATCGCGCGCGCGGCGTCGCGCGACGCGTGAATGATCGCGTTCGCATGCATTGTAATCGTCGCGAATGCGAACGCGTCTGAACGCGTCGCGTTTCTGCGTTCACCGAGTGCGTTTCGCGGCTCGACGCGTTCGCGTTCGCGTCGGCGTTCGCGTTCGCGGCGTCGCGAACCAAACCCCCCTCCGAGCGCCGCGGCGCGCCGCACATCGCCGCGTCGAGCCATGAGCGACAAGATCGTCGAGGCGCAGAAGGTGCGACGGACGACGCGCGCGCTTCGCGACGCGCGAAAACGGCGCG
>Ga0257114_1002437_pt1 | contig 12430 bp, 6 predicted proteins | sample SI112_10mmetaG_FD_190149 | JGI IMG/M metagenome (GOLD analysis project Ga0257114, IMG submission 190149) | Marine microbial communities from Saanich Inlet, British Columbia, Canada - SI112_10m | ecosystem: Environmental > Aquatic > Marine > Inlet | place: Canada: British Columbia | collected... | reverse complement strand
GAATTGCGCGCGTGCGATGAGGTCGTGGAATTTTTTACGAGCGCGGGAACGGGAGGGGCGCGGGAACGGGCGACGCTGGGGGTGAGAGGTGACGCGGGAGGGGTCGAAGGCTCGAGGACGGACGGCGAACGAGACAACGGCGCGAGCGCGGGTGAGGACGACGACGACGACGACGACGACGACGCGCCGATTCCGAGGCGTGGTGGTGGTTTGGAGAGTTTACTGCGATCGACGATGCGCGTGCACGGGACGAGCGACGCGCTGGGCGAACGAGGGGAAGGGGAGGCGCGGAGGGACGATTCGAGCGGGAGCGCGTTCGAAGAGGAGGAGATGCGAGAGACGACGACGCGAACGACGACGATGCAAACGACGCCGATGGTCACGTCGTCGTTTATGTTGAATCGTGCGACGCTTCTCACGACGAATGGTGGTGTCGCGAACGGGAACGACGGTTCGGCGTCGTACGACGCCTCGAGCGCGGGCGCGCGCGAAGCCATCAAGGCGAACGACGCGATCGGGCTCGAGCGTCTTCTCGACGAACATGGCGTGGATGTAAACGCGAAGGATAATTCTGGGATGACGTTGTTACACTTGGCGTGCTTGTTCAATCGCAAGCACGCGGTGGATGCGCTGTTACGACACGGCGCGGATGCCACGCTTCGAAACGCGCAAGGCGAGACGGCGTCCGAGCTCGCCCCACCGACCCTCGCGTTCGCCATCGCCAAGGCTTTGAAAAAATCGTGAAAAATAGTAGACGCGTAGAAATGATGTACATGATATTAGAGATGAGAAATTCGGCGCGAAACGCGCGACGCGACGAACTTTTACCCCGCGCGAACAAACAAACGCCGCCGACGACGAATTCTACTTGAGTTCTATACTTTGCCAAGGCGCGAACGCATCTAACGCGCTGTGAGACTTACCCACGTTCGCGCCATCGCCGCTAGCGGATACGGCGACTTCACCGCGCGCGATCGCGATTTCGCTCTCAAAAGCGCCCTGGATGATTGGCAACAATTTCTCTTCGCCGTCGAGCGCTAGAGCGAGTCTGTGCGAATCCACGCGATGCACCACGTGCTCAATCTTGGTTTGTGGTAGCAGTGAAGCTTGATGTTTGTCGTGATCCCACGAGCCTGTGTGGACAGACACTTTCGCGGCGGATTTCTCGAGACCAGACGTGAGCACGCGCTTGAAACGGCGAAACCACGCTTGCGAGCGCGACGGGCGTATGCTCGCAGCGTATAAATCGACTTGCGGGCAAAAAGCTAGCACGCGCGTGGCGTGCTCGGCGAACATCAACGACGCGCTTGCGCCCATAGAATCACCGATGTACAGCACGCGCTCGTAGTTTTCGCACGCATTTCGCAGATAGGATGACCATCGCTCAAACTCGGCGTCTTGATCGACACTCATGACGTTGGACATGTACCACGATCTCTCGACGTCGCACACGTACAGCACGTCGTACGTGTCCCCACTTTTCGCGTTCTTTTGAAGTTTTTTCAACAATCCGCCCCAGTTGGGCACGCCCGGGGCGCTTCCAAACGATACGATGAGTACGGGCGCGCGCGAGTCGCCATTCGCCGAGTCCCATCGCACGAGCTTGAAGTATCCATCCGGGGCCTCTTCGGGGATTTCCGCCTCTGAAACGAATTCATCGCGCGTTTTTGAGCGCGCCATCTGGTGTTGGTCGACGCCGAGCGTTTTCAGCGTCTTGTGACCCGCCATCGCGGCGACAAAGTCGTCGAGCGCGCCGTCGACCGCAATCTCCGGGTTGCCCTCGATCCACAGCTGACGAAGCGACGGCATCTTTTTCATCGTCTCCGGTAACTCTTTCAAGGCGTTCGAGTACAACCAAAGCGATGTCAACATCATCATCTCAGATATTTCGCTCGGAAGTCGTTCGACGACGTTTTCGGCTAAATTCAACGCCCGCAAACGTCGCAGCGTCGCGGCGCTCTTGGGAATCGTCTTCAGCTTGTTCCCTTGTAAGCTCAGCGTCTCCAGCGCTTTTAGGCCCGACATATCTTCCGGTAACGCCTCTATCGCGTTCCCGTGTAAATCAATCTCTCGCAACAGCGGCATCGATCCCAAATCCGGCAGCGACGTCAGCTGATTTCCCGGCGCCGAAAGCTCTTCCAAGTTCTTCAAGTTCCCCAACGTCTTCGGCAGCTCGCGCAGGCGATTGCCCCCGAGCACTAAATTTCGCAAACTCTCACAATTGCCAATCTCTTCGGGCACGCGATTCAACAAATTCCCGTGCGCCCAGATTCCCCGCAACGACTTCAACCCCCCGACCTCGCGCGGCAGCGCTCGCAGGCGATTCCCGGCGCATCCCAATCGCTCCAATTTCTCAAACCTCGCGATCAAATCGCCCGGTATTTCGTACAATAAATTATTCGACACCTGCAATTCGATCAAATCGCTCAATTCTCGCGCTTCGCCCGGAATCTCTCGCAAGCCGAGCCCGCTCAGGTCCAAGCGTTTGGTCTCTTTCGCCTTTTCGACGCGGTCGAGCGCGATTCTCGTCGTCGCCGCGTCGCTCGACGCGCGCGCGCGGCGCGCGCCGCATCGTCGGCGTTGAAACGCGCGATCGCGCGCGGTGAAACGGCGAACGCGCGACGTTCGAGGCGTCGAAAGGGATGAAGCGGACATGCCCTGACGAACGCTTTCGCGCCTCAAACGACGCGCTCGAGCGCGCGAGGTAGGGCGCCGACCGACGTGCGACGCGATGTGTGATGTGTTTTCGTTTTTACACGGCGTCGGACGTCGCGAACGGCGTCCGAGCGCGCGCGAGTGTGGAGGATGAGGCGCTTTCGTTGCTCGGCGTCGCTACAAATCGTCGACGGTGGAGCGCCGCTACTCTTTTGCTACGCTACGCCACGCGCTGCTTCACCGCGCGCTGCTGCTTCTTCGCGTGCTCCACGCGCGCCTTGGCGTTGTGCGTCAGGCGCGAAACCACGCGCTCGAGCTCGCCCAAGAGCGCGCGCTCGCGGTCGGCGTACGCGGCTTTGGCGGCGGCGTGGCTCGCGGCGACTTTCGCGGCGCCTCGAATCTCATCCGCGGCTTCGTCGCACATCAAATCGTCTAAAGTTTCATCATCGTCCTTCGCGTCGTTTCCGTGACGTTCGTTCGTCGCGTTCGCCGCGAGCTCGGCGACGGCGGCGACGCCGACGCGAGCGCCGTCGCTCGGCGTCGACGCCTTCGTCTCATCCGCGACGCAGAGTAAAATGCGCGCCAGTTCCTCCACCGCGCCTTGCTGCACCAGATTATGCATCAACGGCACCGACACCGCTTCGCGCGACGGCGCGCGCTTCTGATACCGCGACGACGCCCCGCGTTCGCCGCCGCCGCTCGAATCGCTCTCCATCGACGCCCTCTGATTTCCACGCTTCGGCGACGCCTGAACGAGCGCGTGTCCGCCCTCGCGCCCGCTCATCGTCTGTTGCGTCGCGAGCATCTTCCTCCGCCCCGGGCTCGGCGACGTCACCGCACTCGCGTGATCGTGAAACCTCGCGTCGGGTCCGTGCGTTCGCTTCACCTCCTCGTGCGCCTCGCTCCCCTCGAAATTCTTACACTCCGCGCACCGACACCGTTCCACGCAATATATCGCCGCCTGAAAGCACTCGCAATACTTTTTCAAGCACCCGCTCCGTTTACAGTGACACCCACGATTGTGCCTCGCCTCCGTCGTCGCGCCGTCGCCCGCGCCCGCGCCGTCGAGCGTCCCGTTCGTCGTCTGATTGATGATTTTCGGTCGAAACGCGTTCGGATTCCGCTCCAGCGTCTGTTCGATCGCCGACTGTCGCTCGTGCGCGTGTTCGACGTTGTTCTTGCACCCCGCGCAGTTGCACGCGTCGCAGTACTTCCCGCTCGCGAAGCACTCGCAGTACAGCTTGAGACATTTTGAATTTTTACAGTTGCACCGCTTTCTCTGCGACGCCGAATCGCGCGGCGTCGAAGCGCGCGCCGCGATCGAGCGCGGCGACGCGGACGCTATCGCGTCGTCGCGCGCGCGCATGCGCGATCGTCGTTTCGCGCGCGACGCGACGTGACGCGCGACGCGATCGATTCGCCGTCCGCGTCGGCGATCGATTCCGTGGCGCGATGATGGACTTGAGTACGTCTACGATACGATACGTGAGAACGCATTCAACGCACCAGAACATCCATCGCCAGATCGCCCAAATTCGCGTCCGTCGGCGATCGATTCCGTGGCGCGATGATGGACTTGAGTACGTCTACGATACGATACGTGAGAACGCATTCAACGCACCAGAACATGAATCGCCAGATCGCCCAAATTCGCTCACGAACGGGCGCGGTCGCGCGATCGCGCGAACGACGCGCCGCACCGAACGACGCAGAACGACGCGCGAAGACGAAGAGAATAAAGAATCATGATGCCGACGAAGACGACGACGCTGACAACGTCGCGCGCGCGACGACGCGAGCGCGACGCGCGAGGCGCGAGGCGGGAGAACGCCACCGGAGATCGCGAATCGCGCGGATCGCGCGCGTGGACGAAGACGCGAACGTGGGGACGACGCGCGCGGGGAGGGCGCGCGCGGCGTGGCAGTCCGCGCACGGGATCACGTCACCGTTCACGAGCGCGTTCCTTTTGAGGAATGCGATCTCAAACGTTAACTGTCTCGGCCAGGACACCACGGGGGCGACGTGCGTCGACGGGAGCGCGTCGCCGGGCGTGCCCATCCAAGACTGGGACGTGAGCGGGATCACTGATTTCTCAACCTTGTTTTCATCAAAACCTAATTTTAATGGAAACATCTCGGCCTGGGACGTCTCCGCGGCGACGAATATGCGCAACATGTTCGCCGACGCGAGCAATTTTAACGGGGACATCTCGGGCTGGAACGTCGCCAATGTTGAGGATATGAGAAGCATGTTCAAAGCCAACTATGTATTTGACCAGGACATCTCGGGCTGGAACGTCGCCGCGGTGACGATTATGTCAAACATGTTCAACGAAGCAACTGCATTTAACCAGGACATCTCGGGCTGGAACGTCGCCGCGGTGACGAATATGGACAACATGTTCGAAAGCGCATATGTATTTGACCAGGACATCTCGGGCTGGAACGTCGCCGCGGTGAAGAGTGCTGACGATATGTTCTCTAAAGCGGTAGCGTTCAACAAAGATATTACAAGCTGGGACATGGCGACGATCAAGGCGCAAGGCTACGTGGGTACGAATCGAATGTTCAATGGAGCCACGGCGTGGCTCGCCGCTTTCAGTTCAGTGAGTCCTACGGTACGAACGGACGGTCCGCCCAGTCTTTGGGTCTACGGCTCGGCGCCATCGAGCTCGAGCGCGGGAACCAGCGTCACCGTCGAAGACTTCCCCGAGTGGGGCGTCGCCCTCGTCGCCCTCTCGCTCGCGCTGTCCACGATCACGTCCGTCATCGTCATCTTGCGCGCGCTGTGCGCGCCCAAGATCGTCTACCCCGCCGAGCGCGTCTGAGCGCCGCGCCGGCGCGCGACTCTGAATAACAATCGCGCCGGTTCGCGCGCGCCTCCGAGCGCCGCGCCGGCGCGCGACTCTGAATAACAATCGCGCCCGTCGCGTCGACGCGTCCACCGCGCGCGTTTTATTTACGCACGCATACGAAACGTCTCGATTTAATTTATTTACGCACGTATGCGAAACGCCGCGAACGCGCGCGTCGACGCGAGACGGCGGCGTCGAGGCGTCGACGCGCGCCGACGGACCGACCGACCGACTTTTTCGCGACGCCCCGTCACCGATCGATTCCACGATCTCCACGACGCGACGCGTCGAGTCGTCGACGCGTCCATGCCGACGCGCGCGACGGCGTCGTCGGACTCGAGCGCGGACTCGAGCTCGAGCGACGCCCTCGCGCGGACGTGCTGCGGACGACGCGCGGCGACGGGCGGTCGGCGAACGGCGCGCGGCGGCGCGCTGCGAACGTCGAGGCGAATGCGTCGCGCGTACGGGACGCGAGGCGAGACGCTCGGACGAGGCGCGTACGGCGAGGTGTACAAATACGCGAGCGAAAAGAGCGAAACGACGGATGGGACGAGGACGAGGACGAGGACGAGGACGAGGACGGGGACGGGGACGGAGGCGACGGGGACGACGGGGAGGGAGGAAACGGCGACGACGACGAGCGGGCGCGGGCGCGCGAACGCGTACGCGGTGAAGGAGTTGAATAAAAGAAAATTGGCGAACGTGCGCGTGGGATCGTCGCGAACGCTGTTGGACGCGGCGGAGGAAGAGATAAGGATGCAGAGCGAGTGTCGGTGCGCGAACGTGGTGGAGGCGTACGAGTGGGTGAACGACGCGCGGGAGTCGACGGCGAAAATCGTGATGGAATATTGCGAGCGCGGGAGCGTGGTGGACGATGAGCGCGACACGTTCGAGAGGTTTGATTTATCGGACGTGAAGGCGATCGCGCGGGATGTTTTGCGCGCGCTGCGGACGTGTCACGCGCGAAACATCGCGCATTACGACGTCAAGCCGCAAAACATCTTCGCGAGCGCGAGCGGCGCGTACAAGCTCGGGGATTTCGGGTGCGCGACACGCGTGAAACCGATCGCAGTGGGGAGTCGACGCGAGGCGAAGGCGCGGGCGAAAGCAAAAGCGAACGCGAAAACGAACGCCAACGCGTCGGAGCTCGAGCGGACGCACGAATTCGTGGGGAAAACTCCGGGAACGCCCGCGTTCACCGCCCCCGAGTGTTGCGAGGGCGAACCGTGCGATGGGTTCAAAGCCGACGTTTGGGCGCTCGGAATGACGCTTCACGCGTTAGCGACGGGACGGTACTTTTACCAAGCCGACGGTGCGTGGGATACGTACCAAAAAGTGCTTCGCGAAAGCGTAGACCTCGGCGAAATTGCACGGCTCGGAGACGACGGCTTTACAGATTTCATGACACGCGTCCTCGAACGCGATCCAAACGAGCGGTTGACGGCGCGCCAGGCGTTGAAACATCCGTGGATCACACCCGAGCGTCGTGACGACGACGCGGGAGCGCGGGAAAAGTCACGAAAAAAATCCATCTGGCGTCGACTCTTCTCGCGCCGCGGGCGGCGGCGTTGAGCGAAGCCGACGCTAAGTCCTGAATCTTAGTCGCGGCGCGCTAGACATTATTAGGTAATCACACATTCGCGGCAAAAACCAACCCGCCGCGCGGTGGTTGCGATATTCATCACTACTGAGCGATCGCTTACAAGATGAGATACAAAATCGCGCGTCGTCTTTGCGAGCGGCGCGTCTCTCGCGCGCTACTCTCTACTATTACTTCATTCACACCGCAAACTCACGCCGCGAGCATGGCATCGATATCGTCGTCCAAAAATGCCAAAGCCTCATCGATCGACGGCGCCGAGCGGAGCAAATCCATGCCGTCGTCGTAGTCGTCGTCGCCCATCGCCTTGGACGGACTCATAAAGTTGCACAAATCCAACTCGTCGTCCTTGGTCATCCCCAACTCGAACGATCCCGCGCCCACGTCGTCGGCTAACTTCAAATGCTTCACGCCGGTCTGGAAGAAAGCGTCATCCGCGCTCGTCGAGCGCGCCGGAACGGACGAGGGCCCGTACCCTCGACCGTCGCCGAGCAAATCGCGTACGCGCGCCTCCACGTCGGCGCGTTGCGTCGCCTCTAACTCCTTCATTTGCTCCTCCCGCGTCTTCCCCGCAAAGTATTCGATATCGTCCGTTTCATCCACGTACCGCTCGGCGAGTCGCCGAATCTCTACGACCTCCGCCGGCGTCAACTTCGCCTTGACGCTCTCCAAAAACGACGACGACTCCGCCTCCGCCCTCTTCGCCTCGCCCGCCCTCGCGCTCTGTCGCGCCCTCACGCCCTCGCTCCCCTCCTTCGCCCGCGCGCGTTCGCTCGCGCCTCGCCCCCCGACGCCGACGTTCGTGATGTTCCCCAGCGCCGCTCGCCCCGGCGTCTTCGCCGCCGCCGTCTTCCCGACCCCAAGTCCCGCGCTTTCGCGCCCGCTCGCGCGCGCCGCTTTCCCGCGCACCATCGCGTTCTCATCGTCCCGCGCCGGCGCCATCGCGCGCACCGCGCGCTCGCTCTCCATCGTCCCGTCCCGTCCCGTCCCGTCGCGTCGCGAATTCAAATCTTCAAATCTTCAAATCTTCAATTCAAATCCGATTCGAGTCTCGACGGCGTCGCGACGGCGTCGCGACGGCGTCCTCGCGTCGGCGCTCGGTCGACGCGCCCTTCGCGCGCGTCGCTCGAGGTCGTCGACCGCGCGCGCGCCTCGCGACGTCGCCGAGTGACGCGCCGACGCGCCGGTCGCGCTTCTTTCCCCTCGTCGCACACATCGCCGTCGTCTTCCTACAGTACGACGTTTTGTCACGTATTAGAAGGCGCGCGAGACCGTTCGCGCGGACGACGACCGCACGGCGCGTCGCACACATCGCCGTCGTCTTCCTACAGTACGATGTTTTGTCACGTATTAGAAGGCGCGCGAGACCATTCGCGCGGACGCGCGTCGTCGTCGCCGCCCGCACGGCGCGACGCGCGCGATGGCGACGACGACCGTCGCGCGCGCGTCGATCGCGCCGACGGTCTCGCGCGCGATCGCGCGACGTTCTTCGCGATCGCGTCCGCGCGTCGCGCGGGTCGGCGCGCGCGCGACGACGACGACGCGCGAGACGCGCGCGCGAACGCGACGACCGACGACGACGACGACGCGCGCGGCGACGACGACGGCGACGGCGACGGCGACGCGAAGAACGACGCGCGGGACGACGACGACGACGCGGGCGACGCGGGAGGAGGACGCGCTGGCGACGGCGATCGGGGCGACGGCGGCGACGCTCGCGCGAACGCGCGCGCGGACGGGACGCGCGCTGACGCTGGCGCTCGTCGCGGGCGCGTGGGCGCAGAGCGTGAATCTGGGAGGGACGTTCGCGCTGGCGCTGTTCAGGGCGCACGAGGTGCCGATCGTGGCGGCGGCGTTCGCGCTGGGGGTGGCGGCGTGGAAGTTCGCGTGCGCGCAGTACGCGCGAACGTGCGTGTTGCGGCGCGAGGGAGAGAAAGAGGGAGAGGCGCGCTCGGATCGACGCGGGGCGCTCGCGGCGGTGAATTCGATGGGGTGGTCGGTGAGGGCGGCGCACGGGGAGTTGAAGGACGCGAGAGGGGTTTTGGCGTCGTTGTGCGTGTTGGATTTACGACGGCTGGCGTCCGTCGCGTGGAATTCGCTCATCACCGTTCCGATTCCGTACTTGGGATTGATTAAACTTCTAGATTTCGCCGTCGCGGGTCCGGTGCTGGTGAACGAGGGAAAGACGCCTCGCGAGGCGATGGCGCGTTCGCGAGAGTTGATGTACGGATATCGCGTGCTGTTGATGAAGACGACGTTTTTGTGCTCCACCGTGTGCGCCGCACTCGTGTGCGGCACCGTCGGAGCTTTCGTGGCGTGCGTCCCGTCGCTGCCGAACCTCATGCTCGGCGCGGAAGCGACGACCGTGGGCGAAGCCGCGGCGGGATTCATCAACGGCGCGGCGTTCGATCGCGTGTGGGTGCTCGGGACGCCGCTCGAACGCGCGGCGACGTTCGCCTTGCTGGTGTGCGGATTAGTTTTGAGCTTTCTCTTCACTTTAGGCTTTCGCGAGCTCTTGAGCCTGTTTTACGAAGAAACGACGGCGCGCTACTCACCGCCGCCGCCGCTGGACGCATCGGCGATCGACGCGACGAACAAGCCATCGCTCTGGCGGCGAGCGCAGTTCTGGCGCAACGAATGACTAGATTTTTTTGGTTCTTCGTGTGCTAAGTCGTCGGCATTGCAAGCAGCGGTCTAGATTATGTAGAAAAGTAGTGCGCATCAGTAATCTTCGTCAAAATCCATCGTGATCACGGCCAAAACCACGCGCGCGAACCAGAACGCGACGTAGGCGCACCAGGCGAGCGCGAGCATTTGATACTCGCTAAAAGGTCGCAAGTTGACGGTCAACCCTTTACGACGACACAATCCGAGCGTCACCTCCTCTAAAACGGCAAAAATCGAGAACACATAGTCCACAACGGGGTTGCCCCGTCGCGATGTTCGCCGCGCGCGTGCCCACGATTCCGTCACCGCCGAACGCACGTCGGCGTACGCGATTCGTCGCTTGTTCGCGCCCTCATCCGTGGCCACGCCGTCAAGTCCGAGCTTTTTGTTCAAGAACACCGAAATGGGCACCAAAATTTTCACGAGCAAAGTAATTTCATTTCCACCGATCGGTCTGTGCATCCACTCACCCTTGTACATTTCTTTCGCGCTCGTGCGCGCGGATGACCATCCTTGACGATTCTCACCCGCGTCCGTGTCCACGTACTTTGTCGACGTTGGGCTCTTCAGGTACGGCGTATCGCGGAATCTTTCCAAGCGAAACACCGTGAACGAGGCCGCTCGAAATGCTGGCACTTTCTTGCGAAGCGGATGAGACGTAGGCACTTGCGTTGCGTCGCGCTCGAGGCGATGAATGAGCGCGATGGCAACTTGCGCCAACCCGTCGGTCTCCGGTGTGAACATGCGCAAATGCTTGGAACTTCCCCCATTGGCTTTGTCCGATTCGAATGATTTGTTTGCCGCTAGGCGTGCAGCAGCACCGTGCCACTTGCTCAGCGGCGAGCTCTTCACCGCGGACCCGGGCGTTCCCGGAAGCGTGTCGCCAAGCGTCACGGGGTCGACGTCGGGTTCCCATTCTTGGAGCTGAGAGCGAATGAGAGGGTAGTATGATTCCGCGTTCGCCGCTAAATCTTCTCGCGCTTGCATAGTTTTCAGAGTTCCCTTGAATGGGTCCAGAACAAACTCGGCGTAGCCGTCTTCAACGTCTTGTAAGATCTTCAACAACTTTGGCGCCGCCGCGAGCGGTTCCAAAGCCGCCAGCAACACGGTCGCCGTGCCCTCGGCGTCGAGCGGCACGCGCTTACAGCACAGTTCTAAGAAATGCTTCATCAGTTCATGGTAGAACGGAATGCTCTTCAACACGTGACGAACGTGGGAAAACACCCCAGGAGTGTCGACAACTTGATCGTCAAACTTGAACTCTTTTCCGCGCGAGAGCAACGCGTCGTCGTACCCCGCCACCTTTGATGAAGATCCACTACCGCTAGATTTGAGTGGAGAAGTAAGCATGGCGCGCGGTGATCCTGAGCGCTTCGATCCGCTCGACGACGACTTCGTCTGACTCTGCGGATATTTGGCGCACCACGGCGCAAAATACGCCACCCAAAGCGTCACCATGGGTTCCATATTTGTCGAGCTTTCAGTCGGCCACTGCGTAAAGGCATCGCGTAAAAAGCAATACAGCGGGCGTTGGATCATCTCACGCGCGCGCTCGATGGTTTTCATCGCCTCTAAGTTCTCCGGTCGACGATCTGGAAGTTCGGCAAACAAGTACGTAATCAAGAGTGTCACCGCGTTGACGTGATCCACCGCGGGTGGGTTGTACGCATACCTGCGCGTGCCGTCTCGTCGGTGCGCATCGCCGCTCGAACGCACTGGGCTCATGTTTGCCTGGCGCATAGCAGCGTCGACGACGCGACCCATGGCTGGGAACGAGCTTCGAAACGGCGATCCGGTCGCGCCTCGAGCGCCGTCGCCCGACTGCGGCCCCCGCGCCTCCTCCACGGGCATCCAAAATTCGCTCAAAATGCTCACCAGAAACTCAGCTTGCACCGCATTCGCCTTATCATCACCACTTTTACCGCCACCGCCCCAACTCTTTCCCGTCTCCTCGCGCGGAAGAAAGAATTTCAAGTGCGAGAGTAACAACTCGCGATACGGATGCACGCGCTTCGACGGCGCGCGTTGCATCAAAGACGGCGTCGATGGCCACTGCCCACCGAGAAACGCAGCACCACTACTGATTGGAGATCCAGTGCCACCGAAAGGACCACTTCCACTCTTGTAAGACGGACTTTGTCCCGCAGAATAAAGCGACGATGACGACGACCCTCGTCTTCCCCCCGGTCGCATCGCGAAATATGCCGTCCAAAACATGAAGTAATGATACAGCCCCAAATGCACCTGATACTTCCCCACACTGTCTCGTTTAATGCAACCAGCGTATGGGGGTGATCGGTTCAGCGCCATCGCTCCGCTTTCCGTCTGTAACATTCTTTGTGTTCGTTCCGGCAGACGATCGAGCGGAAACGCGAACTGCACCAACTTGTCCGAATCTGCGATCAACATCGCTCGGATCAACGATCCCTCCGGAGATAAGAAATCCAACAAGTCTTTCACATCTCTCTCGCTTCCGGTGGTGAACGCGGCGTTCATCCACCCCTCACTGGATGATCCGTCGAACGAAAACAACCGACACAAAATTGGCTGAAAACACGCGCTGAAAAATTCCCTCAAATTTTCTCTATTTCGCTTCAACACGCGCTCGATCGTCTCGATCGTCTTCATCGCTTCGCTGCCTAAATTTGCACTCT
>Ga0257114_1002435_pt1 | contig 12442 bp, 18 predicted proteins | sample SI112_10mmetaG_FD_190149 | JGI IMG/M metagenome (GOLD analysis project Ga0257114, IMG submission 190149) | Marine microbial communities from Saanich Inlet, British Columbia, Canada - SI112_10m | ecosystem: Environmental > Aquatic > Marine > Inlet | place: Canada: British Columbia | collected... | reverse complement strand
AATTTTTTGTAATGATATATCGTTAATAATTATATCATTATTATTCTTATTATGATAATTTATAATTTCATTTATAAAACTATCAGAAAAGTAAATAGTAATTGTAAAACTAATATAATAATTAGTTATATTATTTTCATTAAGTAATTTAAATAATTTCATTTTATGATCATTGATATTATCAGTTAACATGCTTACATATATTACTGTTTGTGTATCAAATATACTTTTACAACTATTATGTGTTCTATTAAAATGTATTTCATATAATTTAAAATTTTTAAGAATTATCCACATTTTTTTACAAATTAAAGCATGTTTATTAATATCACAATTATCAAAAATTATTTTATATTTTATTTTAAATAAATTTACATTTAATGGATTTATAAAATCCTCCGTATTTTCACTAAATATTTTACAAGTATTCTTGAAATTATATATATCTTTACCATCTTCAATTTTATCTAATATAACACCAAAAATATCAGTTGGCATTTTTGTTATATTATTAGCAAAAAACATTTTATAATATTATTATAACTTATTAGTAATTATAAATTCTAAATGAATTCAATTTTTTATATTTTCCAAATATGTTGAAGTTTAGACATTAATGTAGGCATTTGACTAAATAATGTAGGTGCTATTATTAATGCAGAAAATCTACCAGGTTTTTTTTCTATTTTAAAAAATGTTTTAAATACAGCTTCAACATATTCACGCATTATATATGTTGATACAGCAACTAAGCCAATTTGTAAATAAATTTCTAAAAGTGTTAATATTCTATGTTTTTTTTCATCTAATTTAGGCATATATCTTTCAAGTGTCTTACCAATAGTTAAACCAATTGATAAAAATACTATAGCATATACAAATATCCAAAAAGCATAAGTCCAATATATTATTTTTTTTCCTTTTAACATTTATTTTTATAAAATATTAAAATCTAATAAAATCTTAATTTAATAAAATCTTAATTTAATAAAATCTTAATTTAATAAAATCTTAATTTGTTTAAAATTTAATAAATTTTAAATTTAATTAAAATTAAATAAAATGAATCAAGAAGAAGTACATATAGATGAAATAACAGAATTAGTTAAATTTGTTTTTTCAGATAATAGACATAATAATAGAATGGTAATAGAATCAAGTGATTTTAAAGATACACGAGATTTATATTTTTTTTGTATTGAATTAACTATGAAAGGAATGGCTTATTTATATGGTGATGAAAATGAAAAAGTAGATATAGAAAAACTTTCACTAGAACAACTAGATAATATTAAAACTAAATTATCAAATGCAGCAATTGAACTTATTGTAGATATAACACCAGTTAAAACAAATATAGATACAAATAATCATACGGAAATTATATATGATATTCCATATAAAGATTTAGAAAAAAAATGTAGTTTAGAAGAATATTCTTTAAAATTAATTAAAAAAGAAAATTTATATGATATTAGATTTAAGATAATGGATTATATTTAATTGTATATAATTTTTTTTTCTATATTTTCACATTTAAGATTACCTAAAATAAATTTATTTAAATTAAAATCTATACCATATTCTTTTTTTCTTTGTTTTATATTTATTATTAAACCAATAATAGCAATAATTAATGTTACAATACTAATAATTCTTATAAAGTAATGTAATCTTATAACAAGTTTATAATTTTCAATTTTATCTGGGTTTTCTCTATAGAATGTATAATGTTGATGTAATAAATGAATTATAAATATTAGAATTAATACTATTCCGGTAAATGTTAAATTTAATCTCATAATAATTACGAAAATAATATATAAGATAATACAATTTAATAATTTATTAATAGGGTGGTCTTCATCAGTAAATAAATTACTATTTAGAAAATATAAAGTTAAAAATGCAACTAAGTGTTTCATATAAATATTATTAACTATAGTTCTTTGATATTTACAATTCAATATATCTCCAACAAATCCAGATGAAATAATTAATAATAAAAAGAACATGCCATTGATAAGTCTAACTGAATAAAAGTTAGTATTTTTATCATTTTTTATTAAATCTTCTTCACTTATTTTTTCTATATTTAAATACATTTTAAATTAAAATTATATAAAAAATTTAATTTAATAAAATTAAAATGAATTCAATATTAGCAATATCACCTATCGATGGAAGATATAGAAATGTAACTTATGATTTAGAAAATTATTTCTCTGAATATGGATTTTTTAAATATAGAGTAAAAGTAGAAATAGATTATTTTATAAATTTATGTAAAGAATTAAATATAACAACATTTGATGTAAATTATTTAAATTCTATAAAAACAGAATTTAATAAAGAAGAATGTCTAAAAATTAAACAAATTGAAACAAATATTAATCATGATGTTAAGGCAGTTGAAACATATATTGGAAATAAATTTACAGAAAGTGGTCATTTTCATAAAAATTTAATTCATTTTGGATTAACTTCACAAGATATAAATAATGTATCCATTTCTTTGAGTATTAAAGATTATTTAAATAATCTATATTTTAGTAATATAGATGATATTTTAGATTTAATTAATAATAAAACAGAAATATGGAAAAATTCAATAATGATAAGTAAAACACATGGACAATCCGCAGTACCTACAACTATGGGAAAAGAATTTAAAGTGTTTTATTATAGATTAGAAAAAGAATTATTAAATTTAAAAAAACAACAAGTTTATAGTAAATTTGGAGGAGCAGTTGGTAATCTAAATGCCCATTATTTAGCATATCCAAATATAAATTGGGAAAACTTTGCTGATAAATTTTTAGATACATATTATTTAAAAAGAAATAAATATACAACACAAATTGATAATTATGAAAGTTTATCTATTATTTTTGATAGTATAAAAAGAATTAATACAATATTAGTTGATATGTGTAGAGATATTTGGACTTATATATCTATGGATTATTTAAAACAAAAAATAAATAAGGAAGAGGTAGGTAGTTCAACTATGCCTCAAAAAGTCAATCCAATAAACTTTGAAAATGCAGAAGGTAATTTATTAATGTCTATTACAATGTTAGAATTTTTATCAAGAAAATTACCAATATCGAGACTACAAAGAGATTTAACTGATTCAACTACTCTTAGAAATTTAGGTATAGTATTTGGATGGTGTGAAATAGCATATCATAATATTAAAATTGGTTTACAAAAAATAAATATTAATCAAGAAAAAATAAATTATGATAATGATAATAATTTATCTGTATTAACAGAAGGTTATCAAACATTATTAAGAAAATGGGGTGATGAAGATGCATATTATAAATTAAAAAACTTAAGTAGAACAAATAATAATTTAACAAAAAATGATTTAAATGATTTTATAGATAAATTAGATTTAGATAATGAAAAAAAAAATGAATTAAAAAATATAAAAATTGAAAACTATATAGGAAATAGTAATATATATTTATAAAATTAAAAATATTAAAATATATTTAAATGAAACAAACTAGATTAGATATTTTCTTTAACATTAAATATAAAAAAGATGAAAAATTAATTAATAAAAATAATACAACATCAAATACTCCTAATAATACTCCTGTATATGGAGCAACAAATAATGATATAGTTATTAATCCGTTTAAATTAAATGAAAAATAAAAAAAAAAAATACCCAAATATATATTAAGATTTGATGGAGCTAGTAAAGGTAATCCAGGTTTTGCAGGTGCAGGTGCTGTATTATATGAAAATGGTAAAGAGATTTGGTGTGCTTCAAGATATCTTGGGATACAAACAAATAATTATGCAGAATGTTTTGCTGCTACTTTAGGAATAAATGAAGCTTATAATAAAGGAATTAAAAAACTAGAAGTTGAAGGTGATAGTATGTTAATTATTAATCAATTAAAAGGAAAATGGAAGATTAATAATAAAGATTTAAAAAAATTATATCTATCAATACAAGAAATATTAAAACAATTTGAAATTATAACATATAAACACATATATCGTAATAATAATAAACGAGCAGATGAATTAGCAAATATAGGAGTTTCTATTATACTTTAAAAATTATTATTATATTAATTATTATATTATATGTGATTCATTATCTTTTTTTTAATTTTTTCTTGTAGTATTAATAATTCTTTATTTAAATCATTAATATTTTTATCATTTAATAATTTATATCTTAAATTTGCTTTTTCTATATTAATTCCATTATTATATTTTTCTTTATTATTTAATATATCTTCTAGTGTTCTTAATTCCATATCTTCAATATCCCAGAAATTTATACTATATTTTTTTGTATAAGTTTTAGTATCAATATTAGTTGAATTTAATTTAATTCCTAAATTACCAAAATTATTAGATATTTTTATCATTTTAGTTATAATTAACTTATGATGTGTATTATTAGTAATCTCATAACATATTTGTTTAGCTCCTCTTAATCTATTTTCTAATCTAATTTGTAATGATTCATTATTTATATAATATTCATATGAATATCTTTTAGATTTATTTAATATTTTTTTAACAATATCATCAATATCTAATTTACAATTAGAGTACCAAAATGATCTTCTTTCACACCCTTCAAAATAGTAATGAGAACCATTGTTTTCAAAATTTTTACATCCTTCTATACCGATTGAACTATTCAAAGTTTCACTTGTAGAAAATTGAAATTCATTTTTATGATCTCTAATACCTAAATTACCATTTATACTTTTTTTATTAATATTATCATGTGAGTTTGTATAACTCCATCTCATACTTTTAAGACCAAAATAAGAAAATAAATATACAAAATAATCATAATTATAATCTTCTGAAAATCTTAAAAAATTATTATAAGTATAGTATTTTACAATATTATCATTATAATCATTTAATTTAAAATATAATTCATTAAATTTAGGTATTTTTTTATCATTAAATTTAAATTTAAAATTTTTATTTACATTTTGTAATTCATCTTCTGAATAATAATAAAATTCAATATTTCTTTTTTTTAATTTTTTTTCTGCTTTCTTTAATGAATTAAAATTAGTTGTTTTCCACCAACTATTTTTGAAATTTTCTATAATCTGTTCTTTATCAAAAAATATAACAGTATCATCTTCTGTTAATACTTTAGATCTAGTATTTAAATAGGATATTATTAATTCAATAAATGGAGAAATCATTTAATATACTTTAAATAAAATTAATATAAAAAAATTATTATATTTAAAAAAATAATAAATCAAAAAGAAAAATTTTGTTTTTTTCTTTTTTTGTTTTTTTGTTTTTTGTTTTTTCTTTTTTGTTTTTTTGTTTTTTGTTTTTTGTTTTTTTCCATTTACATAAAGTTCTGGATGTGTAATAGAACATCAATTTGTCCACACAAACTACTATTTTTGTTGTTTTTCATTCCAACTACGAAAGTATTAAACCCCCATTTAGTTGTTTTGTGAATTGCTGTTGCCCATGTGCGCTTGTGTCCTTTATTTCCAACTACATTTTTCATCTGGATGTAATTCTTAACACGAAGTTCTTTAAGTTCTGCAAGTTTGTATCCTTTTTCAATCTCAAGAATTTTTGGGTGAACTCCAACATCTTTTATTTTCTTCAAATCGTTAGTGCTCATAAGTTCTCTTTGCATTCTAGGTACATTAGAACCAACCGTTTGAATTCTTTCTGATTTTAACCGTTCCTTCTCTGCTCGCAAGAGGATAAGTAGCATATAGGTGGCATCATATTGTCCCAAATTACTCATTTGTGTATAATCAAACTTTTATGATAAATAATAACAAACATATTTTAAATTTTAATTTTTTTTTTGAAAAAAAATTTGAATGTAAATAATAATTGATAGTAAAATAAATACTGAAAATTACGGTTGCTATGGTGTTTATAGATGAAATTCGTTCAATTGTTGATGTTATTCGTGATGTGTTTTTGAAAAGCACAAATGATGAAAAGGAAGAAATGGTAAAAATTCTTAAGAAACTTGCTTTCATTTCAGAGATAACAGAAATCAATTTAGATGTTAATATGTCTATTTCTTTGGAAGAAAACTTATTAAATCAAGGTTACTCAATGGAAGAAATTCATTTGGATGATTGTGATATGGATGATATAGAAGAAATTGAAAGAGGAACATGGTGGAAACATTTATCAGATGAACAAAAAATCATATTATTAGATGCTGAAATGGAAGATTACTGGAATGATTCGCAATCAGATGAAGAGTATACAAATGAACAAATAATTGATTGGTTGCTAAACTAGAAAAAAACATATACCTATATTTTTTCTATTAAGTGAGAACTACTATTATGAAGGCACAATTTGCTCGTGATATATCAACTGAGTTGGAAAAGAAAGGTCTTTGTGCTGATGTTGCTTTATATATCGAGGAGATATGTATCAAGAACGAGTTTGAAAAATTCAAGCTTGAGTTGATGGATGCTGCTTACAAGTTTGTTACTAGGAAGTGTGATTACTTCTATGATAATGATAATGATAGAAATTATTCAGATGCATTTGTTAGTGAAAGTAAATATTGGTTGTGGACTAAATATCGTGAAGTTTGTTTCCCAAATGAACTAGGATGTACTTGTTGCTTAGCAGGATACCCTGGTGTTTTCTGTAAAAAGGAATGGTGTAAAAACCAAAATTGTGCGTGTGATCAAAATGTACAAAATTATGCATGCATATGTGACTCACCTTATCGCAGACATTATGAAACATCACAAAATTGTCGCGACATCAATCAACCTGATTATGAATATTTTAAGATACAAATATCATAAATAAAAAAAACAAAAAAAACAAAAAAAAACAAAAAGCCGAAAAAATACATACCGAAAATTTTTTCTATTAAACAGATTCGGCAACAGCACTAACAATAAATAAAAATGTAAAAAATATAGCTACAAGAATATCTAAAGCTACATTTTTTATTAAATATGCTATTAATGTCCAAACAGCAATATAAATACTATCTCCAATTACAGCATTTAATCCAGCAGTTTTACCATAATTAATAAAAAATTTCACCCATTTACCATTATATTTTTGTGGTAAATTTGTTACTATTTTATAAAATAGTAAATCTCCTATAATTTGAACTACTAAGAAAACAGCAAAAAATTTAAGTATATTATCCTCGTTTTTAAAAAAATGATTATAAATACGATAAGATATAACAATACCAACTATTACATAAAATAAGTCTCCAGCAATAACATTATAAATATTAAAATCTTTAAAATTATACCATTTTTCTACATTATTTCCACCAACAATATTTAAAAAAAAATATCTCATTGGAAATTCTATTAAGCAATATGCACAAATCCATATAAAAATATTATGTAAAGAAAATTTAGTTAAATTGTTATCCATTTATTAAAAATAATATTTTATTTTATATAATTGTTATTTTTTAATTTTAAGAATTTCAGCTTCATAATATTTTTTTGTTTTTTTTAAGTTGCCACATACAGTATCACCGCAATGATCAATATTAGTCCAATATTCAGCTATTTCGCGCTGTTTAAGTGTTTTATTTCCCCATCTACCTAATTTAAAATCATTAATATTAGACTGTGTAGTATTTAATATTTTATTTTTAAAATCTTGGCGATTAATAGTATTACTTAATCTATTTCCCATTTTTTATATATTATTTATTATAATAAAAATTATTTTCAATTTTTTTTAAAATATAATAGCACCATGTTCGATTAAATATGTGTTTTTCACTTTTTTATTTTATTTTTAAAAAATTAAAAAATTGAAAAACCAAATATTTACTATAAAAATAGTAAAATTTAAAGATGTTAAATTACTATTCATATGACCCACCACCATGTTATGATGAAGCATATGAAATTATAAAATCAAGATATTTATCGAATATTGAAAATTATCATAATCTAGAAAAGTTTAAAGATATTTATATTTTAGTTAAAGAAAATTTAGAAGAATGGGAAAATGAATGTATACATAAATCATTTATGGATAATGATATTTTAGACTGGGGAAATAATATTAAATATATGACATTAGCAGGATGGATACATATAGGTGTAGATAAAATAATAACTTCATTACGAGATAATACTGAATTATATTATTTAAAAAAAATGAATGAAATAAATGAAAAAAAATAAAATTTAATATAAATTTACATATTTTTTAAAGTTGGAAAACTATATCTATATTTCCATAATTTGTCTTTATTTTTTTTAAGAAATTTATTATATAAATCTCTCCATTCTTCACTCCATTTACCTTTTTTATAGTCACTCATTTTAAGTAAGTAATTTTCAGAACTAATATATGGTTTTCTCATAGTTTTTGTTGTTACAAAGAATACCATATCATAAACATTTTGATACATAACCCAATCATAACTATCTATGGAAAATTCAATAAACCATTTAAATCCATCTTCTGGTTTAATCTCTCGTAAATTCATATAATTACCCATTATCATTAATCTCTCGATATGATGTAAATAACCAGTATCAAATCCCTTTTTAATAGTATCATCAACTATTTCATTTCCAGTTGTACCATTATACCAACTTTTATTTATTTTATTTTTATAGTTGAAATATGGGTTTTTTAAGGCAGTATCAAAATTTACATAATTATAACAATATAATTGATATTCTCTCCAAAATAATTGTCTTACATATCCTTCATAACTGTTTATTGGTATATTATTTTTAACTTTATTTATTTCATTAATAATATCTATTGGATTTATTAAACCAATATTTATAGATGATGAAAGAATTGAGTGATACATATATGATTCACCTTTTCTTATAAAATCCTGATATGGTCCAAAACTTTTAAATTTATTTTTTATAAAATCTTTAAGAAATAATCGGGCAGTTTTATGAGTTACTGGATATACAAAATTATCAGTATTACCATAGTTTTTATTAAAATCTTTATTTACATCTTTGAGAACATCTGTAATATAATCATTATCATTTTTTGTTAATTCTTTAAGTTTAGGTATTTTAATATCTTTAGGCATTCTTTCTCTATTCATTTTGTCTGTAGATTTTACTCCTTTTAAAATATCTAATTCACTTTTAGACCACATATAAAAATTATTAAACATAAATGATTTTGTTTTATTTTGATATTTTTCATGTAAGTCCTTATTTAATAAAAAATTTGGATTATCATATTCAACTTTTGGATTTAATTTAATATTATCTGCACTACGAAACATTTCATAATCTTTTAAATTAAACTTTTCATTATGTTTAATAATTTCAATTTTATATTTTTTGGTTTCTAAATAGTCTTTATAATATTTCATAGAAGCATAATGTAATATTAATTTCTTTTTATTAAAATTATATTTTGTAAAGTATTGTGGATGTTCATATAAAACTATTTGATATTTATCATTATTTATTTTTTCTTTAGTTAAATATTTAACATCAAATAATTGATTTGGTAAAATCAAAAACTTCTTCATTTATTAAAATTTATATTTTAATAAAATTTATATTTTAATAAAATTTATATTTTAATAAAAATTGAAAAAAAGAAAATAATAAAATTAAAGTATTAAATAAAAATGGGTAGAAGATTAGAAGATGGTAAAAGAATTACCAAGAAAACTAAAAATAAAGAAAAGAAACAAAAATTTGGTAATAAAAGTAGTAAACATATACGAATAAATGAAAATAAGTTAAATAGTAAAAAAAAACTTAATATAAATTCAAACCATATAAGCACTTTAAAAAATAAAAATTAATAAAAATTGAATAATATAATTTTTTATTATTTTATATTAATTAATAAAATGTCTAAAAATGTGAAACCAAAAGTTATAATATTTGATGAAGATATAACTAAAAAATATCCAGAATTTAGACCAAATCTAACACCAAAACAGATATTTGAATTAGGTTCTTTTCATGATCAAGATGGATATTACCGCGATATTAAATCAATTCATTATAAAGAAATTTTAGAAGATACTTGGAAAAAATATACAAAAAAAGGTAAATGTTTAGAAGGTGTTGATAAAGATTTATTAGTTACACCAAAAACATTTAAAACAAAAAAATCAAAAATAGAATTAAATAAATATAAAAGAAAAGCAGGTTTATCTCTACAAGAATGGCATGATTTTGGATGGATTGATAAACAAGACCCATATGGTTGGGTACAATGGTATTGTGAATTTTATGACGGACGAAGAAGTGATAAAGATGAACATCAAATTAATCGATGGATTAAATTTGCTGGAGAAAATTCAGGTAGATGGAATAAAAATTTAATGAATAAAATTATAAAAGCAGATACAACATATGATGATTATACAATATCACCTATAATAAGACAATCACTACAACATTGGGGATATCAATTAACAGAAAAAGATTTAATTAAATATAAAAATTCTATAAAAAAATAAAAACTATAAAAAATAAAAACTATAAAAAATAATATTTATCTAAATAAAAATGGATACAACACAATTAGCATTCAAACGAACAAACTTCGCAAATGATAGAACTTTTTTAGCTTCAATAAGAACAAATGCTATATTTGCAGGTTTAAGTTTATTATTAGTTAAAAATGAATACCCTATACCAGCTATAATAATTTTATTATTAAGTATAGGTGCAAATGTTATAATTATTAAATCATATTTAAAAAATAAAAAAAATGAATCATACAAAGCTTCTTCTTTAATTTATTCATCTATATTAGTATTAGTATTAGTTATTTTACTTTATATTACCATAATTGAGTATAAAAAATCTAAATAAATATTTAAACAGCCATTTTTCCTTTTATTGTAGGATGGCTAAAATAACCAACTAAATCAAAATCGTCAATAGTAATTTCATCTATATTTTTATTTTTAATATCTGGATTAATCCATAATTTAGGTTTAGTTAAATATGAACGTTGAATTTGTTCTATCATTTGTTCTTTATGATTTGAATATATATGTGTATCACCTGTTGATATAACTAATTCATGTGGTATCATATCACACATTGTAGCAAATAAATAAATTAATACAGTATATGATAAAATATTAAAAGGTTCGCCTAAAAACCAATCAGCACTTCTTTGATACATATGACCAGATAAATATTTCATTCCATTAATTTCTTCTACAAAAAATTGTATACTAACATGACAAGGTGGTAAACAAGTTTTATCTAAATCAGCACTATTCCAAGCACTTAAAAATATTCTTCTTGAAAAAGGATCAGTTTTTAAAAGATTTAATACATATTTTACTTGATCAAAACCAATCCCTGTATAATCAGTATTACAATCAATATATTTTGCTCCAAAATGTCTCCATTGAAATCCATAACACGCACCGCAATCACCTTCTTCTAAATGTTCTAATCCATATTTATCTAAAAACTCCCTAGAACTATTGCCATCCCAAATATGAACTTTATTTTTTTGTAGATTTTTATTATCAGTATCACCATTAAGAAACCATAATAATTCATGAACACATGTTTTAAATGGTACACGCTTAGTTGTTAATATTGGTATATAATCAGTTATATTAAATCTCATTTGAGTACCAAATATACTAAATATACCTGTATCTGTTCTATCTAATCTATAATTTCCTTTATCTAGAATTTTATTTGCTATATCTAAATATTTTTTCTCATAATTATTTTCATAAAATATATCTTTTTTATATTTTAAAAATCTATAATTTACTTTTTCTTTTTCATCATATTGTTTATCAGAATAATGAATTAATTTAAAACTTTCATCAATTTTAGGAAAAAATGTATCACATTTATAATCTTTATTAACATATGTTAAATAAATGTTATTTAATTGTAAATCATTAAAACTATATTTATTTAATAGATTAAAGTACATATTATATATTTTTTCACCACCAATTATAAATATTTCTTTCGCATAATATAATGGATTATTTTTAACTAAAATTGATAATGTTAATAATTCTATTTTAACATGATAATCAGTTATATTATAATTTTTATTATTATTCGAATTTATACCATTATTGAAAAATTTAAGATTAGGATGGTTATGATTATTTTTAAGTAATTCTTCATCATTTGTTAATACTAAATTAAGTCTATTAGATAATGGTCTAAATTTTTCAGGTATAGAGAAATAAGTTGTTCTACCCATAACAACAATATTACCTATTGTAACAGATTGAAAATATTTCATTTCATTTGGTATATTCCAAGGTAAAATACCATTTTTTCCAATTCCTCCTTTATTATCGCATGCTGTTATAAAATTTACGTAGTTATAAATCATCCTTTATAATTAATATAAAAAAAAAACTTAAGTATATTTAATCAATTTTTAATTAATTTTTAAATAATTATTTTGTTTTAGATTTTTTTTGATTTTTTTT
>Ga0257114_1002432_pt1 | contig 12449 bp, 18 predicted proteins | sample SI112_10mmetaG_FD_190149 | JGI IMG/M metagenome (GOLD analysis project Ga0257114, IMG submission 190149) | Marine microbial communities from Saanich Inlet, British Columbia, Canada - SI112_10m | ecosystem: Environmental > Aquatic > Marine > Inlet | place: Canada: British Columbia | collected... | reverse complement strand
TTTGGATTTGTTTTTTTAATGTAATAATTTTATTTTCTAATTTTTTTTTTAATAATCTTTGATATTCCTTATATTCCTCCCTTTCTTTCTTATCTTTAAAACTACTTTTTTCATCAACTTTTATTTTATCTTTACTTAATAAATGTTCTTCATACATTTTTTCAAATTTTTCATCCGTATTTTGAAATAAAAAACTCATTTATTCTATAAATATATTATATTATTATAACAACCTTGTTATAAATAATATAATTCATTATACAATAATTATAAATAGTATATAAAGAACTTAAACTAAATAATATATATATATAAATAATATATATATATAAATAATGTCTTCAACTAAAAAAATACCGGAAGAATTACAAGAGGTAATGGAAAATATAAATAGAACCTGTATTGCTATTGCAAATAGAGATAAATTAGATATAAAATTTAACAAATTAGATTTTTTAGAGAAAAAAGGATTCTATGATAAATATGATCCAAATTTATTTATTTAATTTTTTTCCATTCAATACTAATAATTGCTATTTTTTCTTTATAAGTAATAGGATTATTAACCATTTCTTTTAATTTAGCAGATCTAAAAGCCATATATGTAGGTTTTTCAACTTTCACTTCATTTTCAAATATATAATTAATAATATCATCAACATTTGTAATATGATCCGGGATACTTTTAATTTTATTTATTATTTCTTTTTTTAACATTGAAAATTACAAATATTATTAATCATTTTTATTTACAATTATTACGATATTCATCAGATACCAATTTTTCACAATGTTCAGATGAAATAAATTGTTCTGTAGTTTTTTTACTTTTTACCATACTAGATACATTTTTTGTAATATTCCAACTTTTAGTAGATTTATTATAATTTAAAGTATATGTAAAAATATTATATTTTATTTTATCATCAATTATTTTAAAATATTGAACTTTGGCTTTATTACCTCTAGCAGAATAAGATATATTACAAAATCCATAAGCATTATGAACATATAGATCTTTAACAACATATCCATTTTCACTATCAGTTAAAGGTTGTTCAATTGGAGAATTAAAATTGTCATAATCACCAATAAGATCTTGATTAGCACCACCTGAACCACATATAACCATACACATTTCAGAATTTAACATTCCAGAATGTAATTTACAAATTTGAAAATTATGAATATCTGCGCATAAATATATAGACTTATAGTTAACAAAAATATCTAAGAAGCTATATATAGCTTCTATTCTTTTGTCCTTTTTAGGTGAGGATTTTGATTTAAAATATAATTCTGATACATTTTTAACAGATAAACCTTTTTTATCTTTTAGACCAGCAAAAGGATGATGACCAACAATAAATAATAAATTAATTTTATTTTCTTTTAATTTTTTTAATTCTTCTTCAACGGATTCTCTGTATTTATTAATTGTATTTAAATCACTTTGAAATACATTTGTGTTTAAATATAAAAAATATATACCAGGTGTTTTCATTACTATATGAGGTCTACAAGTATATAATGATACATTGTCATTTATACTAACATCAATATCCGTATAATTACTAATTTTATTATTAATATGATAATTAGTAAAAAAATTAGGTTCAACAGAGTATCCTTTTAATACATTTTCAATAATAAAAGCTTGAACTTTAACTTTACAACCTAATTTTTCACAAAACAAGTGTAAATCTTGTAAAGATTCTATTTTTCTAGTATCAATTGGTAATTCTAAAGAATCTTCAGTAATATCATGATTACCTAAAACAATAGCAACATCTGTAGATGCTTTAAATAATAATTCATAACCTGTTTTTAAAACATATGTTGAATAATGTTTAGTATCTTCTTTAGTTTTTTTATCAGTTTTTTGATCAGTTTTTTGATCAGTTTTTTGATCAGTTTTTTTATCAGTTTTTTGATCAGTTTTTTTATCAGTTTTTTTATCAGTTTTTTTATCAGTTTTTTTATCAGTTTTTTGATTATACCAATTATCACCAGCTAAAACAATATGTTTACCAAGATTAGTTAATTTTAATAATTCTAAAACAATGTTTCTATATATTAAGTCTTCAGAACAATTAATATTATTCCAACAACCAAAAAATATAAAATCATTAGAATGATCTACATTGCTTGAATATGAATTTTCTTTAGTTAGTAGTGGTAAAGATTTAATTTTTCTACTAATATTAGAATATAATTTTTTTTTTGATTTTAAAGGTAATGAATTATATTGTTGCATTTAATTTATATATATAAAACATTATTATTTTTACATTAATAATGAATCCATTTGAAAAACAAACAGTAGTAATAGGTGAATATTCTATAAAAGATATAGTAAAAAGTAATAAAAAGGTAGAGGATGTTTGGAATATTAAAAGTGATAAAACCCGTATTCTTTTTTGTGGAACTTATCCAATAGGAACAACAAATGGTTATTCAAAGATAACATATTATACATCAAAATATTTAGGTAAATATGAAGATGAATTGGAATTATCAATATGGGGTTTTCAAAATTATAAACAAACATCGGGTGCTATAAGGAATGATATACCATCAAATGTAAAATTAATAGATCCATTACAAATTGAAAAAGATAATAATATACAAGGTAGTGGATTTGGTGAAAAAGTAATAGGACAGTTTTTAAAAGAAAATGCATATGATATTATCATCATTTTTAATGATAGTATGATTACATCTGCAGTAACCGCAAATATAATAAATGAAATGCATCAATATAGATCAAAATTTAAATTAATATCATATATGGATCAAGTCTATATGTTTCAAAAACCTGATTATATTAATTTATTAAATAAATATTTTGATGCTATAATTGCTTTTACACCATTTTGGAAAGATAATACTTATAGAATTGGAATTCGTAAAGATATGCCAGTATATGTATATAAACATGGATTTGATGATAAATTATATTATCCAATACCAAAATCACATTGTCGTTATTATTATGATTTACCTCAAGATGCTTTTATAATAGAATCAACAAATCGTAATCAACCGAGAAAAGCATGGGATATTGCAATAATATCCTGGGCTTTATTTGTAAAAAGACATTATATTACAAATGTAGAATCTAAAGGTATTAAACAAAATTTTAAAACAAATTATCATACAAAAAGACCAATAATATTTGCAATAGGAACTGCTGATGAAGGACATTGGAATTTAATGGATGTTTTAGAACACGAATGTAAATTAATTGATTTAGATTTTGAATATGCTAAGAAAACATTGTGGTTTATTGATAATGCACAAAAGATATCAGATCGTGATATTAATATTTTTATGAATGTCTGTGATGTTAATTTTGCACCAGTTCATGCTGAAGGTTGGGGATTAACTTGTAGTGAAAGTTTAGGTGTAGGAAAAGCACAAGTCGCATCATATGTTGGTGGTCATAAAGAATTTATGAATGATACTATATCAACTTTAATTAAACCAGTATTACATAAATATGGTGAATTAAATAGTAAAATGAAAGGAATAGGAACAATTGATGAAATATGTTTGCCAGAAGATTTTATGGAAGGTTTATGGAAATATTTCAGTAATCCTGATTTATGTGAAAAACACGGTAATCGTGGTAGAAAACATATATTAGATAATTATAGATGGAATAAAGTTGTTAAAGATTTTAAAAATGATGTTTTAGATCATATTATAAAAAAATGATAACATAATTTTAAACTATTTTAATGTCGTCTGAAAATAAATGTTGCTATATTGCTGATATAATTGGAAAACATTCTCAATTATATAATACAACAATATTAAATGATATCAAAACAATTAATAATACAAAACAATTTATATATTATAATTTTCCTATTTATTTAGAAGATAATCTTTTAATTAAAAATATAAATCAAAATACTAAACAACATATATGGCATAAAATATTAAATACAGAATTAATTGAACTTTACTTAATTAAACCAAAAGTTAGAGTTAATAGTGAAAAGTTTTTACCCAAAAAAGAAAAGTTTAATATTATATATTCAGCTATTAAAAAATCAACTAAAAATAATACTACAGTTGAATATGAATTACAACTTTTTTATGATGATATTAATGATGATTATATAAGAAATTTGGCATATTATATGGCATTAACTTCTTCTGTATTTTTTTGATTTCCACCTATTAAAGGATTATAACCAATACCATGATTAAAACCAACATTTTGCATATTCCTAATATCCAATGGATTAGTAGGATCGCTTAGCATATTACGAGTTAATTGTATAATTCCTGCAATATATTCTGCTTCAAACATATCACGGATAGCATAATTTGATTGCTGTATTGTTGCATTCGCTGATGCTACATTATAAAGGGCATCAGCTAATAATGTGGTTATATTCGCTGAAACCGTATTCCAGTCCGTTGCATTATACCTAAAATATATACGAACATTTGATCCATCATTTCTTCTAAATGTAAAATGGGGATAGTAATTTACACCTATATTTAAATGACCACGATCAATTAAATTAACTGGATCTTGCATTCTTATAACAATTGAATCATTACGTTGAATACCTACATATGCTATTCTATCATTTGTTTGAAAATGATGTCTATAATTATCATTTATTCCATAGTGATTTGCAATATGATTAATTAGATTTAAGTTAGATGTTTGTTGATGAACATTTGGTCTTGGTATTGGTCTTCTAACAATATTGGTTGATGTAATAATAATATTATTATTATCATAACCGCCTGTTTTTTTTTCTAATTGTTTTGTTGATTTTGATTTTGATTTTATATCTACTATAATATTTATATCTTTATTTCTTGGATTTAATGCTTGTTTTTTATTTAATTTCCATAATTTATCATAATAAATTATGTTTTCAATAATCATTTGGGTATTTAATTTTTTAGTGCTCTTAGTGCTCTTAGAACTCTTAGAGCTCTTAGTTTTATTAGTGCTCTTAGAACTCTTAGAGCTCTTAGTTTTATTAGTGCTCTTAGTTTTATTAGTGCTCTTAGTTTTATTAATGCTTGTATTACCCTTAGATCCCTTGGTAGTATTCATTTTTTACTATATAATAAGAAAAATTAAACTAATTGGATTCCATTAATTATATAAGCTGTAGAAATCATATAATATATTATTAATTCTTTATTATTTTTATTCATATAATAACAATGATATTCAATTGTTTCACTTATATTATTGCTAATCATATTATCATAACAATATTTTAAAAAATTAGTTTTAAACTCTTTTGTTGCATATTTTAACATAATATTTTTTATATTTTGTTCATTAACGTATTTTTTAGATAAATCTTTAATTAATTCATCATATACTTCTATTTCATCTATATTATTAACATATATTAAGTTTTCTGTTATAAAATAATTTATTTCATCACTTATTTCATCACTTATTTCATCATTAGGTAAAAAACCTAATAAATTATGAATATGAATGTTTTTACATAATTCATATCGATTAGAACAACATACACAAGTCATTTTATTTTTAAATAAAATTGTTGTCATTTTTTATAAATTACTAACAAATTTGTAAATTTGTTTTTTTTCTTCAGGTGTTATATCATCTTTAATATTAAATCTTTTACGAATATTATTTGCTGTATTGCATTTTTTTACAATAGTTGCAACTTCATTACAAGCTAATTCAAATAAATTATTTATATCTAAAAAATTAGATGCTTCAATAATTTGAAATAATATATCGTCTGTTAAATCAAAAAATTTATTATTCCAACGAACTATATAATCACTGTCTATATTATTATTTTTAAAATCATTATGTTTATTTAAAAATTGTATTATTTCTTTTAAAATTATTAATGTACATGCTTTATTATTTAATTCAATAGTTTCATTATGATTTGGTAAATTATAAAAAAAAACAGAATAACATATTAGATTATTAGGAAAATCAATAATTTTCTTATCATAAGTTAAAATTTGCATTTACTTATGTTAATATATAATAAAAATAATTTTTTATATTGTTTTATTCATATACCAAGAACTGCAGGAAAAACAATAAGAAACAATATTAAAAAAGAATCACACATTATTAAAGAATATATAGGATGTAAAGATAAGTTTGATTATTTTCATATATCGTATGCATTAAGAAATAAGTTTTGTAATTTTAATAAAGTATTATATCATACATATGTTCGTAATCCATATCAAAGAATAATAAGTTCATATTTTTATAAAAATCCAAATAATTCAATTGTAGATTTTCGTATATTTATTAAAAGAGTATTAAGATATATGGATTTATCGCAATATAATTTAGATTTAATTTATTATTATCCGTGTTATTTTTTCATATATGAGAAAATAAATAAATTACCGGAAGATATTATTATTGAAAGAATTGAAGATCATAAGGATCTTAAAATAAATCAATATAATTTAACTATATATTATGATCAAGAATGTATTTCAATAATTAATAATATTTATGAAAAAGATTTTGAATTATTTAATTATGAAAAAAAGTATTAATATACTTTTTAACTCATAATACTTTTATTAGTATTAGTTTTTTTATTATTAAAAATATACAAAGAGTTTGTAATATTTTTTCTTTTACCTAATATTACTTCCTTCAATGGTTCTAAAGAATCTAAAGAAATAGGTTGTGGTTTAATTTTAGGTGCTTTAGTTTCTTTAAGATCTGTAAAATCTTTATTTTTCATAGTATCTTTTTTGGAATCTAATGATTTAAAAGGTATAAGTGTTTTATCATTTTTCATAATTTAATATTAATGTATATATAAATATGACAACAATCTTAAGTATAAATGAATTATATAATATAAAAAAAAATATAGATAAAAATCATATTAAAACATATAATAAAGTAGTGGAACTTTGTAATAAAAAAATAAAAAGAATAGCAGAACATAATGGATATTCAACATTTTATTCAGTACCTTATTATATAATAGGGTATCCATTATTCAATGTAGAAGAATGCATAAAACATTTAATACAATTGTATAAAAAATCAGGTTATATAGTAAATAGATTACCAGAACCAAATAGAAATATATTATATATATCTTGGGATCCATCTGAAATTACTAAAACAAAAAAAATAAAAACTTTAGGAATTAATTAAACTTAATATATCGAATTTCTTGTTGTATTGGTTCAATAGTTTTTTTATCATTTTTATTTTTACTGCTCATATTTTTAGAAATTTCGGTATAATTATTAACAATATATTCATAAATATAATTTTTAAAGAACCATCTAAATAAGTTAAGTTGTCCAATAGTAGTTTCAATAATTTCTTTATCAGAAATTTTATAATTAATACGTTCGTGTCTTCTAAAAGGATCAAAATACATTTTACTAAATGACTTTAATTGTGCTCGATAATCTATATACATATTAAATTTACGTAAACTTGCTGCTTTTTTTATATTATCAGGTAAAGTCTTAAATATTTTTTTATTATCATCATCAATCCAATATTGTATATTATTATTTTTAGCAAAATGTGTTAATAACCAATCAATTAATCGTAAGGATATAAAGCTTTTACCGAGAATTATGTTTTTAAATTGTTCTAAATGTTTAGGATTATTTTTGAAGTATTTGGATATTGATGATAATAAAAGTGTTTTACCAGTTAAGTTATCCATTATAGATTTTGAACAAATTAATGTTTATATTCTTTTTTTTAATTTTCCCAATAAGGTTGAGAACCAATTTCCATATCTCTACGGTTGGTATCTGGACCAATTGTAGAAATCATCCATGGACTTACAGGTTTTACAGGGTTTGGTGGTTCAGAACGTAATTGTAAATTAGGATTACGTAAAGAATTTTGAACAGTATTAACACCAACAGTCCAACCTGCAGTTAATAGATTTTGATCTTCAATTGCTCCACCGGTTGTAGGATTCATACTAGACCACTTAGAATTAGTGGCATCTAAATCGGCAGGTAATAAATCTTTAGCAGTTAAACTACTACGTGGATAGCAACTAGCTTCTGGATCAGAATTAACTTCATTTGCATTACTGGAAGCAATTTCGGTATATGCGGGTTGTTCAGGATCAGCGGGTGAATATTTAAGATCATTTGTCATTCCCGAACTATTTATAACATTTTGTTCATTGTATACATCTGCATTAGAGTTAGCATTATTAAAATTTTCGTAATTAAAGACTTTGCATTTAGAATTATATGCTTGAAATAATAAAACTAAGAGTAATAAGAGTATTAGAAGAGCAAAGTATAAAACAAGTTTGTTGTTATCTTCTGCCATATTATATTTTATCTAATATAAGATAAAAACTTTTGATTAATGCTTCAAAATCTTTAGTATCATATATTCTTTTAAGATCTTTCTTAGTATTCTTTAAATATTCAATTTTATTGTCAATTTTTTCAATTAATCTTTTATATTTAATATCAAATAATTCATCAATATTTTGTATATCATCATTATTTGTTTCAATTTTCTCAATATTACGAACTAACCATCTAACATAAAAACTATTATTTTTAATATAAATACCAATCAATTTAATAGTAATATTCTGTAAACAATTGATACCTTTATTTTTAATTAAATCATCTAAATCAACATAACCTTCTAATTTTGGAAAATAATCCGAATGTAAAATAATATCTAAAGTATTATTTTGTTCATTAAAACATGGTATATAATTATCAATTATATCTTGATATTCAAGATTATTATGAAACCATTTTTTATTATTTTTAATTACAGTATCAAGAGATAACTTTTCAATCATAGATAATATTTTTTTATCTTTATTTTCATTAATTTTTAATGTCATTACAAATTTCTTAGACGAATTTGCAATAATATTTATTATATCAATATTTGTTAAAGTTAAAACATAATCATCAATAGGTGTTGAAATATAAAAATCGCTTCTTTTAGTTATTGCGTTAAATGATATCATTTTAATATAAATAAAATGTTAAGAAAATTATGACTACTACGCATAATAAACCATATACGGAAATTATTATGAATTTTATAAAAAAAAAATTACTTGAAAGTGATTTCAAAGATTTAATACAACATCAAATGTTATATATTTTAATACCTATTATTATATCTATTGCTATTTTAAATTTTTTAACAACATTAGGTGCTATGTTTATTTTCTATACATTTGCAGTTAAAAAATAATTATCTTTTATCACTTTATCATATTTTAAAATATGTTTAAAACTCTTTGTAACTGTTACTTCACTAACACCACATATATTAGCTATATATTTTTTAGAAATATCTAATGAATTATTATTACAATAATAATAAATTATTCCTGCAGCAGAACTAGTAGGTGAATTATCTCTTAATATATCTTCTTCATATAAATATTTTGATAATTTAACACAAATTGATATATCTTGTTGTGACATACTTAATTGAGAACCAAATCGTGAAATAAATTCGTGTGGAGATGAAGATAATACATTCATAGGATTTAATTTTTGAAATCTAGCATTACCTTTTGTTAATGTTATAGGTGTTATTTCAAACATTTCTGAAATTTCTTTAATACTACGTGGAACATTGTTTATTATACAAGCGTAATAAACACAAGAAGCAATTAATCCATCATTATTATCACCTCTTGATATCTTTAAACTTGATACTTTTTTATACATTATCTTTGCATCATATAAAACCTTACCAGATATACCTTTATTATTTGTATTATTAGTAAATCTTTCAAATACATTTAATAATTTACGTTCGCTATAAGGCATACTTGTCCAAGTTTGTAATTTACGAATACAATGTAAATCTTTACTATCACGCATAGTTTTTCCAATTATAGAACCCAATGATGATTTTGGTAATAAAGCATTTGTTGGTAATCCACATCTAGAAGGATCAGCAGATTTATTATCATCTCCATTATAATATCTCCATTCTGCAGAACAATCAATCACATTATCTATAATATTATGACAATTTGTACAAGTAAGAAGATTATCATCTTTAATAAAATTATTACAATTACAACAAGCACAACTTAATTCTGTTGGAAATACTTGTTCAGTTATATTAACTTTATCCATAAGACTCCAAAGTTCATCTTCATTCATTATTAAATGAATAAAATATATATTTTATATCATTTTTATATTATATTTATATTACTTAATAAGTTATTTGCAAGATTTTCAGGAATATAATTAAAATCAATTAATTTCATATTATTATTAAATTCATTTAATAATTTATTATCTTCTAACCATTTATATATTTCTTTAACAGGTTTTTTTATTAAATTACCTGCATTTACTTTTGTTATTTTACCTACACGTTTAATATTATCTGATTTATCACCCGTTAATGCTTTATAAATTGTATAATTCTCAATATTATGTTTTATTGTTATATCTTTTAATTGCATATTAACAATAATTGTATTTGAATTTTGTAATTGAACATAATCACTATCATTCGTTATTATTACAGTATTTATTTTATTTGTAATTTGTTTATGAATTAAAGCAATAATATCATCAGCTTCAAGATGATCGCTACTTATTAATTTTAATTTATATTTAGTTGCTAATGTTGTTTTAAAATAATCAAATATAGTTCTATCAAAATCTGGATTATCAACGCGATTTTGTTTATAACAATTTAAGAACTCATTTCGCCATATTGTTGTTCTGAAACAATCCACGCCAAAATAGATATTTGATTTTGTAGTTTTAAATCTTTTACTTAATTTTTTTAAATCATTTTCAAAATGTTTTTCAAAACTTTTTAAAAAATCAATATTTTCGTTATTTGATTGAAAACTTATCCATTTTGATGTTGCAAAGTATCTATAAAATATATAATAACTACAATCAATAAGAATAATAGGATCTTTTGTGATTTTAATATCAAACATTTATTTAATGTTATATGAAAAATGATATCATTTTTTAAGTAATTTAAAAATGTATTTCAATAAAAATTTAAAACTATTAATTAAAGAATTAAGAATACATAAAGATATTATAAAATTTAAAAATAATGTTATATCTAATTATAACAATACATTTATAAATAATGGTAATACATATTTTCTTATTACATTTAATGATTATATTTCATCTTGTATAAAAAAACATAAAGTAAATGGTGATAAAATTGAAAATGATATTATAGCTATATTTAATGAAGATTGGCGTTTATTATCTTTAGATATTGTTAAAAGTTTTGAACCAAATAATTATATATAAGTAATAATTTTTATTATCTTTAGATATTGTTAAAAGTTTTGAACCAAATAATTATATATAAGTAATAATTTTTATTATTTTAAAAGGATAAAAAATATTTAAAAATCATTTAATATTATTCTTAAATCTTTATATATATTTTATAAATTATTATATAGATTCTAACAATATTATTAATACATTTTGTAAATTATTATAAATCCTTACAATATTATTATTACTATTCTGTAAATTATTATATAGATTCTATAAATCTTTACAATATTATTAATACATTTAGTAAATTATTATAAATCCTTACAATATTATTATTACTATTTTGTAAATTATTATAAATCCTTACAATATTATTAATACATTTTGTAAATTATTATAAATCCTTACAATATTATTAATACATTTTGTTAATGATCATATAGATTCTATAAATCCTTACAATATTATTATTACTATTTTGTAAATTATTATAAATCTTTACAATATTATTAATACATTTTGTAAATTATTATAAATCCTTACAATATTATTAATCCATTTTGTAAATTATTATATAGATTCTATAAATCTTTACAATATTATTAATCCATTTTGTAAATTATTATAAATCCTTACAATATTATTATTACTATTTTGTAAATTATTATAAATCCTTACAATATTATTAATCCATTTTGTAAATTATTATAAATCCTTACAATATTATTATTACTATTCTGTAAATTATTATAAATCCTTACAATATTATTATTACTATTCTGTAAATTATTATAAATCCTTACAATATTATTAATCCATTTTGTAAATTATTATAAATCCTTACAATATTATTATTACTATTCTGTAAATTATTATAAATCCTTACAATATTATTAATACATTTTGTAAATTATTATAAATCCTTACAATATTATTATTACTATTTTGTAAATTATTATAAATCTTTACAATATTATTAATCCATTTTGTAAATTATTATAAATCTTTACAATATTATTAATCCATTTTGTAAATTATTATAAATCCTTACAATATTATTAATACATTTTGTAAATTATTATAAATCCTTACAATATTATTAATCCATTTTGTAAATTATTATAAATCTTTACAATATTATTAATCCATTTTGTAAATTATTATAAATCCTT
>Ga0257114_1002430_pt1 | contig 12453 bp, 10 predicted proteins | sample SI112_10mmetaG_FD_190149 | JGI IMG/M metagenome (GOLD analysis project Ga0257114, IMG submission 190149) | Marine microbial communities from Saanich Inlet, British Columbia, Canada - SI112_10m | ecosystem: Environmental > Aquatic > Marine > Inlet | place: Canada: British Columbia | collected... | reverse complement strand
TCAGTGTTCGATTTCCGAGCGAGATACCAGCCGGATTGTTCTGTTGATTGACCGGACGTGAAGCGTACACGAACACCGTCAATGGTCGAGGATTCGAAATCCGAAAAGGCATTCTTGATGGCCTCGACGGTTTCGAGTTTCTTGTCCTCAGGGCAGGGAATCTTGACTTCTCCAGTCGTAGGCAAATTAGGGGCGAGACGGGTGAGTTCTTGGCTGAAGAATTTCCCTTCTGTTCTTGACCAAAGTTCAATCAAGCGAGCAGCGTTGTACAACGAGCAATCAAAGCCGTACCATCCTCGGTCTGCCATGAAAATGTGTCCGCTCATTTCTGCAGCCATCAATGCGTCCGGATGCTCAGCCAATACTCGCTTCATGAACGAGTGCCCAGTCTTTGCCATCATAGGACGACCGCCTGCTGTTACTATGGCTTTCTCAACGTTCATTGAACATTTAACATCGTAAATCAACAAGTCCTTGCCTTCTTCAGTACCAACGACATCATCAGCCAATAAAGCGATGAGTCGGTCAGGGTAGACGAAATTACCGAGTTCATCAACCGCACCGATTCGGTCACCGTCACCGTCAGCTCCGAGTCCGAACTCGCAACCGTTTTCGACAACTGCCTTGCCCAAATCGACCATGTTCTTTGGACGTGTTGGATCTGCTCCGTGATTGGGTTCACTGGCATCCCAGTCGCAATAGAGGTCGATATGTTCGCAACCCATTCTGTCAAGCAGAGCAGTCATCGCAGGTCCAGGTACTGCGTTTCCGCAATCTACTGCAACCTTGACTGGACGTGCAATCGGTCCGGTGGATTCGAGAATAGCATCGAGATAGGTGTCCAAATGAGGGGTGTCGACGATTTCGCCCTTTCCTTCTCGGAAGTCGCCGGCAAGGAACACATCCTTCAATTCTTGAATTTCTTCACCTGCAAGCGGTAAAGTCCCTCGGCACATTTTGAATCCGTTATGCGTAGGCATTGGAAGGTGACTTGCTGTGACCATGACACCACCATCAACTGGAAGTGTCCAACAGGCATGATAGACGCAACCGGTCGATACAATTCCTAAGTCGAGAACTTTGACACCACCGTCAACTAAACCACGCATCAGTTCGCTGGTCATTGCTGGAGAAGAATCACGAATATCTCGTCCTACTGCAAATGTTTCACATTCAAGATAGGTTGCCATTGCTCTTCCGAGTCGATAAGCAAAGTCCGGCGTTAACTCGCCGGTGCCATCACCGTTCGCCAGTCCGCGTATATCGTAGGCTTTGAAACACTGAACCGGCCATTCGTCCATGCAATTGCTACCGCCTTTTCCCTTTCAAGGGTGCTGTTTGCTGCTTATCTGCGCATGATGGCTGTGAGGATGAAAAAGAATGTAAAGGCTGCAATCATCTGAAAGATAACATCGTAAAAAAAGGCAAGATACGTTGTGACGAGTAAACTTGGAATTGAGAAACTGAGAAGCCGCCTCCATGTCAACAGCCTCTTCGGTGGCTCTTCGAGGTACGGCGAGCCAGGCATAACATCACCTCAAAACGATGTTCGGCATGCGCCCTGAACGACAATTTCGACTAAAGCGCCTGCTGGTAAAGCGGCTGCAGCGAAAGCGGCTCGTGCGGGTCTGACTTCGATGTCTTCCACCCAAGCGCCATAGACTTCGTTCATTGCTGCAAAGTCGTTGATGTCTGCGAGAAGAACTTGAGCAAAGCAGAGATTGTGTTTTGAAAGTTGAGCAGCATCGAGCAGAGCATCGATTTTGTCCAATGCGCCCTGAGTTTGTGCCTTGACATCATCACCAGCCTCAACATCGATTTGGCCTGAAAGCCAGATGGTTCCACCTGCTTTGACACCTGCTGAGTACGGTCCGTACTTGTTTACGCCTTCCAATTCGATTTGCTCCTTCTCCATGGGTACGCCTTGATGTCCGTTCCCTTAACTTCTCGCAACAAGGCGATGCATTGAGGGTGAGTTGTTGACTGCGGTAAGCATGCGCACCTGTTGGGTCTTGGACCATCCTGCGCATGTGCGCCTTCTTGCACCGTTTTTGAGATCGGGCCAAAGCAACGATGTGCTCATCGCAACCCAGCGTCACGAAGTAGAACAGATGTTGGAGCACGGCGATGGCCATATTCCGCGCCGTCAAACGCATTGGGTTGAGCGTCCTGTTGGTGACTCACGACGTAAGAAAGCCTTCGCTCGTTGGCGCTCAAGTCATCGCTTTTTACGCCAATGTTGCGGACAAGATGAACCGATTCAACGAATTGTGAGCATCGGCGCTCCAATCGAGTTGATGGCTTGGAAGTCACCATTTTTGCGTCGAAAAATCAGTTCAATTACTGAGCGTTGGTACATCAGCGATACCGAAGTCAATCACATTGCCCACACCTTGGCACGTAAAGCTGCAACCGATGTTGTTTTGCCCACACACTGGGATGAGAATCTCGATGATGGTTTCTTGTCCAGCCTTGACGGAATCCGTTTGCATCGGCTCGATGGATTGCATGGCCATGTTCACCTGCGTCCAGCCCAGCGCCCATCCTCAGTCAGCCAACCTCCTCGTGTTCTTGTTCGTCGACTCATTGGAAACGGGGTACACGATAGTGATGAATTGCTTGCTTTTCCCGATGACATGCTCGACGGTCTACAAGTTACATCAGCCGATGAGGAACGTTATACGGGCGATGTATGGTCTCTTGACCGACAGCTTGCAGCCCACGATGCAGTCATTACTCAATCGGTGACGCTTGCCAGTGAGGCAACGTTGCTGGGTACTCCAACGCTTCTTCTCTCCAGAGCAGAACGAGGTTTCCTTGAACGGCTTGAGTCTGAAGGTCACCCGTTGTTCCGTTGGAAGAAGGCCTGTGAAGGAGATGAATGGAAAAACTTGCATGCGCAGTTCCTCACTGGAATTCACTTGACCGATGCATTGGAGCCTGAAGAATGGCCGAACACACGCCAGCAACTCGCAGAACTGTTGAAAGCAGAACTCATTGATTGAGCCAATTTTTCAATATGGTGAGGTGATCACCAGCGAACTCAACTTCACCGGACAGGAGAGTTTGTATCGGCCAGAAACGAGCATCTGCAGCATCATCCCCGGCAAGCGGTTGTTGATGCTCATCAACTTGAATCTCATAGACGATGCTTACGATGTGCTTGCGAGGGTCACGCTTCGGATTACCCATGACCATCAGAAGTTTTGCGTCAGAACCATCCATGCCCGTTTCTTCCTTGAGTTCCCGTAGAGCAGCATGCATTGGGTCTTCATCGCGTTCAACAAATCCACCAGGGAATGCCCATGCTCCAGCCATAGGAGGGAACTTACGCTGAATGAGCAAGATCTCATCGCCTCTACGCACTGCAGAATCAGCAGCAAGAGCAGGATTTAACCACCCGTTGCACTCGTCGCACACGACCATACAATTACTCTCCAAATCTTCGGCGTCGTTCTTGGAACGTTCGAATCGCTTTGAGCAAATCTTTCTTCTGGAACGACGGCCAAAACACATCAGAGAAATACAATTCGGAGTACGCCATCTGCCACAGTAAAAAGTTGGAAATACGTTCTTCTCCACTGGTTCGAATCACCAAATCGGGGTCGGGCATATCGCCTGTGTACAACCGCTTTGAGACCGCCTTTTCATCGATTTGTTCGAGTTCAAGACCGCCTGCTGCATGTTCCTCTGCAATCGAGCGTATGGCATCAATCATTTCTTCTCTGCTACCGTATGCAAGACAAACTGTGAAAACGAAGTTGTTGTATTCTGCCGTTTTATTCTCAGCATAATCAATGGCATCGTTAACGCTCTTCGGGAGAAGTTCTCGACGACCAATCACCTGGACCTTGACCTTGTTTTCGTGAATCCGTGGGTCGTCTGCGATTTCGCGTAGACCTTCATTGTACAGTTTGAACAAAGTTTTGAGTTCTTTTTCAGGACGGTTCAAGTTCTCAGTGGAAAGTGCGTAAACAGTCAGCCATGGGATACCAATTTCCAACGTCCAGTCAAGAACCCGTTCAAGCTTTTCTTTTCCGATGCGATGGCCAATACCTGTTGCAAAGTTGCTCTTCCAAGCAAAGCGACGGTTACCGTCCATGATGATTGCGAGGTGTTGAACCTTGACTTCGTGTTCGAGAACTTCCCGTAGAAGTTTGGACTCAACCGCATGGCCAAGTACGTCTCCCATCCGTTCCGAGATACCCATGTCACCGCCTCCATACTTGCGTAGAGCACACATCGTATGATGTCATCCCCTGCGAAACCTCTTTTGGAAAGGCGAGACTTGAGAACCTCCACCCCTTCGGATAAGCATGGACGAACCAGCATGGTGGCCTTCAGGCATCGCGCTCTCCTCCATCGATGAATCGGTCTCCGAAGGAACGGTACGCACTTCGTTTGGAAAAACTACTGTGTGGGATTTCGAACCTTATCTTCAACCAAGTCACTGGAATTCTTCGCTTGAGATCGGCGTGCAATGGGGCGACTGGAATTTTGAAGTTCAAACCGTTGAGGTTCAGTCGGTGACCAAAAACGGTCTTGTTGTCACCCTGAACGACGCATATACCGCATCCATCCTGCCGTTTGGAGTTGGTGATGATGTCTCGAGGCTGTATCGCTACGAACCTTGGAACAGCGCATTAGTGGGGCATTCGGTGTTGCTTCCTATTGCAGGATGGACGGTTGATGGAAACGACAGAATCCTGGTTTTTCCACGCTATGAACTCAAGCCATTCGACGGGCAGACCTCAACGGTGATGGACTTGACCCGAACGATTGGAGGCATTCACAGCGCTTTGGTTGGCTTTTCAACTCCGAACACTGAACGCCGATGGAACGACCGATTGAAAGCGATCGAAGACGAATTGAAAACCAAAACGATGTGGCGCGCACCGCATGCGAACACAACTGTAGGTTTGCCTCGGTTGCATCTATCCATTGATTCTCTAACTGAAGTTGATGGTGTACTCAATTTTGTTCCGATGTCACGCTCTCTTGCGGAACATCTGCTTTGTGAAAACGACCGCCTTCCATCACTGGCGACACTCATGATGCTTGAGCATCAGTGGGCCAGAAGAGATGGTTTGAGTGAGCAGCAACGTCAAGAATTGCTGGAAACATGGGGGGCGTCTGTGCCTGTTGATTGGTCCAGTCGTACGGCTCTGTCGACCGTTCGCGGAGGGGCATGGGTATGGCGATACCATGCAACTCTTCTCGAATTAGCCCAGGCGACTGCATTTGCTGAGGCTTCAATCAAAGAGGATTGCCAGAAATGGTTGCGCGATGTGTCTCGCCTCCAAGCGCATTTGGGTACTTTGCGAATGTGGAAATCAGGCCAATGGGTAGGCTTCACTGGTCTTGCAGTTGCCTTCTTCTCGTACCGTTTGGACTCGTTCTTGCCTCAGCAAAGCCTGGCTTTAGCCGTGTTAAGTTTTGGAGTGGTTGTAGCATCCAACGCCGTGTATCGGCTCAAAGACCCGAAGGCATACTGATCAAGCGTTCAACATCATCCTTGCGTCGAAGAACTTCAGGTCCTTCGCCTTGGCGAGTTGCATCAAGCCGAGCAGGAAGGATTCCTTTGCTTCTCGTTCAGGTGCGCCACCGGCTACATCCCAGTAAAGGTTGAGTGAAAGGTCGAGCGATTGAGCGGAGAGGTTCGATACCTGGCACCACGAACTCTCATGCTTGACGGTGACGGAAGAAGACGTAATGAGTTCCATCACACCATCGCAAAATGCAGCGACATCATCGGGGTTCGAGTTGAGATCCAAGTGAAGCAACGATTGCCATCGGCGCCAGCGTCGCTTACCGAAGTTCTCGATTGGAGTGTTGACGAGGTTGGCGTTTGGAACGGTTACTACGGTATCTGCCGCAGTTCGAATGAGGGTCGTGCGAAGACTGATTTCCATGACTTCACCCTCCACAGAATCAACGATGACCCAGTCCCCGACTTTGAACGGGCGGTCGAGCAGTACGGTTGTTGCCCCGAATAGATTGGAAATGGTGTCCTTTGCTGCAAGGGCCAAAGCGAGTCCAGAAATTCCCAAACCAGCAATCAATGAGGTGAGGTTGAAGCCCAACGCATCAGCGATGAATACTGCTCCCAAGGCAATAATGAGGAACCGCAAAAGACTCTCTACTGCTGAAATGAGGGTCTTTTCTGAACCGTCAAGCTCATCGTCTTTATCGAACAATTCGACAACATCTTGAACGATGGCTACCAAACGGAAGGCCCAAACAACGAGCGATATAGCGAAGAGAAATTGCAGTATATTTGGTAGTAAATCTTGCAGTACACTCGGGAGAATGAAACTGTTGTTTTCTTCCAAATGGAGCTTGATGAGGGCGTTGAGAATGTACAGTGTAATTCCAGCACCGGCGGCGGTTCCAAGTGCCTTATCCGAATCTTTGACCGTCTTCGACTGAATTGAGTCGGAAGGAATAATTTTTTTCAGCGCTTTTGGTGCCAGCCACATGGTGATAAATCGAGAGAGAATTCCAATCGCTAGAAGCCCGGTTAACAAGGCGATAGTGAGGTAATTGAGTCCCAACATTTGGTCCATCCAAACCGAATCTGCTTCAGGAGTGAGGAAGTTGCTCATAGACCATCCAATAGGTGCTCCTATTGGTCACTTCCGCTTGTTTCCTGTCCCCTTCGGGGACAAGCGAGGCCGCGAACGCTTCAAGAAGGCGAGCCGACTGGGTTACACGATACCATGATTCAAAACGGCAAGGTTCTCCGCACTCGCCCATCGTTTGGAGTCCTCATTGTACTCCCACTGTTGTTGTCTCTGTTTGCACCAATTGCGAACGCCGACTTTGCTCAAGAAGAGCCAACTGGGACCGAGCCAGGTGACATTTGGTCTGACGATTACAACAACATGATCTTCCCGTGGGCATCAGAGAATGAGCGTATTTTGCAATTTAAGGAATACCACACTTACGATACGATGAAGACTCGCATGCTGCGTTTGGCCGAAGACAACCCCGACATTTTCCAGTTCCATGAAGGCATGAACGGTGGTACAAATGCACGAGGCGAAGAAGTCACAGCCAATGCTTACGAAGGTTGGTTTTACGGTCACGCATCCCCGTGGTTGAAAATTACCGGCGATGTTCAAGACGGAGAATACAATCCCTTTGTCGGCGATACCGGCAATTATGCTGATCGTCGCGATGTAATGATTGTGGGCAACCACCATGCACGTGAGTGGATGTCCTACACCGTGGCTATTATGCAGATGGAAGTCATTGCCTTTTCCTACAACAACATCGGGTATGACAACGACGGTGATGGCCTCATTGACGAAGACCCATGGGGCGATGCTGATGGTGATGGCATCCTTGATGACGATGGCGACTGCCTTCGTCTTGCCACCTCTCCTACGAATTACCAAGACTCCAATGGCGACGGTACCAACTGCGGCCCAGGAGATTTGGGAGTCGATGAGGATTATTCAGAACAGTTCATCACTGACTTAGTCAATTCTCGTGAAATATATCTCATTCCTATGCTCAACGTTGACGGCAACATCTACGACCGTGACGTCTACATGCCAGGCCAATGCCCTAACGAAGAAGCCTGGGATTGTTCGGCTGCTGGTTGGAGAAAGAACCTACGTGATAACACCGTGACAGGCGTTACTCCGATTCCGGATTTGGATGAATCGGTTGATGAAGGCTGCGACGGCGTGGACCTAAATCGAAACTACCAATTCGAGTGGGGTGCACCTTTGGGTGCTACTGGCCCACTGGTCCCTGGTGCGTGTTATGCGGGCCAGAATAACGACGTGTACAACGGGCCTGTCGACGATACAGATAACGACGGCGACGGGCAAATCAACGAAGATCACGTCGACGGGAAAGACGACGACGCTGATGGCGTAACCGATGAAGATTGGTGGGGTGGCAACTCCGAACCGGAAACCAAGTTCATCCAAGACTTGACCGAAATGAACGATGACACCGGTGACGGTTCCAGCGAGTTCAAAGCGACCATCACGCATCACTCCTTCTCGGAACTCATTCTCTATCCGTGGGGTCACTGCACAGATTGTCAAAGCCCTGACCATGAACAACTCAAGTATCACGGACAGCAACTGGCTGACATGACTCAGTACGCAAACTTGCAATCCTCTGACCTCTACCCGACATCTGGAGATTTCTGCGACTGGCATTACGGTGTTCACGGTTCTTACTGTTACACCTCTGAAATTGGAACTGCATTCCATCAGCATGAGGATGACATTGACCACATTGCCGTACGAAACATTGGAACAGGATTCTACATTGCAGAGATTGCTGACAGCCCTCGAGAGCGTGCAGACTTGGCCATCGCCAACATTTCTCAACAAAATTATCTCAAAGCAGGGGACAAGGTCGAAATTCCAGCTGAGGGAGATATCCCAGTTGATCTGTGCGTTTCGGCTCAGTTCCCATACAGCGAATCTCAAAGCAAAATAGAATGGCGCACCGTCAAACCAAGTCGACTGCAAAGTGATTACGGGCCACGGGAATGGGCTACAACTCCATGGCAGAGCGTTGATGTAAACATGGTTGAAGGTGAATCATGCTCGCTCCCTGACGGCAACGGTACCGTGTTGCGCGGTATGATTCCTATCTCGGAGACAGCAATTGGTAAACTCCATTACAAAGCCACGTTATCAACACTCTCAGGTTCTGATTTGTTCCAATACCCTGCTGAAGGTGCGTACTATGAACTTGATTTGTCGTACCGTGCTGCCTATGGCAGTTTCATCGGTTCGCTGTTTATGTTTGGCCTCACGGCGACCTTTGTTTGGGGTGGATTAGCAGTGTGTCTGCGAATGATGCTTTCCGACGAAGAAGAGATTGATTTGGCGGCACCTGAAAGTATTGAAATCGAACCTTCAGAGGCAGTGCTGATTGCGGAGAACGCTTGAGGAGGGATATGAATGGCTGAAGATTCTGACCAATTCAACGGCCGTATGGGCCTTATCTTCGCTTCAATCGGTGCTGCAATCGGTACCGGTAACATTTGGCGTTTCCCTCGTATGGTCGGTGCGAACGGCGGAGGTACATTCCTTGTTCCTTGGCTGGTTTTCTTGTTTATCTGGTCGATTCCGCTCGTGATTGCTGAATACGCCATGGGTAAGCGAAGCCGTACTGGAACCATCGGTACATTCCGTATCTTTGCTGGAAAGAAATTCGCTTGGATGGGTCTGTGGACCGCATGGATCTCAACCGCTATCGGTTTCTATTACGCAGTCGTCTCTGGCTGGACCATCAAGTACTTCCAACTCGGAATTACCGGTGCTTTGAACGGCGAGAACGTCGATACAACGGAAGTCTGGAATGCGTTCTTGCAAAACCCGGGACAAGTTATTTTCTTCCAATTTTTGGTTATTGCTTTGACGCTTGCAGCAATCTGGAAAGGTGCGAAAGCGATTGAAAAAGTCAACTTCTACCTAATGATTTCACTGTTCGCTTTGCTGTTCTTGACGCTCTTCCTTTCACTGTGGATGGACTTCTCCGACGGCTCACTCGACGGTGCTTTGTTCATGTTCACCATCGACTTCGACATGCTGTTTGAACCAGAAGTTTGGATTAACGGGTTATCTCAATCGGCGTGGTCATGTTCTGCAGGAATGGGCATGTGCATCACCTATGCAGTCTACATGAGTAAGGATGAGGACACCGTTCTCAACGCTTTCACGATGGGGCTTGCCAACAACAGTATTTCCATCATCGCAGGTCTCGCCGTTCTTTCTGCAATTTTCGCAGTCAACCCAGACCCATTGGGAACCGTTACTGAAGGCTCATCCGCTATCACGTTCCTTGCGCTTCCTGAAGTGTTCGCTCAAGCACCGTTTGCACCGGTTGGCCCACTGTTCATGATGGCAGGCTTCTTTCTAGCGCTCTCTTTTGCAGCGATGACTTCGATGATTTCAACCGTGGAACTGTGTGTTCGTAATTTCGTCGACCACGGTTTCGAGCGCGAGAAGTCCGTTGCACTCACTGGCGTCGCCCTGTTCCTCTTTGGACTACCGTCCGCTGTTATGTGGATCAAACTCGATGACAGCGGTGTTGCATTCCCTCAATTCTTGGAAGTGCAAGATCACATTTGGGGATACGGTTTGATGTTCTCTGGACTGTTCATTGCTTTCTCAATCTGGAAGTACGGCTACATGCGCTGGAAGTCTGGCGTTGAGGCAGGCGTCGCTCCTCCAGGTTTCAAGGGCTACCTTGGATTCGGTGTCTCAGCATTCCGTGATGATTTCATCAACACCGGTGACAACGATATCATCGTCGGACGCTGGTGGGATTTGCTGATGTATTTGGCCTTCCCAATCTTGTTCTCCGTTCTCATGTTCTCATACTTCGCTGATATGATTGCCAACACGGACAACGTGTGGAGTCCAACAAATCCAAACGGACTTGGCATCATCTTGCTGTTCTGGGGAGTTATTGCGGCGTTGTTCATTTCGTTCAACAAGTTCCTCATCCGTCGACCACTCTACCGAAACATTCCGAAAGGAGCGGATGTTGATATCTCGACGTTACCCGGTGGCGACGACGAACTGGTCGTTGCACTTGGCGAGGTTGCGCCTGGTTTTGAGCACTTATCGAAAGAATACTCCATAGAAGCCGAACTTGTTTGAGGTGATCCAATGGACGACCTCGTCGAGACATTGGCGATTGGACTGACCGTCTCGATTCTCCTCATTGTTGTTTCTTGGTGGTTTTGGAAACGCTATGACCGGCCGAGTGAAGCTCAGTTGGAACGTGAAGAATCGATTGCGAAAAAAGAACAGGAGACACGCATGTGGCGTGCTGTTGAGGCGCAGATGGAGCAAGAGAAGGCACTGCTTGAGGAAAAAGCACTGTACGAACGACGCAAGGCCGAGGAACGAGCCAGAGCCATTCCTCCACCGGTGAGTGAAGTTTCTGATGCTTTTGCAGCCTTCAACCTCGTACAGCAAGCAGAACCAAACTTTGAGCAGTCGGAAACCGCTCCGACCGCTGAAGCAGCACGCGTTGAATCATTGCCAGAAGCCGACGATGACGATGTGTTGAACATCGATGAACCACTTGAAGTCCGTCGAGATGAAGGCGTGATTCTCGAAGAGGGTCAAGCGCTTCCAGAGATGCCCGACGAGGTTGAACCGCAAGATGAACCACTTGACATTGAACAAGCAATTCCCCCCGCTCCGGATTTGGATGCGTTGCTTGGTACTGACTCAAGTGAGGCCGAGGAAGCCTGGCCCTCTGCGGATGAACCTTTAGCCGATGATTCCGATTGGAGCGATAATTGGTTCAAAAACCTCGAAGAGAATGACTGAACAAAACGCTCGTTCTCTCACAGTTCAAAGCGAAGAGGTGATGAACAGTCGGTTCGTGGAACGTTCATGGTGCAACGCCCTCGCGGAACCCGTGACTTCACGCCGAAGGTGATGGCGCGTCGTTTAGCGTTTGAGCAACTCTTGGAAGAGCGTGCTCGCCGTCACGGTTTTTCTCGTATTCAAACTCCGATTTTTGAGAAGTTGGATTTGTTTACGGCAAAGTCAGGACCGGGAATTGTATCGCAGTTGTATGCATTTGAGGACAAAAGCGAGCGTCAACTCACCCTTCGCCCAGAATTAACGGCTCCAGTCATGCGCATGATTGCTGAAGAAGGCATGCAGATGCTGCAGAAACCCCTCCGGCTTTCTTACTATGGCCAGTGTTACCGCTATGAGGAATCCAAAAAAGGCCGTTACCGCGAGTTCTTTCAGTATGGAGTTGAATTGATTGGTGAGGCAGGTCCGCTTGCTGAAGCAGAAGTTATTGCTCTGGCCATCGATATGCTGGATGCATGCGGTCTTGAAAACTGGGAGATTCGAATCGGACACGTTGGAATACTCAAGGGTGCTCTAACAGGCTTAGGTTTGTCAGCAGACACTCCAGAAGGCGCCAGTGAACCTCCTGTGGCCAGCGCAATGCGTTTCCTCGACAAGGGCGATGATGCAGGGCTTGCTCAACTGTTCACCAACAACGGCATCAATCCAGAACACACTGCACCTCTGCGTGCATTGGCTGACCTTGAAGGTGGAATTGAGACGCTCGGGCCAGCACGAGAAATTCTTTCTTCACTCGCTGGTGTTTCTCTTGAAGCACTGGATGATTTGCAAACGACCCTCAACGCTGTGGCAGCCTTAGCCCCAGCACCTCCATCGTTGGCGGTGGATTTGACCGTCGCTCGAGGATTGGATTACTACACCGGAATGGTGTTCGAAGTAAAGGTACCTGAATTGGGTGGTGAAGGCCAAGTGCTTGGTGGCGGTTCGTACAAGTTGCTGCACCTCTTTGGTCTGCCTGACCTCGACCCAAGTTGTGGTTTTGGACTTGGATTCGACCGGGTACTGCTCGCTCTTGAAGCACAGGCAGAAGCCAGTGGTCGCAGTGAAGTTGTTCCTGGCGAGACCGATCCGA
>Ga0257114_1002425_pt1 | contig 12477 bp, 12 predicted proteins | sample SI112_10mmetaG_FD_190149 | JGI IMG/M metagenome (GOLD analysis project Ga0257114, IMG submission 190149) | Marine microbial communities from Saanich Inlet, British Columbia, Canada - SI112_10m | ecosystem: Environmental > Aquatic > Marine > Inlet | place: Canada: British Columbia | collected... | reverse complement strand
TCTGATCCTCTGTTGAAGAATAGACCTTGGTCAAACGTGTTGGCCGCTCCACCTGAGTTGTTCTTCGCCAATGTTAAAAGCGGATCTTCAATAGTTAATGTTTCTGAATCAATGGTTGTCGTTGTACCATTTACAGTCAAGTTACCTGATATAGTGGCATTACCTGATGCCGTTATTGATGTGAAAGCACCAGTTGATGCTGAGTTGGCACCAATCGCTGTTCCGTCAATGGCACCACCGTTGATGTCCGCCGTGTCTGTTGTTAATGTTTTACCAGTCGCAACTGTCAAGGCCTGACTTGCTGTGATCAACTCTGAACTGTTGGTAGTGTCAAACTTCAAGTATGAGTTTGAACCTTCCTTGATGTCCAAAGCCGACGCTGTGTTGTCAGTCAGTGTTACACCTACTGTCGTACTATCTGCACTGATTGTATCAACTGCGATGTCGCCTACGTTAGTGATGTTTTGATCATTTGCACTCAAGCCAGTTGAAGCAACGACAACACCTGTTCCATTTGGAGTCAGTGTGATGTCACCGTTTGTAACCAAACCTGTGATTGTTGATGCTGTGTTTGAAAGTTGTGTTACACCCAACTGAGTAGAAGCAGTCCTGAATATCGCGGTCTGGTTTCCACCTGTTGATATGTGTATCTCGTCAGCGTCTGAACTTGGTTCAACGTTGACTGAAGTGTCCTCGTCACTGTCCTTAAGCTCAGTACCTGATGCCAGGTTGGCCCAAGCACCGTTGGCATATCCCTCGATCGTTGTCTGATCTGAGTTGTACCTCATGTCACCATTGGCTGGTGAACCCGGTCTCTGTGCATCTGTTCCTGATGGTAGTCTCAGTGCATCCGTGGCAGATATGTGTAGTGTTGTTGCCGGCGAAGCCGTTCCAATACCTACCCTGCTGTTTGATACATCTAAGGCTAATAAATTTGTCTCGAATGTTAAGTCTGTACCTGATCTTGCCAGGTTGGCAGACAACATCTGTCCTGTTATTCGTCCTATTGCCATTGTTTTATCCCCTTATCGATAATTGATTGTCTTGCAAAACTGTAGGTATTTATTTGAAACCGGGATTATTACGTCGTTAAATACCGTAAGATATGAAAAAGCACAACTATATCACGGTACTGGGCAGGAACAAGAGCCAAGTTCCAATGGATAAATTGAGCCAATACGGCCCTATAATCAGTGTTTCGGACCACATGCACGACGCGGGTCACCTAGATTATGTGTGGACCAGGCAGGAAAAGGACCTGTTATGGTTCCTGCAACAGCGACCTTCACCTGTGGACTGTGTGACCACACCAGAACTGTACAAAAAGTACGTGTTTTATGATCAAGTTCACAGTTTCCCGCCCATATCCCCACAGTTCAATCTCACATTAGATGTCAACACCGACGACCAGACATTGGCCCTGCTGACAGCACTGGGATTGACTGAGAAGAGGATAATGCTAGTGGGCTATGACATATCAAACCCCAAGGTGTTGAAGGATCTCAGGTCAGTGATAATGTTGCACCCGGACATGAAGTTCTACTTCCTGTGCAACCCGCCCAAGACCAAACAGTTGGACTACTGTTCAAACGCAGAGTGTGTGTTGTTCAAGGACATGGAGGAATTGAAAAAATGACGGATCTAGCAACCAACTACATCATAAAAGTGTTGTGGCCTCCACACTGCCAGAACAGGGGTCTCAAGGTGCTCGAGGAACGTCCCGACATTGTGAAAGAGATGAATGGCATGCGTAGCAAGATCGAGAATTTCCTCAAAGCATCATGTACCGGCAAGTTTACAGTCAGCGAAGAATACAACATGAAAGGGTTCAACGTGGGGTTCGAGCAGGGCCCGGATGTGTACAACTTCATACTGGAGCAGGCCACCATTGGTTATGAGGTGGACAGGGAGATCGGTAGATACAACATCTTCTCGGACAAGTACATCAAGCACAAGATATTATATACAGCAAAAGGTATTGTGATAGATTAGTCAGCGAAGCCGTGCATCACAACCACACGTGCACCTACATGTGGTGCCTCTATGGAAGATCCATCATCACCACCTGTGAACGCCAACACGTTGGTAGCAACGGTGTAGTTGGTTGTAGGTTCCTGCATCACACCATCCACGTAGACTATTATGTTCTTGGCGTTGGTTGGTGTCACTGTCATGGTGAACTGTGTTGATGAACCGTCACCGGTGAACACGTCCTTGGTTATGCTTGAGGCCGCGGCCTCTGTACGCAACGCGGTGTAGGTCGAACCGTCCAGGGAGACCTCATATTTGCCCGTTGTAGTATTAAAGCGTATGATACCTTCCTGTGCGGATGGTCTTTCTCCTGTTGTTCCTGTCGGAACGACCAAACCCGTCGTCGTGTTGAAGTCGAACAGTCCCGTTCCCTGTGTGGTGAACGTCATGTCCGCATTGGTCACTATGTTACCAATGTTGTTCGCTGTGAACTCTGTGTTACCTGTTGATGTAGATAAATTCTGTAAGCCTTTTGTGCCTGTGTATCTGGCACCGGATATGTAAACTGATTTGCCCGTGAATGAAATTCCGTTTGGTAGGTTTGCACCTATGAAGTGTAGCACTCCAGACTGGTAGTCAAAGAACCATTCGTCATCGTTGCCTGAACCTGTCGCGAACACCTGGTCACCTGATGCGGCGGCGTTGCCGGCATCACTGGCAGTGTGTATGTAAACCTTTACCTGGTATGTTGAGCCAATTTCCGGTGGTATCCAGTCGGTCAGGCCTGTCTTCCAGGTCCTGTTGGCCGTCGCTGTTCCGTCGTTTGTTGTCTCGTCTGGTGCACTCGTGGGATAGACAGTTACCACACCTGCACTCGATCCCGGCATCACCGTAGGAATGCTTGATGCTTTGTTCCAGGTGTTGTCACCCCTTAATAGTAATGGCGATGCTATGGCTTCGTTGGGTGCTTTCTTGGCCGCATTGGTGTCAGTCTTGGTGGCACCGTAACCCAATTTCTTCCAAAGATAATCTACTTTTTTTGCGTCAGTTATTGCCATTATTCAATGCTCAGTGCTGTGATACTGTCTCCTGATTCTAGTTTGATCCTGACCAGCACGTTGTTACCTGTGGCATTCGTGGCATTCTCTGAACCCAGTGTCAAAGTGAATGTTGAATTAGAATAACTCGTACCGTCTAAAATTCTGTCTCCTGATGTAAACGCACATCCATCTGATCCATTTCCACCATTGCCTGTGTCTGAACCCGGCACACCAGAACCTGCGTAAGTTTCACCGGCAGTCAACCATCCGTTCAATCCAGATGCCGAGTCAATTGCTGTGCCTGGAGCCGCGATGAACACGCCTGACACAGTTCCAGACAGTCTAACAGTGAAGTTGGCCATCGTTGTCCTTCTGAAAGCGAAAGTGTAGTACTGTGCTCCTGACCTACCTGTTGCCAGGTCTGGACCCGCTGGTAGGTAACCTGAACTCAGGTCTGTGGTGAAATGTTTGATCGTTCCAAATCTTGATATGGCTTCGTTGGTCCCTGCCACTGTGACTGCACCCGACCATGCGTGATCCGTGTAGTAGTTGGCATTTGAAGAATCGTTCAAGGACGGTGTGTCACCTGACAGGGATCCAAACCCGCTTATTCTCACAGCGTCGTCATCGAAGCCGGCGCCCAGTGAATCTGATACAGTTATACCATCCGCTTCATCGTCTAAAGATAGCAATGATGCAGTGTACACTTGAATTTTTGTTGAAGAACTGTCGTAACTTCCTGTTCCGTTCGCGTTCTTACTTCTTGCTTTGATGGTCTTGACCGACCTAACACCCGAGCTCGTGATGGGCACTGTGACAGCGCCTATGGTGTAGGCACTTCCAACTCCCGTGTCTGTGACAGGTACACCACTTGACAGCATTGTCGAAGAGCCATCTACCTGTGCGTATGTGAAATTTGAATCTGTTATGACGTTGCCTGAAGTTGATTCCTGGTTGGTGTCGTTGTCCACTTCGTGTGGTGACGTGGTGTCTTGGTAGGCCTGTCCCGTGAAATTCTCGATTGTAGTACCAGTGACTGTGACTGTGGGAGATCCTGCGTTGTAGTACGGAATACCCGACACGTAACGCTTGGTTCCTGCTGTTCCCTCTGCCACTGTACCTATCGTTGTTGTAGGTGTCGCAGTGATGTCGTCCTTCAACACGTGTACATATCCTGTGTTACCACCTGCTGAACTTTCCAATCTCTGGGCACTCAATCCAACAGAGTAGTCTGCTAGATCCTGTGTGATCTTGGCATCAGCGACCAGGTATAATCTCTGTGGATATGAACTGTTCACTTGGTCATAGTCCTTGTGATCTGATGTGACCAGTCTGGTGAATGTTCCGTTGTTGGCACCACCTTCTGATGTGGTGTACGTCCTAGCACCTGCGGCGCTGGCGTTGATTGATGCTGTAACGGTCTGGTTAACAGTTGAACCTGTGCCGTTGGCGTCGTTGACTAGGAAACCGTTCATGACGGTCGTGTCAATGGTTGATGTGCTTGTGTACCTTCTGGCAGTTGTTGAACTCAATGACGTTCCTGCCGCTAGTGTGTCCGCTGAACTGGTGTTGTCAGTGAAACTTGCACACAACTTGGGTGAAGTTCCCTGTGCCGAGTCCGACAATGCCAAACTGAAACTGCTCAATCCGTTTGGTGCACTTGGAGTTGATTTCATCACGAATGTTATTGTTTCTTCGTCATCCTGGAAGAATGTGTCTGGTGTTCCTGATGCCCTGAATCTGAAGTTTATGTTTCCTGCTGATGTGCCTGAATAATCTTTGTCAATGGTTGCACCAATGGTACCTGCAGTTGATCCATCCTCGCCAACAGTGACTAGAGAACTTGAGTCATCGAAGAAATCATACACATAGTTGTCCGCATTCTGTGAGGTGTTAGTGAATCTTGCTATGGCCCTGTCAGCACCGTCAAGGTCGACCACATCATACAATGATAGACTGTTATCGCCTGAACCTGTGTTAACTGTCACAGCCGTGCCGGCTATGTTGGCCCTCACATCTGGTTCAACTATTATGTTCATGTTCTTGACGAAAGTTGAATTATCGTGTCCGTTTGCCAGTGTCAATGAGGTTGTGAATGTACTTGTTGTACCACCCGACTGTTGTCCCGAAGTCAAGTTGAATGTGTTCGTGATTGTATTTCCCGTGTCACCAGAGCCGCCTGATCCTATGTTGACCACAGTTGCACTCGCACCCTCGCCGAAGTCCCAACTGTATGTCTGTGTGGCACTGAAATCGGAGTTGCTACCAGGATTGGTCGCTGTGTTGTTAGTGAATGTCACAGGGAAACCTGATGTTGATTCCTCGTTGATGCCCCTGATTGTTGAGTCTGCTGTTGAATAAAGTGGTGTGTGTTCTGAATACACTTCGAAATTGTTTGTGGCCGTTTTGGGAATAACGCTAGGGTTCGCAGTCGAGTGTGTAAGCAGTCTAAGACGTATCGCATATTTGGTATCTCCTGCACCCGTACCTGCCACTGTTGATCCGTCGTCGCCACTGGCGTTGGTGTAAGTGTGTGCTAGACGTGATCCGCCGTTGGCACTTGAACCACCCGCCACTCCGTCACCGCTGATTGTGTTCTCTGTTCCGTCTCCCCAGTCAACGTCGTATGTGACCGTTGCACCTGATGTGTTTGTACAGTTGTTCTGTAGGTAGACAGTGTCTCCTGTGTCCGCAGTCGTGATTGCCGAACCTCCTGATGCGGCCGCGTACATGGCGAACGTCAACACAGGTTCTGCCGTTGAGGCCACTATGTAATTTGTTCTAGTCGATGTTGCAAATGAACCCGATGAGTCAGTTGTGGCCGCGTCATTCTCGAACGCTTTCACTGTCACAGAGTATGTTCCACCCGATGCGTATGTGTGGCTCGGTGTTGAATCTGATGTGCCTGTTGTGGTATCACTGTCACCCCATGTTATGGTGTATCTGGTGTCAGCACCTGCAGTTGGCACCGTTGTGATCGTTAGTGTCACAGTGTCGCCGGCACTGATCGCAGTGGCATCTGCCACGAAAGAAACCGATTTAAGGTATGTTCCCGCCCTGACGTTTTCTATGGTCTCGTTCAAGTCATCGATGGCCTGTGTGACCGAAGTAGAACTCGTAAGTCCCAGGTAAGCGCCATCGCCAAAGGTTGAGTCTGTGGGCAGTCTCAGTTCAACGTTGTCTCCTGTTACACCACTGGATGACACAGTTGATATCTGATCATCCACGTATTTCTTTGTGGATGCGTCTGAATCCGCGGCCGGTTCTCCAACCTGCACTTTGGCCAAAGTCAAATTGGAATAGTCTGTGACTGTCGATCCGTCCTGTGTAGTAGTACCAAATCTAAATTTGTCTAAGGTCTCGTCCCAGATGAACAATGCGTTGTTCTCTGCCGTCCTATTGATCATTATACCAGCGTCCGTGGCACCTGATGCATTTTCATTTATGGTTATGATGTTGTCTTCAACAACTAGTTGTTGAGAGTCTATGGTTGTGGTGGTACCTTGTACGGTCAGGTCTCCGGTGATGGTCTGGTTACCTTGTACTCGTGTGTTACCGTTGACATCCAGGGCGAAATTGCCTGGAGAATCTGTCTTTACACCGATCCTTCCGTTTGCCACATCCACGTACAGTAGATTCGTATTGAACGCCAGATCGCTCGAACGTATAAGGTTCGATTCTAATATATCACCACTTATTCTGTTAATTGCCATAATACTACTTTGATATTTACCAAATAAACACAACGACGGAGATCAACCATAAATATTCATTATATGACACTATTACCTATCAACAAGATCGAGAGAGTGGCCGAGAAACGTGTTGACGTCAGACAGGTTGATGTGTATGAAAATTCTATCAGCGGAGATGCCATACACGGTGGCAGGATAACAGATTTCAACAGTACAGGCATCAAGGATCAGGCGGAATCCGTACAGATCACAGTCAACGATGACAAGATAGAGATCAAAAATGACCTTGTCGTCAAGGGAACAGTCACGGTTGAGAATCTGAAATATGTAGAGGCACAGGTGCCAAAACTGAATGTCACAGAAGCGGTCATGATAGATCACAACGAAGTGATCTGGAAGGACACTTTGGGCAAGAGTGTGAAGACAAGTTCTCTAACTCAACTGGGAATTTTAAAAAACCTGCAAGTTGACAAGACACTTTTCGCATCACAGAAAAGGGTCGGAATCAACACAGAGGCACCGTCAGCAGAGTTTTCAGTCAACGTTGATGGCTACGAAGTTATAACAACCATGCACGAGAAAAATGCCTACGTTGGAACACATTCTCCGGCGGCGTTCGCCATAGGAACAGACAACACGGCTAGGATAACCTGTAAGTCAAACGGTGACATAGTGTTAGGCAATCAGGATGATCCATTGACCAATGTCACAGTGACAGGCAAGTTGGGTATAGGAGCCAAGAATCCACAGGAAAGCCTACACGTTGTTGGCAACATCAAGTTTGCTGAAAGAACTTTCGCATCAGGATCACAGGCACCCACACAAGAAAGATGGGACACAGGGTCAATAGTTTGGAATGACAAGCCAGAAATGAATCACCCGATCGGGTGGGTATGTATCAAAGGTGGTACACCTGGCAGTTGGAGACCATTCGGTCAAATCAATTAAGAAATAAAAAAATTAAGCGCCTAGTTTGTGGAGATTGTGTATCACGGCCACGATGTGTCCGCTGTCTGATCCGTTGTTGGCTGGGGGTGCTGATCCAAATGTGATCGCTCCGCCGGAGTAGGTGTAATGGGTTCCTGGTATCTGGTATACTCCACCAATGAAAATCTGTAGATCAGTTGCGTTGGTGGGTTCAACAGTTAAGTTGGCCGCTGTTGATCCGTCAAGTGTGTTACCTGATCCATTTCCAAACACAGTTGTTGAACCGTCTCCTTGGAATGTGTCCACGGTCAGTGTTTTCTCTCCAGATGCATCTGAAATGTTGTACCATGCCGATCCGTTGTATGCTTGATACTTTGATAGCGTTGTGTTGAAAATTATTTGTCCATTTACTCCACTGGGCCTCTGTGCTGTGGTCACATTTGGAATCTTGACAGCAGAACCGTTGTCTCCTATCTCTGGGTTTTTTACAAATCTACCCATGATTATTATAATCCTATAGTTGATATAGTGGCGTTGAATTGTGCCGCCGAGTCTGGTGCCGCTATGTAAATCTTTGCACCTGTCTCTAAAATCATTTTCTCGGTGTCTATGATGTATGTGTCTCTGGCCTTTACTGTCAACTGTGAATATACTAGATAATTTGGTCCAACAGTTGCACCATTTGGAGTAACGTACACATCAATAGTTCCGTCACCGTCAGTCTTGTTAGTGATGTATATCACTGTTACAGCCGTGTCCGCTGATGCCGTGAATGCGGCCGAACCTGTTGTTGCCGCTACTTGAAAATTTGTTATCGCCATATTATTATCCTAGTGCAATCGCTAATGCAGTTGCCTTACTCTTACTTATCAGTTCGCCTACGGCACCAGAACCTATGTTTGAGTTCCTGAAGTACAGACCTGTACCTCCGCCACCTGCTGTTTTGTTGTAAATTTTAGTCTGTGCTGTCGCTGTTGGATCAGATGCCATTGCTGAAAATGTCAATATGTCGTTGATCACAATGTGTCCTGTTCCGTTCGCTTTCAATTCTAAATTACCATTTGATGCGTCTGATGTTATTGAAGTGATGTTTGTTAGATCATTGTCTAAATTCAAAGTGATTGTGTCAGGTTCTGCACCTGCTGTGTTGATGTTCGATCCACCCGTGAACTGTAGGGTGTTTCCTGTTGCGACAGTGATCTGTGTTGAGTCATCGCCCGCCACCTTGAGGCTGAACCCTCCGCCAACTTGTAGGTCAACGTAGGCTTTTGTTGCCGCGTGATCCGATTCTGTTGGATCTGCCAACTTCAATTTGCCTGTTGTGATATTTGTGATTGCTGATACTGATGCCGCATGTGTTGTGGATCCAATCACGAACTCTGTTTGGTCAGCGTCATAGTATAAAATCTGGTTGTTGGAAGAACCTTGGTTGAAAAATATACCAGAATCTTCGGTTCCCGCTGTGGAGTTATTTCTGTTCACTTCGATGAATTGGTCTTCTATCGAAAGTGTTTGTGAATCAATGGTTGTTGATGTGCCCGAGACTGTCAAATCACCTGGTATTCTCACATGTCTCGCATCAAGTTGTATGGTGTTAGTGCCTGATCCTGAATTGTATCCAGCACCCGCTTTTACTGTGTAATCACCTGATGTTCGTAGAGTCTTTGCCATTTGCTATTATTTATGTTGTGAATGGGGGAGCGTGTAACTCCCCCATAAAGCACGTTTAAAAGTATTAGATTGTGTCGATTTGACCTACTGAGTCTGAACCTGCACCTTCATCAGCACCCTCTGAGCTCAATGAGTATTTCGTTGAACCTACAACGCTACCTGCTGTAACGTAGTGTACTGTGTTGTTGAAGATCTTACTCGCGTAAGCAACCGTTGAGTCATCCAAGATGATCTGCACACAGAATTCACCGTTCGTTAGTGATCCCGGCGCTTTCGCTGTCAAGGTCAACACCTGTGTCAATCTTGTTGATCCGTCCGCTGATAAGAAGTTCACTTTGAACTGCTTACTTGATCTCTGTGAAACGATGTAGTTGCCTGATGCAGTTGATGCCGCTTCAGCACCTGTTCCGTCTGGTTGAGTTGTTCCGGTGGCGAACGCACCAGTGACTTCGAAGTCTCCTGTTGAGTTACCAAATCTACTTTTCTTTACTGGTCTTCCCATTTGTTTTCTCCTTTAAAGGAGTCCAATGCCAGTTCTCCTGGCTACGCGGTTTTATCCGCATAAGTCTCTTGCCAGATGCAAGAGCACGTTTGAACTATGTGTATTTACCAGATCTTGTGAGGGATAAACTGCAAAGAAAAAGGGCGATGTGACACAATCCAAAATTAAATCACACCACCCTTAAGGTTTTACGTATTTCTAGATTTTTATATTATTTTCTGTTGTAGATATGATATAAAATCCAAACTGCAACTAGTCCGATCAAACCTTGATCTGAGAATCCTTGCAGTACGCCCTGGACGTTTCCTATAACAGAAACGTTTGGCCAGAACGGAATACCTTGACCGCTGAAAAGGATTTCCAAAACGATTCCCAATGCTATGAGTGAAACACCCACATCGGCCAATCCTTTTGCCCATCCTTTAACTTGGTTCATGATATCCATAGTTGGACCTCCCTTGTTAAGAGTCCTGTGTAGAACTCGCAATTATTTAGAAGTCTGACACAACTATAAAACTACCACATTTGGTCTGCGACTGGTACGAGTATGGAAAAAGATTGATAAGTGTGTGGTTAATGATTCATCAGTCACAAAAAAAGGGCCACCGAAGCCGCCCTTTTTTATGTAAATTATGCTTTTTTAATTTTATCTAAGATGTCAAAACTAAAGAAGTTTTCGTACTGTTTATATAATGGTGCCCATAGATTTTTCAATTTTTCAATCTCATCATCTGACCATGTAATAACTTCCTCTATTCCTAGTTCTTCTTGTTTTGCTTTACTTGATTTTATTTCCTCTGCGTCTGCAACTGATTGAACTCTTTCTGTTCTTGCCGCTTTTAATCCCGCTTCATGGAAATGATTTTTGTCTTCTGCACTTAACGAACTCATAAATTCATCATTTAACAAAATAGCAGTCAAATACATAGAGTGTTTAGTATCTGATACGTATTTTTGTGATTTGGATGCATCAGCATGATATCTAGGGTATGTTGTTTCTAGAATCTCTGCTTCTGTGCTCTCCTCTTTAGATAAATTTGAAACTTTTTCAGCATTGGCAAGATCAATCATACTAGCCAATATTGGGTTGGTTTCTCTTAAGAACTTTTTGTTAGCAAAGTCTTTTACTTCTCTGATAGGAGTAGTAGATGCTGTACATCTGTAACCGCCTGAGTATGTATATGCTAACCCACGAACGCCTGTTCTTTCGTAAAGGTGAGAAAATAGTTGTTTTCCAACTTCACCTTCAAAAACTCTAGATGCATGATCGTGATTTTTAAATAAGAATGGCATTGATAATGCATAGAAATCAGATGAGTTAAATGATCCTATGATATTTGCGTAAATTTGACTTACTTGTACTCTTCCTTCTTTTAATTCTGTAAAAGGATCGCAAATTACGCCGTCTAAGTACTTGTCTTGGTACTCGTTTACTGTAAGTATTTCTATTTCGAATTTGTTATTTGTTAGAACATCAAGATGCTTTTGGAAATCTTTCGCAGTTCTAATAAACAGCTCTACCGGTTCATGGAATAATAACCATTTTATTTTTTGTTTTGTCATTGATAATTGTTCCTCAATTTGTGTTGTTAGTGCTACGATTATTTATGTTAGTACTACTGTTAATTATCTGATATAATGCAGATTCTAACTTTTTATTGTGAAAAAGATTATAGTACCAAAAATTAGCACCCATTTGCAATGATAGTGTGGATCCTTCGTTATTTTCCTGGGTATATGTCATAATATTATGATTACCCACGGTCCAGAGATTATTTGTGTGCCGGAATTTATATAATTTTTGTAGTATTTTCCGTTGATAACTGCCAAATTTCATTAATTCCTTCATGGCTTGCTTGTTAGCCAACAAATGTTCCCAATTATCGAGTAGAGGCTGTTCCCAAAATCCAATTTCCTGACAGTTGCACACTAATTGTTGAAAGATCCAAGTTTGTGCTAGATTATCTATGTTCTCTTTTCTGTTTTTTGAATCTTTCAATGACTTGATGAAAGTTTGTGACTCGTCTGTTAATGTGGTTATCCGAGGGAAATACGATTCAACAATGGTATGGAAGAACTTGTCTTGAGAGCTGTTGATTAATATTATTTCATCTACTCCGTGAGTGTCCAATAAGCCGTTGAGGTATTTCAAGTATACTATTGTGGGCTTTTGGTATATTTTTAAGTTGGGGCAGAATATTACTTTTTTATTCTTTATATGCTCTAAAAGGTTTGTGTTGACTAGTTGTTTATTCTTGTAAAGTTGTACTGTGATATCAAACATAACACCTATTTAAGTTAGCAATACCACATTCACAAAAAAAGGGCGACCGAAGCCGCCCTTTTTGAAATAAAAATAAACCTTGGCTTATTTGAATTTTAAGTTTGTTCCGCTGTTCATTCCTACTAATCCTACGTAGTCTGCCGCGTTACCTAGTGAAGATGCAGTGTTCGTTAATTCAACGTAACCGTATCTTGTTAGGAAACCAACAACTGGTTCGAATGTAGCCGGATCTAGTACAACACCAGAAGACATTAAAGGAATGTAAGGACAATAGAACGCTGGTGCGTCTGCCTCACTTGCTCCTTTGTAACCAACTAGTACGTCTGTACCGTCTGAAGCGTAAGCGTCAACGTAAACTCTCATAGCGCCGTTTAATGTACCAACAAA
>Ga0257114_1002419_pt1 | contig 12488 bp, 8 predicted proteins | sample SI112_10mmetaG_FD_190149 | JGI IMG/M metagenome (GOLD analysis project Ga0257114, IMG submission 190149) | Marine microbial communities from Saanich Inlet, British Columbia, Canada - SI112_10m | ecosystem: Environmental > Aquatic > Marine > Inlet | place: Canada: British Columbia | collected... | reverse complement strand
CGCCGTCATCGCCGCCTCCCGTCGCGCCGTCGCGTCCGTCGTCGCGACGCGCTCTCGCGTCGGCGCCGGCCGCGTCGTCGCGAGTCCGCGTCGTCGAGGCGAGATGTCAATGAATTTGGCGCGAAAACGTCGCGTATGGGCAAACAGTGCGCGGTCGATGTGCGACGCGCGCCGCGCGATCCGCGGGCGCGTCGACGCGCCGCACTCGTCGATGCCGCCGACGACGACGGCGGCGCGGTGCCGCGTCGTCGCGCGCGCGCCGCGATGGATCGCGCGCGCGCGCGTGGCCGGGACGTCGACGATCGCGCGCGCGTGGTCGAAGAGGGACGACGACGAGATCTGGGACGAGGACGAGCGACGACGCGTCGAGGAGAATAAGCGATGGCGACGGACGGACGACCCGAGCGAGGCGTGGGACATCGATAAGGAGCGGGACGCGCTGATGTATAAGCGAGAGAGCCTGGAGGCGCTGCTGCGCGTGGAGTACGAGCCGGAGGAGGGGAGGGGGGAGGCGAAGGACGACGACGACGACGACGCGAGCGCGTGACGACGCCGTCGAGCGATGTACGAATAAATATGTTTACTAGTTTACTACGTCGAGAGCTATCCGCGCCGTGAGCGTCGCGCGTTCGTTTCTAAATCGGTGATGACGTCGTCGAGGAGGGATTTCTCGCCGACGCGCACGTCGAGCGCGGCGGCGGTTCGACGCGCGGCGGCGCCGGCGTCGAGCGCGAGGCGAAGCGCGCGGACGTCTTCCTCGATCGACGTCGCGGCGTAGCGCGCGCGCTCGGCTTTGAGAGCGTCGAGGATGATGCGACGCGCTCGAATTTCGGTGTCTTCGTCCAAGACGTCGTCTAACGACGCCGGGAGCGCGCGCTCGGGCGAGAGCGCCAACGCCCTCGCGGCGCGCCACATTTCGAGCGGAACGCACGCGGCGCCGCGAAGGGCGGGTTTGTACACGCCACCCACGTTCGAGAGCTCAAACGTCAGGCTGGTGCGCACGTTGAACGCACCGAACACGCGTTCGGCGAGAAACGCGCGCGAACGCGCGTCGAGTGCGTCGTACGCGCGCACAAGACTCGTCTCGACGGCGTCCACGCCCGAGCCTCGCTCGCGTTCGCCGTGGTACACGAAACCGAATTCGAGCAACGCCCCGCCCGAGGTGTGGTCGGCGTAATCGTGAAACAGCTGCGTTCCCGCCGCCGCGCCACCGATACCGACGCGAAGCGTGACTTGCGCTTCGCCCTCGTTCGCGAACGCGACGTCCTCGTCGTCGTCTTCGTCGTCGTCGTCTTCGACGTGCCCGAGTCGTTCCACCGTACACTTTTCCGCGTCGCGCGCGGAATTGTACAAATCTAATCCCGGCAACAGCGCCATGCAGTTCAAATCTGGAAGCACGAACGCGCGCGCGAGCACGGTGGCGTACGCCCATCGAAACGACTCGTACGACGGCGCCGTCGCCCCCAACGCCTCGCGCGTCGCTTCGTATTCCCGTCGCACCAGCGCGCGTCTTCGCCGCGCCCTTTCGATCAATCTCGACCCCTGCAGCGCCTCGAGCTCGTCATCGTCCCACATCTGCAAGCTATCCACCTCTCGAGGCAACAAATCGACGTACGCGCGCCAGTACGCGTCGTCCCCCAGCTCGACTTCCCGCGCCAGCGCCAGCGCCAGCGTCGCCGCGCGCGTCGAATCCAACGGAAATCCCCACTCGTCCTCGATCACCCCAGCGTACCTACTCGTCAGCCTCGTCGCGTTCACCATCTTCGCCAGCGTTCGCAGCGGTCCGCGCTCGTTCTCGACCTCCGTCGTCGTCAGCGCGATCGGCGCGTCGTCGTCGTCTCGCATTCGCAGCGAGAAAATCACCTCCCCCTGCGCCATGTCCTCGATCGCGACGCCGCCGACGCCCATGCGTCCGCGCGCGAACTGCGTCTTGCGCGACGCTTCGACGCCGCGCGCGCGCAGCCAGAGCAGGAGCGCGCCGAGCGCGCGCGCGTCGCCGCCGCGCGCCGTCGCGCGATGCGCGTCCTCGTCGCGTCGTCGTCGCGCCGTCGCGCGCGGACGCGACGCCGCGCGCGGTCGCGGTCGCGCGTCCGGTCGCGCGTCCGCGCCGACGACGCGCAGCGCGCATCGCGCGACGGCGCGCGCGCGCATCGAAGTGACGTCGCCGCGTCACTTCGTGCCGCCATGGCGACGCGCGCTCGACGCGCGCTCGCGCGCCTGAGCGCCCGCGCGCTCGGCGACGCGTCGCTCGCGCGCGTCGCTTCGCGCTCGAGCGCGCGCGCGCGCGTCGCTTCGCGCTCGAGCGCGACGACGCGCGCCGACGCGACGCGCGCGCGCGCGATGTCGTCGCTTCGCGCGTCCGCGCGCGCGCTCAAGCGCGACGACGCGCGCGCGCGCGACGCGACGCGCGACGACGGCGACGCGACGCGACGCTCGAGCGCGCCGAGCGACGCGCCGAGCGACGCGACGGGGAAGACGTCGACGCGATCGGACGCGCGGGGATTCGATGATTTACGCGCGCGGGCGACGACGTACGCGGCGGAGGCGGCGGCGGAGATGCGGGCGCGCGCGAAAGCGTCGGGCATCGATGTCGACGCGGTGGACGACGCGGCGAGGGAGGCGGGCGAGGCGGCGCGGAAGGCGGGACGACGGGCGGCGGCGGCGGCGACGGGCGACGCGAGGGCGGGCGGGAAAAAGTCGTGGACGACGCCGAGCGGATTCGCGGCGATGGCGATCGATGCGGTGAAGGAGGAGTATCGGTTGGCGATGATGGATCCGGGGGACGCGGCGGCGGAGCGAAGGAAGGCGGCGGGGTACGATGAGGCGATGTTTGAACCGTACGACGGGACGACGGCGGTGGCGACGACGGCGGCGCCGAAACCGAGCGCGTTCGGAAAGTTGTGGGGAGGGGTGAAGTCCAAGCTCGGGATCGCGAGCGCGTTCGATAAGCTCGAGGGGTTGAAGAAGACCGCGCCGTACGCCAAGGGGGCGGAGCTGGCGGAGGATATGCGCGAACGATGGGAGACGAGCGACTCGCCCGTGGTGCACCGCATTCAAGACTTTCAGGATAACCTGTTCAGCGAGACCGAGCAAGGCGAGGCGTATCGCATGATTCGTCAGCGAGATCCGATGTTTAACATTAACGATTTTATCGCCGAAGTGCGCAGAGATATTCCCAAAGTTCTCGGCGCCTACCTCAAGGGCGACGTCGAGGCGTTGAAGCAAACGAATATTTCGAGCGAAATGCTCGAGCGGTTATCCGGGCAGATGAACCTTTGGAAGCACGAAGGACAGCACGTGGATCCGAGGATCTTAGATTTAAGTGAAGTCGAGCTCATGGAAGTTCGTTTGATGGAAAACGAGCCCCTCGTCGTGCTGACTTTTAGTTGCCAACAAATCAACTGCGTTCGCGACAAATCCGGCGCCGTCGTCGAGGGCGCCGAGGACGACATTCAATCCGTCCACTACCTTTGGGCCATGCAGTTGGTGGATAAGGAGTACACCACTAAAGACGGGCGAAAGTACACCAAGCCCACTTGGGCGCTTCGCGAGCTCGTTTTGCGCGGCATGATGGCTGTCGCGGCGTAGACGTTGTAATTCAACTCGAGACGAAGTCGTTTATGGAATATTCGATTTACAACGCGCGCGACACATGATCGATGATTAGATTTCCGCCTGGTGTTGTCGCGCGGGCTATGATGTGCCTGTTACCGCTGTCGCTGTTGTAGTGTCTACTGATCGCTGATGACGAGCTTCAAATCGAGCGTGCGCTCAAATTTGTGCGGGCGAACCGCGTGCACCAAAAACGCATCCTCATCCATACCGATGTTTCGGTTATCGTGGTAAAGTTGCTGATAGTGCGGCTTGAGCATGCCCTTGGTGTTATTCGAGATGGCCTTTTTCAAAGCCTTAATGGTAACGTTGTACGCAACTGAGATTGGCGCGTTGGTCACGTGCGTGTTGTTGCTCGTGTACACCTCAATCGACAAATCAATCGGAGGCTTGCGCTCCCAGTGTTGCGGTTCTTGACGTTGCACTTTTTTCGGCTTGGCCTCGCCCGTCTTCGGCGGACGCCCACGCTTTTTCGAAGCGCCCGACGCCTTCACGTGCTTGGGTTCTTGCGAAGCGTCTCTCGTTTGCGCGCCGTTGATGCGCAAACCCACGCGTCCGGGAGAAATCTTCACAAACGCCGAATCTTGACTCACGCACACGTTGATGGTCGTCTTTGGCTGTTTGCACTGCGTCCAGTCCCGAAGCCCAAGCTTTTGCGACTCGTCGACTATTTCTTGAAGCGTCATCCCGTTTACGCCGCTGTTCTTCAACACTTGAAACGCCACCGCCTTGGTCGTTTTGCCCGTGAATCGCGCTTCCAAATCATCCATGGTCTCCAAGGCATCGTACTCCTTGTACGCTTTGGGTTTCGCTTTCGCCGCCGCCGGCTTGCCCTTCGCGGCCTTCTTCACGGGCTTCTCCGGCGCCTTCAACCACGTCAACTCGCCCTCGGTCAAATCAACCTCGGTCACGCCATCGCTCCCTTTCGGCGCGTTATCCCACTTCACCGTGTGATGCTTGGAATCGTGATCGTACTTTTGCACCACGCCCTTGAACTCCTTATTCATCGCCGGCCAGTACAAGCTCAGGTACCACCCGATGGAATCTTCCGCCGAAGCCGGCATCGCGCCGCTCCCGACGCCTGCGCGCGCGCGCACATCAACGCCCTCGTCAGTCCCGCGATCGTCGTCGTCGTCGCGTCGTCATCGTCGCGTCGTCGTCGTCTTTCTTCGCGCGCGTCGCGCGCGTCGCGCGTCGTCGCGCGCGCCCCGTCCTTCCCCCCCCGCGCCCTCGTCCTCGCTCTCGCGCGCCTCGCATCGCCTCGCCGCGTCCACGCACTCCTCGCCATTCGCTCTCGCTCGCCCGCTGCTCCCGCTCGCCGAGAGCGCGCGCTCGCGTCGCTCGGATTCGAATCCGAAATTCAAACAAACGACTCTTATGATTCCGCCGTCGCGAACGCGATCGACGTCCGTTTTTCGCGTCGCGCGTTCGCGATCGTTTCGAACGGTGCTCGGCCGCGAGGCGTCTCCCACGAACGCGCGCGTCGACGGCGTCGTCGCGCGAATCCGCGCGTTCGTCGCGCGCGGCGCGGGAATGTGCGGTGCGCATAATTCGCGTCGATCGCGCGTGCCCTAATCGCCTCGGCGTTTGCGCCATGTGCGGACATACGCGTTATACGAGTCAAATGGCGTATTCTGACTGTGCGTAACGGTATCATGACGAATTTATTGTGCACGCAGGCGCGCCGCGACGAAGGATGGACGCGGACGGACGCGGGGAAAGGCGACGACGACGACGACGGGGGCGCGGCCGGCGACGGCGGCGGACGACGGCGCGCGATGCGCGCGCGCGCGCGTCGCGTCGCGGCGGCGGCGACGCGCGCGCTCGAGCGCGAGCGCGCGACGACGGCGACGCGATGGGGATTCGACGCGCGGCGCGGCCGCGCGACGCGCGACGGCGCGAGGGACTCGACGACGGCGGCGACGCGCGATAAGCGCGCGGGACGCGCGTCGGGACCGCGCGGCGCGCGAGGGCGCGCGTTCGAGCGCGACGAGCGCGACGCGCGGGACGCCCTGCGGCGGTGGTTGCGAAGTCGAGGCGAGCGGCCGCGGCGCGTTCGCGGCCGGGACGGCGCGCGCGAACCGACGTTTCGGGCGGCGTACGCGCCGTATTGGGTGTTCGACGTCACGGCGGAGACGTCGTGCGCGGGATCGGTGGAGGTGGGGGGGAGTTGGGTGCGAAGCGGGACGGCGGCGAAGACGACGCGGTTCGACGCGACGACGAGGGCGAGTCAAATATGCGCGAGTTTCGCGCACAGGAGGGATTTCGTGGATCGTTTGCTGCCCGGGGCGTGCGTGAGCTTTGATCCGAACGATTTCGACGCGATGGATTGGGCGCGCGCGCGCGCGAAGGCGCCGGAAGGGACGGTGGTCGAACCGTTTGAGATGAGGCGAAGCATGGCGTTGTCGCTCGCCACGGCGCGCATGCGAGGTGTGGCGCGCGCGGAGGCCTCGGAGGAGCTGATGAAGAAACACAAGGGCGCGACGTCGACGCGAGACATATGCGTCGAGTTCACGACGCTGTCGAGAGACGTGTACGCGGTCTATCATCCGGTGTGGTACGTATCCTTCGAGCACGGGTACGTCGTCGACGAAAACGCGAACAAGATTATTCAACAGCCGCGCGAAGCCGTCGTGTGCGGCGTCACGGGCCTCGTCGTGAGCGATGATTTGATTTGTGACCACAAGGCGCGCGCCCTCGCGTTCAGCGCGGTCGCGATTCCCGCCAGTATCGCCGCGTACGTGTGGCCCGAGAGCGCGTATTTTTTTCTCGGCCAAGGCGCGTTGGCGTCCGCCGTCGCGGCGGCGGGCGCGGCGGTGCTCGCGCGTCAGGTGCCGAAGATGCGTCAAGATAAAATTGACGCCGTGCGCGTGCACGACGAGGAACGCGCGTTTGCGCGTGCGATGCGATCAGTAGGGAACAGCGAGTGGATGGACGAGAGCGTCCAGCGACGACGCGACGACGCCGAATGGCGACGATGGCGAGAGACGGACAAGATGCGCTGGGATCCGGATAAACGTCGCGCGTGGGCGTACAGCATTCTAGAGACACAAATATTCCGATTCCGCGAGCGTCAAGAGATGCGACACGAGATGGAAGAGCGCGCGCACCTCGCGGACGAAGCCGCGAGACGCGAGGCGGAGATGGAGCGCAAGTACGGCGCCAACTGGAAGCGTTCGCGCGGCGACGACGCGCACGGCGCCCCCAGCGGACGCCATCCCGGTTTCTCTCGCGACATCCACGGCTTCTACAAGACCCTTCGCCTCGACGCCAAGCTCGGGCACGCGACGGAGGAAGAAATTAAAGCCGCGTTTCGGCTCGTCGCGCTCGAGACGCATCCCGACAAGGTCGCCGGCGACGCCTCGGCCAAGAAGCGCGCCGCCGAGCGGTTTCAACTCGCTCAAAAAGCGTACGCCGTCCTCGGCAACAAGTTCGAGCGCACTGCGTACGACCGTAAGTAGACACATAGCTCTTTAGGCTCTTTAGCGTTGTAGACGGGCGGACGACGCCTCACATTCCCGCGCGCGACCGTCACCATGCGCGCGGCGTCCTCGCGCGCCGCGTCCTCGTCCGCGCCGGGCGGTCACGCATGCGCGCGTTCGCGTCGCCGCACGCGCGCGAGCCCGCGCGCGCGCGCCGAAAATAGTCGCCGAACGCCGCGGACGTCACCGGCTGCGTCATCTACCGACCGAGGCCCGGAGACGACGCCCAGAGACCTTCGACGCGAACGCGCCGGTCCGAGCACGCCGAAACCCGACTACAAGACTTCGTTCGTCGACAGGGCGTTTCTCAGGGCGTTCGCGTCGGTCATGGAGCGCGAGTTGACGCCGGGACGAAAAGCACGCGGCGACGACGGCGACGACTTCGCGGACGTGCGGGACGCGTGCCTGCGATTAGTGCGCGAGAGCTCGGGCGCGCGCGAGACGCGAGCGAAGGGGTTGATGATCATACGAAATTGCGCGCCGCCCGGCTTTGCGGATGCGTTCGGGGGATTTCTGCGGTTGTTCCCGAAATGGTTCGCGGCTCGGCACGCCGCGGCGGTGACTCCGATGTTGTTGCCGTGGCTCGTCGGCGAGGCGGAGGTGAACGACGCGCCGGAGGATGTCGCGCTAGACGCGAGCGATGACGTGTCGACGAGTGTTTTCGCGGCGATGATCGGGGCGCCGAAAGTGCGGGCGGGGTATAAGCAGGGCGTTTTGTTGAAACGATGTCGCGTTCTCGAGGAAACCGGGTGCGCCGCGGTTTGCGCGAACGTTTGCAAGCATCCGACGCAAAAGTTTTTTACGGAAGAGATTGGCTTGCCGGTGACGTTGACACCAAATTACGAGACATTTGAATGCCAGTTTACGTACGGCGCGACACCGCCTTCGGTGGAGGCTGATCCGGCGTTTGCGTCGCCTTGCTTTCGTCAATGCGGGGTGAGCGAGACTCTGCGCGACGCCGAGTGCGGGAACGCGTTGGAGAGCGACGAGTCGCCGTGCGCGTCTTCGAATTGATTTTAGTGAGCGTCATTACATGCACGAATAATTAGCGGGATTTTAGCGGGTTGGAATACTACCAAAGAACAAGTGCGTTCGTGAGGACGAGGTTGTTCGAGACGACGAAAGAGACGGCTCGTGATAGCGATGGACTTCATTCTTCGACGTTCGCTCCTCCAAATGTTTCTCATTCTCACTTTACTGCTCACTCTGTGCGCGAGCTGCCGTGCGGGAGACGCCGACTTCAAGGCTCAACTGAGCACCACCGTGGACGTGCGCGCGTTGACGTCTTCGAGGTACGATGGCTCAGAAGCAAGGCCTTTGCTGGTCTTCCTTCACGGATATTGCTTGTCCGACGACGCGCAGCAAACGCTCAAGCTTGAGTCCATGCGAAACGTGCCAGCCGTGCGTAACCGATTGGGTATCGCCCGTCGCCGGCAGCAAACGCTCGTCCAAAGCGGGCTACGAGAAGCCGCGCTCGACCGTAATTGGATTTACTTGGCGCCGCGAGCTCCCCGCACGACGCGCGAGTGTGTACTTTGTAACCTTCAGGAAAGTTCACCGAATTCGCAAGACAGACTGTTCGGATCGTGGATCACGGGAATCCTCGCACGAGACAGTCCAGAGTTTGAGTGCCGCGCGTGGGATGGAAGTGACGCCGTAGCGCTGCCAGAGATCTCGGCGACGGACGACCTCGACGTAAAGTACATTCTAGAAGTCGTCGCCGCCGCGAAGAAGGAATTCAACGTCGATGAAAAGCGCATTTACGTCGTTGGAATCGCTACTGGAGGTTTCATGGCGAGCCGCTTGGCGTGCGAAAAGCCCGAACTCTTCCGCGGCGTCGTGTCTCTCGCGGGTGGTACGTTTTCTGATGCGTCCAGATGTCGTCCAAAGAGCGGCGAAACAAACGTGCTCCTCGTGCACGGCACCGACGATCACACTGTACCTATCGATGGAGGTGTGAACGCTCGAGGCATACCGTTTCCATCGGCGGACGATTCGTTCAGCACGCTGGGTAAGGCCATGGATTGCTCGAACGTCGTCGCCAAGAGCATGGACACCCTGCCCGCGGATGGCAACAGCGTCGAAGTGCGCGTCGCCAAGGCGAAGTACGACCGATGCGAGAACAACGTCGATGTCGAGCAATGGAAGTTGAACGGAGTCGATCATTTCATCGAGCGTGAGACATCGGAAGCGCTTTTTTACGACGTCGTCACGTGGTTGAACGACTTGGATTGATGATTTTACTGCCGCCTGTTTGGTTTTACAACAAAGCGCTTATACAATGCGAACGCTCGTCGAGCTTACGCAGCCTGGGATGCGAACTTTGGTTTTCTATCGCCCCATCCCGACTCTTCGTCGTCCGAATCTTCCGGGGGTATAGAATTTCCAGAGCGTTTTATTTGCACACGAATTTCATTAACTCGTCTCGTATCCGCGTCCGTGACCGTCACCACGACTTCTCGCTGCGTGATGCCGTCGAATTCGAGCCCATCAGTCTCGCCGTCGCTCTCGTCATCCGAACTAGCGTCCTCGTCCTCGACGTGCTCAAACGTTGTCGTGATCGACGCCCCGACGTCGGGAATAGATCCGAATAAATCACACACGAAACCACCCACAGTTTCGTACAGAGGCGACTCGGGAATGTCCAGCGACAACTCATCCGCCAATTTCCATAGCGCCGCGCGAGTGTCTACGAGATACGCCCCCTGTCCCACCTCGCGAATGAACGGCGTCGCATCTTGCTCATCCTCATCCGCGTTTGCCTTTTGACTATCCTCTTCGTCATAGATTTCACCGACGATCTCCTCCACGCAATCCTCAAGTGTGGCGATACCTACAGTGCCGCCAAATTCATTCACCACGACGCACATGTGAGACTTGCGCTGCATGAGCTCGCGAAGGAGTTTACTCACGGACATGCTTTCGGGAACAAAATAAGTGTCACGAAGCATGACATCCTGGACGAGGACGTCTTCGAGTTCCTTACTTTGCTCCGGGCGAAGATCTCTTTCTATTCCGAGCTGCATGATTTGATTCGCTCGAACAATGCCCACGATGTTGTCCACGCGATCCTCCCACGCCGGCACGCGAGAGTACTTGTGCTCGATCCATTCCGTACGAAATTCAGCCAATGTGGCATCGCTTCGCACGCCGTGCACTTGCACGAGCGGTGTCATCACATCTCTCACGACCGTCTCTTCGAGATCCAACACATTTTGAATCATATCCTTCTCCGCGCTCTCCACTTCGCCGCTCTTCGTCGCCCCGGCGAGGACGAGTTTCAACTCTTCTTCACTCACAAACGGCTCAGCGGAAGTTTTGAGACCGAAAAGGGCAAACATGGCGTTCACAACGATTTGACACGTTCGACCGAGCGGGTAGACGACGAAGGAGAGCAAGTAAATGGGTTTCGCAATGACGCGCGCAACCACCGTGGCGTGCTGCACCGCCACGCTCTTCGGAGCGATTTCCGTAAACACCAGCATCACGATCGTCAGCGCCACCGTCACCGCGGTCGTCGCACCATCGCCATATAGTATCAATGCAGCCTCCGTAATGAGCGCGGTGGCCATGATCCCAGAAAATGTCGTCCCTATCAAAATCGTCGTGAGAAATCTCGTCACGTCCTTGCGCATAATCTGAAACACCCCGCCCGTCGAACCTTCCTGATCCGCCAACTCTCGCACTTTCCAAGGGTACAACGTCGTGATGGACGTTTCCGCTAACGAAAAAAACGCCGACATGACCAAAAGCACGCCCGCGGTGAGCACCATGGATCCGACTTGTTCGTTCGCCGCCGCCACCTGCGCGCCAACCTTGGCCAACGTTCCGCTCGCTCGAGCCGCGAACGCCACCGACGTCACGACCGCGCCAAACACGAGCGCGGCCACCCTCGCGGCAACTCTCGTCTCTTTCTGCGTTTTTCCTTGCGCCGAGCGCTCGGATTGGCGCGTCGACCCGCCGGGCGCGCCGCGGACGCCTCGGCTCTCCGCCCGCGCGAGGACGAAATCGCCTCTCACTCGCGTCGTCGCGCCGCGCATCGCCGCTTCGGGCCTCGACGCCGTCGAGAAGCTCGCGCGCGCGTCGCCGCATCGCGCGACGCCTCGAGCGCGCGTCGAGCGCGCGTCGCGGGACGCGGATAACGGCCCAGCGTTTCCTCCGCGGGCCGCCGAAAGTTTGCGCCGCGCGTTCGCGCGCCGCGCGACGCGCGCGTCGATGACGCTCGCGCGCGGAAGCGCGAGCATGTTTGCTCGAACGCCCGGCGTGCGTCCGAGCGGTGTCGGACGCGCGCGCGCGTGCGCCGACGACGTGTGCGGGAAATCGCCGCATTGACCTGAGCAGGTTTTCCGCGACGGTTTAGCAACTCGCAACTACGATTATCTACAATAATTTACACGCCTTCCTCCCGTTCGATCTCGGGAACGGCGCTGATATCTAGAGCTGAAGCCTCGCGCGCGAGCTTGCGCGCCTCGCGACGCGCGTGCACTTCCTCGCTGATTTCGTTCAACGCGCGGAGCGCGGCTTCGTATCTCGCCTTGGCTTGGCGAACGGCGAGTTTTAATTCGCTCACGCGTTCGTCCGCCTGCGCGCACTCCGCCTCGCCCAAAGCTTTAGCGTTGAACCACGGGAGAGCCTTTTTCACCGCGCTCGTGCGCTCGCGCTCGAGACCGGCCGCTTCGGCGGTGGCCTCGACGGCGCGTCGCGTGTTGCGCTCGTGCACCTCGGTCGCTCGGAGCTTCACCGCCGTCGTCTCAGAAACCTCGCGCATGGCCTCCGCGCACGCCTCCATGAGCTCGATGTCTACTTTACCGCTACTCGCCACGAGCTCGCGCTCGAGCTCATCGTTCCGCTTCTTCGCGCGTTCGTGCGCGTCGTGCGCGCTCTCGTACGCCCGCAGCGCCTCGATGCTTCGCACCTGATACAGCTGCGCCAACGCTCGCCTGTGAAACACAGGCACCGCCGTCATGACGCTCGACGACAACCTCGCCGCCACCGAATCCAGTCTCTTTCTCGCCACCGTTTGCGTCCTCGAGCGCGCCTTCCTCGCCTCTTGCAGCGCGTTTTCCAACCCGTTGCACTCCGTCATGGAATCGTTCAACTCGTCCAGCGCGTCGCCCACGCGCGGGTCCACCTCCTCCGCCTCCTCCAAATCCGTATCTCGCGCGTACAGCGTCTCCGCGTCGTCCACGCGTTCGCCTCTTCCGCCCGCATCGCTCTCCGACCGTCCGGACGCGCTCTCGAAATCCGTCGTCGTCGTCGTCGCCGCGTCGAACTTCGCCCTCAGAAACGACTCCACCGTCAGCTCCGCCTCTTCGTCCAGCGCGTCCAGGCGTTCGCCCAGCAGGCGCGTCTCCGGCGTCACCGGCGTCGTCGACGCCGTCGTTTCGCGGTCGA
>Ga0257114_1002411_pt1 | contig 12508 bp, 12 predicted proteins | sample SI112_10mmetaG_FD_190149 | JGI IMG/M metagenome (GOLD analysis project Ga0257114, IMG submission 190149) | Marine microbial communities from Saanich Inlet, British Columbia, Canada - SI112_10m | ecosystem: Environmental > Aquatic > Marine > Inlet | place: Canada: British Columbia | collected... | reverse complement strand
TTAACAAGTGTAAGAACAGCTACAAGTGAATCTGCTCAATTAGCATTATCATTACAAGAAGGTGATGTTGTTGTTAGAACTGATCTTAATGAATCTTATATGCATAATGGTGGTAGTGCAGGAACTATGGCTGACTACACATTATTAGCAACTCCTACAAATGCTGTTTTAAGTGTTGTTGGTCAAACAGGATCTATAAGTGCATCACAAATTAAAACTGCATATGAAGCTGAATCTAATACAAATGCTTTTACAGATGCTGAGAAAACTAAACTAACTGGTATTGAAACTGCTGCTGATGTAACAGATACAGCTAACGTTGTTGCTGCATTAACAGCGGGTGCTAATATTACTATTGCTAATGATGGTACAATTGCATCTACTGCTAGTTCAAGTTCAATGACTGATGCTGAAGTTAAAACTGCTTATGAAAATAATGCTGATACCAATTCTTTAACAGATGCTAATTTAGCTAAGTTAAATGCTATTGAATCTTTAGCTGATGTTACTGACACAACTAATGTTGTATCTGCTTTAACTGCGGGTAATAATATTACTATTAGTGCTTCTGGAGAGATTGCTTCTACAGCTACTAGTGGTGGCCCGTCAGTATCAAGTGGTGCAATTGTTGGTACTAATTTAGTATTAACTAAATCTGATTCTTCAACAGTTAGTATTGATGCTTCTACTTTAATCAATCCTGTTGGAATGGTTTCAGGAAGTAACCAATGGTATATATCATACGGCACTAATGCTGATGATCCAGTTGGTGTTTCAACAATGACTAGTACAGTATGGAATCAAGGGCCTTTCTATTGGGGTGAAGAATTAGAAAGAGGATCTGAATTTAACTTTAATATGACCACTGATCGACAATTTAGATTAGGTATTTGGGATGGTGCTCAAGCTGCTACTGCATTTAATGGTGGTCAAGTAGTTGATACAAATTGGAATACAGTATTTGATTTTAGAGATGGTACTGGAACATTTGTAAATAGTACAAACACAGATGTAGATTCTTTTCAATCAGGTACAAGTTATTCAGTTGCAAACAATTCACCTTTATCTCTTAGATTTTTAAGTGATGGTCATTTAGAATTAATAGATAGAAGTGGTGGTAATGAATTTACAATTGCTAAAACAATTACTCCATTATCTGTAACTTCTTTTAAAGTACAATTTGGTGGTTGGTCTAATGCTACATTCCCTAATGGTGCTATAACTAATACTAACTTTATCTGGGAAGTTGCACATGACTTTGATAATTCAGAAGATGGTGTTAAAAATGGTGTTGAAAATCATACAGTTATTAAAAGTGGTATATCTATATCTCCAGGTGAGCAAATAAATATTAATTTAAATTTAGTGGCTCGAGGAGATTATTTTGGAACTAATTATACAAACAATAGTTCGGCTGTTACAAATGCAGATACTTTACTAGTAAATAGATTTCAATATCAAACTAATGAAAGTATTATTGGCCCTGATTATAATTTTAATACTTCAGCAGCGGGTTCACCAAGTAGTTCTACTGATGGTTACTTTACTGCAGGTGGTGGATCTATACCTTCATATAGAAGAATAGGTGTTAATAATCCAGTAGGTATGATTAGTCTTAGATATTATGCTGATCATAGTATTCAAATTTGGTCTGAAGTTGAAAATGAGTTAATAGCTACTGCTCAAGCTAATGGTAGTGGTGCTCCTATACATCTATTTCATGGTATTAGAAATGATGGTGGAACTGGTAGAACTTATGCACAAATACCAACTATATCTAAATCGAATATAGCTAGTACTTCTGGTTCAAGTGGTTCAGGTGGAATGATAATAGATCTTGCGACTAAGGTTTCAAGTTTTAGTATTGCAACATCTACAGACTTTAATGCATATTTAATAGACACAACAAATAATACTATAACTGCTACATTACCTGCTTCGCCTAGTAATGGACAAAGAATAAAAATAATAGATATTGGTAATAATCTATCTACTAATAATTTAACAATAAATAGAAATAATAATACAATACAAGGAGATGCAAGTGATTTAACTGTAGCTTTAAATAGAGCCGCTGTTGAATTATTATTTGTAAACACTTATGGTTGGGTATTAACTGAAAGATAATTAATTAATTAAAAGGAAATAAATAAAATGTCGACTTATAATACTATAAGATACGGGCACCTGGCAACAAGTGCTCAAGGAACGAAAGCTGATTCAGCTTTACAATCTGTATCTGAGAGTGATGTTACAGCCCATCAAACGGCTTTAACAATTGCTGAATCTCAAGTTACAGGTTTAACTGCTGCGTTAGCTGCTAAGGTTGCTACTTCAGCTTTAGCTACTGTTGCTACAAGTGGTGCTTACGGTGATTTAACTGGTGCACCTACTAACATCTCAACTTTTACAAATGATTCAAATTATGCAACTACTACAGATGTATCAACTGCAATCAATAACTTAGTTGGATCTGCTCCAGGAACTCTTGATACTTTAGAAGAAATTGCTACTGCTATCAATGATGACGCTGCTGTATATGATACTTTAAATGCTGCAATCACAAATAAATTAGCATCTTCTGCTGTATCTACATTTGGATTAACTCTAGTTGATGACGCTGATGCTGCAACTGCAAGAACTACTTTAGGTTTAGGTACTGCTGCAACTACTGCCGCTTCTGCTTATGCTACTGCTGCTCAAGGTGCTTTAGCTGCTAGTGCTTTACAATCTGAAACATCTCACGCTGATGTTGTTGTAGATGGTGACTTTAGTTCAGCAGGTCTTATGACTACTGATGGATCTGGAACTTACTCTATTACTGCGGCTTCTGGTTTTGCTACAAGTGCACAAGGTACTAAAGCTGATTCAGCTGTACAACCTGCTGCAATTTCTGCAATGGTTGAAACTACTGATAGTATTGATGTACTTTCAGATGTTGATACTTCAACTGCTGCACCAACTAGTGGTCAAGTATTGATATGGAATGGTTCAAACTGGGCTCCAGGTAATGCTGCGGCTGCAGGTTTAGCATTTGATTCAGGAATTAAAACTGCTTCGTTTTCTGCTGCAATAAATACAGGTTACTTTGTTAACACTGCTAGTGGAGTTTTAACTGTAACTTTACCTGCATCTCCAAGTGTTGGTGATGAAGTACATGTTATTGATTCATCTAATTCAGCTGCAACTAATAATATTACTATTGGAAGAAATGGTAATCCTATTGCAAGTTCAGCTTCTGATTTAAGTGTAGCCGTTAATGGTGCTGCATTTAGATTAATCTGGTCTGGAAGTAATACTTTCGGATGGGTATTAATGAACAAATAATAATACTATTTATGTGGCTCATATATTAATTATATGGGCCGCATATAAACAAGAAAGAATTTTAAATGTCACAATATATAGAATTAAAATTACCTTTATCTGTAATTAAAGAAACTGACAGTATTGGTAAATTAAATGATGTAAATATTTTTACAGCCCTTGATGGAGAGAAAAATATTCATATAGGTGCTAATCATAGCACGACAGGAACAGATGACAGTGGTAGTAATATATCAATTGGTGATTCATCTTTAGGCTCACTTACTGATGGTGTAAATAATATTAGTATTGGTAAAGATGCAGGCACAAATCTTACTACAGGTGATAACAACGTTGCATTAGGTAAAGAAGCTTTATCTAGTATGACTACTCAAGGTTCAACTGTTGGTATTGGTTACCAAGCAGGTAAAAATAATACTAACTCTCATGGTGTATTTATAGGTTATACTGCAGGTCGAGATACTTCTACTGGTGGTGATAATATTGTAATTGGTAGTCAAGCATTAAGACAAAATACTACTGGTCAACAAAACGTTGCTATAGGTAGAGCAACAATGATGAACTCAACTAGTAATGGTAATACAGCTATTGGTCATAATGCATTATTGACACAAACAACGGCTTCAGACAATACTGCTATGGGTGCAGGTGCTATGTCAAATTTAGCTAGTAGTGGTTATAGTAATACAGCTATTGGTAAGGCTGCAGGTCAACAATTAACTAGTGGTTATAATAATAGTTTTGTTGGTTCAGGTGCTCAACCTAGTTCAGCTTCAGTTAATAATGAAGTTACGATTGGTGATGCTAATGTTACTTCTTTAAGAATACCTGGATTAAGTTCAAGTGCTTCAACTAATGATGTATTAACATATGATGGATCTAAAATTGTACTTGCTACACCTAGTGTACCTACAATTGGACTTGATGATTTAACTGATGCGTTTCATGCAGGTGGTAGTATAGGTATAGGTACAGATGCATTAAGAGATGAAGCTACTAATGGTGTAAGAAATACTGCTATAGGATATAGAGCATTAGTAAATCATACTACTGGTGATGACAACGTAGCATTAGGTTATGATGCAGGGTTAATGCTTGATGGTGATAACAGTCAAAATACTTTTGTCGGTAGCATGGTAGGTCAATTAAGAACAGGCGGTAGTGGTAATAGTGCTATTGGATATAAATCTCAAGGTGGATCTTCTGCTACTGGTGATAATAATACAAGTGTAGGTGCAAATGCTTTAATAAATTTACAAGGTGGTCACTCAAATGTTGCTATAGGTAAAGATGCAGGAGATTCTATAAATTCTGGTTTTCAAAATACCATGATAGGTATGGATGCGGGTGAAACAATAACTAATGGAGATAATAATATCTGTATAGGTTATAATGCTCAAGCAAGTGCTTCAACTGTAAATAATGAAATAACTTTAGGTGATACTAATATAACTTCATTAAGAATACCTGGATTAAGTTCAGGTGCAACTAATGGTGATGTATTAACTTGGAATGGTACTAATATAACTTTAGCAGCCGCAGGTGGCGGTGGTGGAGATGTTGTAGATGATACATCACCTCAACTTGGTGGAACCTTAGATACAAATAGTAATATTATTTTATTTGGTGATAGCACTGGTGGTTTAGTTAATAGATTAAGATTCGGTACTGGAAGTGATTTAGAAATGTTTCATAATAGTCTTAATAGTTATATTAGACATAGTGGAACTGGTGATTTAAATATAGAAGGAAATGATCTTAGATTAGGTAAATACAATGCTACTGAAACTTATTTAAAAGGAATTGCTGATGGTGCAGTAGAAATTTATTACGATGATAATAAAAAATTAGAAACAACATCAACAGGTATAGATGTTACAGGTACAGCAGTTACAGATGGCTTAACTGTTGCAGGTAATGTTAGTGTTGATGGTGGAACTATAAAACTTGATGGTAATTACCCTACAGGTTCTAGTAACGTTGCTTTAGGAAATAATGCGGGTACGGCTTTAGATGGAAATACTATAGCTAATACTCTTATAGGTAATAGTGCAGGTCAAAGTTTTACAGGTTCTTCTTCAGGACGTAATACTGCTATAGGTCACTTTGCTCTTGCTAATACAACAGGTGCTGATGAAAATACTGCTGTAGGTGCTCAAGCCTTACAACAAAACAGTGGTAATGCTAATACTGCATTAGGTGAAAGAGCAGGACATAGTCTTACTTCTGGGGGTAATAATATTATTATAGGACGTGAGGCTCAACCTTCTGCGGCTACAGTTTCAAATGAAATCACTTTAGGTGATAGTAATGTTACTGTATTAAGAACTGCAGCTAATATAATGCCGTTCACTGATAATGCTCAAGACTTAGGTTCTACAAGTTTACAATGGCAAAACATTTATACTGGTGACTTACACTTATCTAATGAAAGACACAAAGAAGGTAACTCTGTTGACGGAACTACTGGTAATTGGACAATTCAAGAAGGTGCTGAAGATCTATTTATTATTAACAACAAAAATGGTAAGAAGTTTAAATTCTGCCTAAAGGAGATTGAATAATGGCAATATTTGTAAGTGGTACAGAACTATCAGGCGGTGGTGGATCAGCTGATTTTGTTAAAATAGGAACTTTTAGTAAAGATGCTAGTGCAAATACAATTACTTGTGCAAGTATTTTTAGTTCAACATATGATAGTTATTTATTAAAACTTCAAGATATTAGTAGTGGAGTTGCAACTACTGGAAGCTCTATGCCATCACTTACTCCATATGGATCAAGTGTAACTGGAGTTGCATGTTATTATGGTATTGAACCAACTAAACAAAGTTTTGGATGGTTTTATTCTCAGTCTTCTGCTACAGATTATGTTAATGCTCAATCTGGAACTGGTAGTTTTCTATTAGGAACAGGTGGGGAATATCCTCAAACTGCACAAGGTATGACTCTTAATGGTGAAGTATGGATTGATTATAAATCAAGTAACTCTAGTCATATGGCTATAAAAACGGATATTATATCTGGCTCAAATAATAATACTGAAATGGCTAAAAGAGTTAAGGTATTTGGATATGCTAAAATGACTGGTGGTGCTGCAGAAAAAATAACTTTTGGGCCTGGAACAGGTACTTTAAGTACAGCTTCTAAAGTTGTAGTATACGGATTAAAATCTTAAGGAGATAATAATATGTGGTTAAGTGCAATTAAATTAGCAGTAAATGCAGGATCAAAAATTTATGCTAATAAACAAAGAACAAAAATGGCTATGTCAGATGCACAATTAATGCATGCATCTAAAATGGCTAGAGGTGAAGAACAATACCAAGGGAAACTTTTAGAATCTAGAAATGAAGATTGGAAAGATGAGGCAGTTTTAATAATTCTCAGTTTGCCAATAGCAATTCTGGCTTGGGCAGTGGTAAGTGATGATCCAACTGCTATGGATAAAGTAAAATTATTTTTTGATATGTTTGCTACACTCCCTAGTTGGTTTACTAATTTATGGATTCTAGTAGTAGCATCTATTTATGGTATTAAGGGAACACAAATATTTAAAGGTAAAAAATAATGGCTAAGAATTCAGCACATCAAAGAATAGATGATCATGAAAAATTATGCAGAATAATGCAGAATCAAACTAATAAAAAAATAGATGATTTAAAAGCACAAATGCAAAGAAATGAAAAGGCTGTACTTGGTATGATTGGAATGGTTGTACTCGGAATGGGTACAATTATAATGGAATTATTTGGGAGAATATAATAATGGATAAAATAATATATAATTTATTTGGTGCTATTGATAATACAATATCAAAAATAGAAACTTACTCGATTAAGTTAACTGAATGGTGTTGGCAATCAAGAGTTAAAATATTAAAAAAGAAAAGAAAAAAATAATGGAGACGCAAATGGACTATAGATTTACAGCTATATTAATAGTGATGCTATGTTTACTTGCTTTATTTGGAGGGCCTAGAGTATGAAAGTATCTGAAAACACTTCAGTAGCAATGCCTATCAAGAATATGATTGGATTGATCGTAGGTATTTCTATGGGGATTCTTGCCTATACTGAATTAACTGCAAGGCTTACAAGTTTGGAAACTTCAAGAGAGTTATTTGAAAATGATCTGTTAAAGAAAAGTGAACAAGTTCCTACAGATCAGGAACAACATTTTTTAATTGAGGATTTATATAAAACGGTTGAGAAGATGGAAGAAACTCAAGAAATGAATATGACTAATAAAGTTAATATAGAATTTTTAAGAGAACAACTAGATAAAGCTTTAGAAGATATTGAGCATCTAAAAGATAAAGTAAGGGAAAACGGTAAAAGTTATGGTAACTGAGATAGTAATAGCCTTGTTAATGATCGTTAATGGGGAAATAAAAGAACACAGGATTCAGGAGTCAATGGGTCTGTGTTTAAAACATGCACGTGTAGCTAAACGTGATTCAAAAGAACATATAAAGTATCAGTGTATAAAGAGTATGGCTGAGACAGAAATATATTTAGGTGAAAAATCTATAGTAAAATTAATTTTAAAATAAGAATATGTAGGGGGTTTAAAAGCCCCCTTACATTTTATTTAAAATACTTTTTTAATATTTCTAACTGATCATTATACTTAGCTATAATATCTAATTCTTTTTCTATTGTTTCAATAATATCAGGGTGTTCAGCTACTGCTACAGTCTTAGTTAATATAATTTCTACATTAGCCTTATGCTTTGCAATAATTCCCTCAGCATGTTTCTTAACAGCATTAATCAATGTGTTTCTCATTTTTTCTTCCTTTTCTATTTCATCAAACATTTCACTATTTGTCATATATCCTTTCAAAATTATGTGAGCCTTTTAAACAGGTTGCTCAGCTGCTTCGGTTTTCTAATACTGATGTAGACTGAGAGAGGATAGTCTATTTATCATCCTTGTATCATTGTCTGTTAGTTGCCTGCTATATCTAGTCTTACGTACATTACTAACTTCTAACCGAAACTGGTTATTACACTTCTTCAAAGGCTAAATTACTTTCACTATAATTCAATCTTCCAGTGTTTACATTATAACTTGCCTGTCCACACGGGCCTGTATCTCCGCTAAACCTAGACTTCAACACTGCAAACTTTACAATATTTCTATCAGATTTTTCAGATGCCATCATGTTTCTAGCAAAACCTATAATGTCAAAACTTATTTGTTTAATTGATCCAGATCCTTTAATAGAATCTAGATTAGGCATAATACCCTCTTCAAAACTTTTACCCTCACCCGAACTTTTTCTCAAGTGTGATATCAGTGTCAAGTGGACATTATATCTTTTAACAATTTTCAACAAAGAACTCATAACCTTATCAACTGCTTCATTACCAGTTGCCCCATCAACACCCTCACTTACAGCGATTGTGATATGGTCAAGAATTAAATATTGACAACCTAAGGCTGCTAAGTATTCAATCCTATCTAATAAAGATGTATCAGCTACAGATCCTTGATGGTCTAAAAGAATTAATCTTTCATCAGCAAATACCTTTTCATAACCTTTACGTGCTTCTTCTTCAGTAACATCTTCAGGCATTCTAATATTTTTGTTTATAGACATACCAATAAGTTTAGTAGCAGTATCACCAATAGATTCCTCTAATGATATTAATCCTACTTTAGATTCAGTTTTATCTAATAAGTTTAATATTGTTTCTTTAACAACAGTAGACTTTCCAGATCCAGTTCCTGAAGTAAATAAAGTTATCTCACCTAAACGTTGGCCAAATACTTTATCATTAACACCTTTAAGACATGCAGGATAAGGCACAGATTTAACTGTAGATCTTTCTTTAAAGGAATCCCAGATCTTTTCACCACTAACGAAATTATCAGGTTTGTAAACCTTACTACCCCAGATATCAGATAAATAGCTATCTATAGCTAATTGCTCTTTACATAAAGCATCGTTAGCATCCTTATAAACACTATTAACAATGTGACATTTACCAGGCTTTATAACATGGGCGGCATCATTAGCAGCAGCAATTCCTGGTTCATCATTATCAAATGCCAGTATTACTCGTTCATATTTGTTAATAAAATCGAGGTTACTAGCAATATTACGTCTAGCCGATTGAGCACCATTAACAATTGATACAACATCAAACTTGGCTTTGGCTTTAGTAAGCATTTCAATTATAGATAAACAATCTATCTCACCTTCAGTAATAACTAAGTTTTTATACCTAGAACAATTAGATTGATTAAATAACTCAGGGACTTCGGCTTTACCAACAACTCTAAAATCTTTAGTTGCTACTATTCTTTTCTTATAAGCTTTAACTTTTTTATTAATTGTAATTGGATAGTAATGACTAATAATATTTCTATCTTGATCGTACTCAACCTTAACACCAGAATTGTATAATACTTGTTTAGATATACCTCTAAAGCTATCAACAGGTAATGATTCAATCTCATCTAAGTTTAGATTAGTTTGGACAACATCAAAAACAACTTCCGTATTTTCTGTACCTTTACGTTGTGTTTTCTTACAAACAAAGCAAAACGTAGATCCATCGCTGTATACCGCATTACCATCACTGCTTCCGCATTCACAACTTGTATGCTTTATAAAGTTAGTGTCCTTACCCATATTATACCTCTCATGTTATATTATTATTATACCTCTCATCAATCCATTTACTAAAACGAACTAAATCTTTACCACTTGCATTACTCATCATTTTATTTGCTAACGAACATACAAATTCTACATTACCTTTAATGTAACCTTTACTAGGATCTTTACGATCTAGTGTAGGACTGTAATTATCGCCACCTAAAAGACCTTGACTAGGTTTCATTACATAACCTAAAATAGGACATCTACTATCTTTAGGATAAATAGATCTTAAATATTCTAAGTCTAAATCAAAGTCTAATCTATATTTCTTAACACGGTCTTTGCAGTGATTAAATGATCGACTGCAAATACCTTTAACTGATCTGTAATATTTCAGTTTACTTTCACGTTTACACATTTTTTATAAACCTTTCCCAGTATTCTATATTCCAATCAGAATTATCTTTATAATCTTTAATTAAATAAAGCATTTTACCCATTACATTTAATCTCTCGATATAATCTTCAGGATGATGTTTTTTATATAATCTAATTATAGATTCAAATTGTTTAGTTAAGGTTTTACCTTTTAATAAATTACTAGCCTTGACTACACCGACCCCTCGTAAACCAGGTATATTATCCACTGAATCTCCTGTTAAAAGTTGTGTATTAAAAAACGAACAAGCATCAAATCTAGATATTGCTTTAACGTGCTTATGCATCATATTATAAAACAAACCACCTATAATCATCCAATCCTTATCAACAGTAATTAAAACATATAGTTGTCCTTTATTTAAATACTCAGTAGCCTCAACAGAAGCAGTATCGTCAGCCTCATAACCCTCTTTACTAACTGGTTTATATTCTTGTAAAACATAATCTTTACACTCTTTAAAGTTAACAGGTTTTTCTTTTCTCTTACCTTTATAGATTAAAATATCTTGTTTAATATCTCTTCTAAAATTTCCACGTGCAGATACATGTAATGAATATTTATCACATTGTATTTCATCTTTTACACTTTGGTATATTTCATCAAATGTAGTCTTAACATCTAAGTTATCTTTTAAAGCTTTATGACATGCCCTGTATATCAATACATCACCGTCAATTATCCCTATCATATTGTTTTTATTCATTATTTTGATCTTTCTATAATTTTGTTGGGTTAACGTTTTACCGCTAACCCATTTAACTAGTGAGTATCAAGCCACGAATTTCCGTGTTTGGCATCCCCACTCATTTGAATATTAAGTTCTAGTTTTTTAGTAATATAATCACCAAAAGAATAACTTAATATTTCTTTAACTCGTTCAACGTTCTTAGGTTTAGTCTGTACTTGCACCTCGTCATGAATTAATCCAAGTATATCAACTTCGATATTCTCATCTTTAAACATTTTAAAAGCATTAACTACAGCGGTTTTTACAGTACAACTTTCGTAAGTTTGCAGTAAATAGTTCAGACATTTAAAACTAGACTCAGCATAGATACGTCTACCGTCAAGCCCTGGAATAAAGCCAAGACCATCTTTATTTTTAGTTGTGTAGAAAAATCTATTCAACTTCTCAACAAGTTCTTTAAGACCTGGTAAGGCATTATAAAGTTTATTCTTAACTTCTTTACCTTTTTCAACATCTTCAACACCAGTAACCATTTTACCAAGCTTAGCAAAACCCGCACCAAATACTGTAGCATAAAGTAAACCCTTAGCTAAAGGTCTTGATACACCTACAGTGTCAGCATTGTGTTGATGGATATCACCTTTTAAAACATGATCATTAACTTCTTTATTATTTAAGTAATGACATAATGCTCTAATTTGGTTACCCGAACTATCACAACCAACCATAACTTTACCTTCATCAGCAATAAATAAGGATCTCATTTCAGATCCAAAAAATGCATTTGAGTTAGGTACGTTAACAACTTTACTATGTCTTTGTCTAAAAGTTGGTGTCCCAATATTAAAAGCCTCAACATAAACTCTATCATTGTTAAGTTCAGCTAACTCTATCCAACCTCTAATAACAGAGTGTCTAGATCTCAACTGATAATATTTTAAAACCTTTTGTCCAATATCACCCTTAATAGTATGTAACGTATCTTCTGTTATCTTAGGCTCATGTTTTGGAGTATACATGCTTGGGATCCATCCCGAATCAAGTAACATACCTCTAACTTGATCCATATTTCCTAAATTAGCTTCAACCATATTAAATCTTTGAAACGTTTTATTAGGTTTCCATTTATCAGTATCAGTTTGTTTTATTTCAGTACCTAAAAATTCACTTAACATTCTAGCACTAACCGCACTAAATCTACCATCTTGTAGGTACTTAGCTTTCTTAGGTTCTTTATCAATTAAAACTTTTCTAGGTTTTAATGTAGGGTTAATCTCATCTTCAATAACTTTCATCTCAGCAGTTAATTGTTCATAGAATTTTTTGGCTTTGGGCGTATCAAAATTCCATTTAGTAGTAACTTGTCTTGCACAAATTTCAGCAATAGCATGTTCAGTTCTTAATGCCTGTTGAAAGTTAGGTCTATTAGCAATTAA
>Ga0257114_1002398_pt1 | contig 12554 bp, 6 predicted proteins | sample SI112_10mmetaG_FD_190149 | JGI IMG/M metagenome (GOLD analysis project Ga0257114, IMG submission 190149) | Marine microbial communities from Saanich Inlet, British Columbia, Canada - SI112_10m | ecosystem: Environmental > Aquatic > Marine > Inlet | place: Canada: British Columbia | collected... | reverse complement strand
ATTTCTGTACACATCCAGCAATGTTAAAGTTTCCGGCTACCTTGTCTACGTAGCCAGAGCTAAGTTTACCCTCTGCTTGTAGCTTTTGATTGACAGCATAGGTTGCCGTCATACCAGATTTTATAGATCCAGTTGCAGTCAGAGGTGGTACTGACGGTACAGAGAATACTATTTTTTGAGATGTACAGGAATACGAACTACCAGAACTACCAGAACTACCAGAACTACCACTCCCCGAGTAAAGTGAACATAAATCACACGGCGAAGCGTCCCCAAGACTATTTGAATCACTAAGGTATTTTACAGTAACAAAATTGCCGTCTATTTTTGTAACTTCATAAGAATAAACAGATCTCACAACGTTGCCCGTGTTAACATCTGTAGTCTTGCCGATTAATCCGACTCTTAATAATTCTTCTGAAGAAGCGCCCTCTATTGTCAATTGATAGTAGGGGCCAGAACCAGTACATCCCGAGTAGGGCTTAGTAAGAAACACTTCGTTTGCTTGTGAGGTAAGGGTAATCTTTCCGCTTAGAACAGAAGATATATCGGCGGTTGCCGTAAGCGTAGCACTTATGCCCCGGCGAGGTATTGCGGGTGCAGCTATAGATGCAGAAGCAACCAGGCTGGCCCTTATAGACGCACCCCTACAGGATAGTTTAGCTTTAACGATACCGCCTGTAGCAGTAGTCGTAGCTTCTATTGTTTTATGGCATAAGCATTGTAGTTGTACGGGGCTTCCCATGTTTTATCCTATTACACTGCCATTACTTGGTCTAGCATTTCCAGCTATGGTTACTTGGATACCCTCTATTTCATTTCTCACGAGGCCCAGAACTTCCGACTTTATGGTATCTTTGAGGCTGGCTAAGAAGGTGGTGTTGTTGAAGTTGACGTTAACTTCAGTTGGGTCTAACTTTACGCCTATGTTCATTTTAGAAAGTTTATCTACGGCAGTAGAAAATCCAGAGAATACGTTAGTCAGCTTCGTTAAAGTCTCTGAGGATATTCCAAAACCAGACTGGTCTTTGTTCTTTTCCGCTGAATCGCTAGAACCCGTGATTGTTTTTAAGATACCACGACCAGCCTCCGAATGAAGTCTATCTACTTGCTTAAAAACGTCTATATAAGATTTGGCTAGATTCTTTTGAAATATAGCCGACTCTTTCTCTATTTTGTCCGTAGCCCCAAACATTGAATTAAAGATGTCGGTTATAAACCCACCCTCTTCGGCGTATACGGTTCCTCCTCTACTCATCGCTGAAGCAGACCCTCTAGAACTATTCATAGCCTGTAGCGTAGCGAGGTTGTTACCCGTATTAACAGCAGCCCTGTTTACTACAAACTCACCCGGAGTAAGCATAGCCGGAACGGTGTCTGTTCCTCGTGGTACAAACATTCCACGACTAGCATAAACCATTCCGCCCTTGGCAAATCCAGGTCTTACATCCGTTGGGTTAAAGACAACAGGAATAAAGCCGGGTTCCTCTGGGGACTGGGGAGCACCCTGATTCATTATTGTTACAGCCCCCTTGATAGTAATCTGTTTTGTTTTGACTTCCATCTCAGCCATCTCTGCGGCAGTCTGTCCTGCGACACCAAGGACTCCGGCAAACTGTTGCCCCTCCCTCTGTAGCCTTTGTTCTTCCGCTGTTGCCCCGGTTAAAATTTGAGCCGATCTTGTATCCTGTACCCCCAGCGCCCCAAGAGCACTCTGACCAATTCTTGCCATGTCTTGCGCCGGAAGGTTTTGGTCTTGCAGATTTGTAAATCCCGCCCCAATAGCAGTCGCCCCAAACGAACCGAGTAAAGCTTCATTTCCAGTTCTCAGTGCCGACGCAGCGCCCACAGCCGCCTGATCTTTGAAGAAGCCCTCTATATCTCCACCAAGAAGTTTTTCAAGGCTAGATTTTTCAAGAGCGTTTTTCTTCTTAATTATGTCTAACTCTTCTTTTATCAGGGCTATTCTTTGTCTACTAAAATCAATAAGGGCGTCTTGTGCAGCTTTAAGCTGTGGCCTCTTGTCTTCCTCTACTCCTTCTACGCCACCAAAAGCACCATCTGGGCCTCCTACGGCCCTCTTACCTTGTGCTAACTGTTGTGCGTTTTCTTGCGCGTTGAAGTTAGCAAGTATGTTTTGCTGTACAGCAGCTAAGTCCTGGGCTGTTCCCCCACCCGTACCTCTAACGCCAGCAGCAGCCAGGTCTATGTTAAGCTTCTTGTTTAATATATTTACCTTGTCACCAGTCGTGACCGCCCTGCCTCCAAAGTCAGCGATTGCTTGGGCTGCTTCCAGGCTAATATCCAGAGCCTTCTTTTGGGCTTCGGCTGCGGCTTTTTCTAGCTTTATACGCTGCTTGGTAAGGTCTATTAGAACCTTTTCTTGTTTTGCTCTCTCTTGCAGGGCTGGCAGTACCTGTTTCTTAATCTCTTCACTCATTGGGCCAAAAGCTTGATCGATTATAGCCTGGAAGTTTCCAGACTTTAATTGGGTTTGTACCTCTTCCGAGCCAAACTCAACCTTTCCAAGACCATCGATTATTTTTTGTTTTGCTGGACCACTTATCCCCTTGGCGTCTAATCCCGCACTTAGTTGTTCTATAAATTCTTTTTTTATCTCTTCGGGGCCGCCTTGGCCTCCGACAGCCAACTTCTTACCGGCTTCACTTAACGCATCGCCAGCAATAGTTTGCGCCGTGCTGAGTGCTTTTACAGATTCAGTAGCCTTTTTTATTGTTGCTTCATCCGCACCGAATGATCTTAAGGTTTTTGCTAGGGTTTGTTGGGCGGCTTCTATATCGTCTGAGTCCATCTTGGCCGCTGCCGTCGTTAGCGACTGTTCTAGTACGGCTGCTGCTTGTTCAAAACCATTGTATCCAGCCTCTTGAGATGCAACAAGTCTATCAAGATTTCCACTAACGGCCATAGCCTTGCCAGTGACTGTTTCTAAGCCAAAATTAAGGGCTTCCAGAAATTTGATATTTTCCGCTATAGCCTTTTGTTGGTTTTCAAATTCTAGTTTTAACCGATCTACTGCCCCCTCGCTTGTTCTAAACGCAAGCGCCAGCCCACTATTTGATTCCTCCATTTGCTTTTGGAAGGCTCCAAACCCGTTACCAGCAAGAATCGTTTCTCTCACAAGGGCGGTGGTGGCTGCTTTGTTCTGATCTATAAACTTATTAGAAGACGCCTGGAGTCCTTTGTCTTCCTCTACTTGAACCTTTTTAGCCTCTTCTCCCTGATCTCCAAAAAATGCATTTTCTAAATTTGCGATCTCTTTGGCTCTAGCCTTTTTAAGTGCGTCGAAATCGCTAACCTGTTCTTTAAACGCTTCACCAACCGGAGCGGTAGCAGCCATAGCATCGGATGCATTAATGAGACCCTTCTCCAAGTCTTGTAGGGCTTGTTTGGTTTTTACAGCCCCTTCCTCTAGAGCGAGAGAGATCCTGAATGCACCACCCTTTTTTATGTTGTCTGCGGAATCTAATAGAGCTTGAGAACCCTTGTCTAGATATCCGAAAAACTCTCGGAATCCATCCCCGCTATCTTCCAGTATGTTTAAAACGCCAGACAGTTCACGGCCAAATACGAAGCCTGCGGCTCCTCCTTTCGCCGCCCCTGCTACACCACCCGCAACAGCCGCCGCTGGTGCAGCGGGTGCTGCAAAAAGTGTCGCAGCAGTAGCCGTACCGGCACCAGTCGCACCGAGGAATCCACCAACCGTCGCACCAATTCCAGTGCCAATTGTCTGAAATAGTGCTGTCCGGTCTGCACGCCTGTCCTCTTTTTCAAAACCAGCAATTACTTCGCGGCTCTCTCCTCTCTTGACAGAACCCTCTAGTTGCGAGTTTGTGATGTCGGTAAAATGTTTTCCAAGTAGAAACGCAGCACCAGTTAAGAGCGCTATAGAACCCCCTAGCGCGATTTGTTGTGTTGACAATTTAACCCCAAACGCTTCTAAAGCAAAAATAACGAAAGATAATTGCGTTAAAAGGTTAACCATACCAGAAGCCGCCTTATGAATAGCTCCCGAGTTCTCATCTACAGCAGGCAACAATGCTCCCAACATGGAAACGGTCATCAACTTCATACCTAACGCAGCCCCCTTAGAAGCTTGGGCTTCTTGGTTATCAGCCGCTGCGGAATTCAGGTCGGCCTGGGTATCTACTATTTCTGCTTCTGTGGAAGCGGTAGTAACTAACGTACCCTCTCTTAAAGCTGCTATGAATCTGTTAAAACCACGTGTAGCCTCACGAGCAGCCCCACCAAGAGTGGTGAGTTTCTCGGAAGTTTTATCTCCTGCGGCTCCGGTGGTTCCCGAGCTACTCTTGCTATTAAGTCTATTAAGAGTCTGTTTAAAAGTTATTAGACTCTTTACGATGCCATTAAATTGGCTCTCTAAGTTGAAAGCACTTGCACCCGCATTTCTAGTGGCTGTAGTCAGTTGTCCAAGTTGTTGCATAGCACCCGCAGCCGCCTTACCAAGACGGTCAAGCGTGTTGGATGTCCCACCGCTAGCACCAGCTCCCTTTTTAGCCCCCTCTGTCATTGTAACTATGCCATTTAAACCCTGGACCGCTTTCCTGGATGCTTCTCCCAATTGCGTAACAACAGTAGGAACGCCAGAGGCAGAGGTGACAAAAACTCTAAATGATTCACTAGCGTACTTAGCACCTTCCCCAACGGTACTGAGACTGCTCAAATTTACAATAGAAGCCTTCAACTTAATAAGCTCTTGATTAACTCTCCTAGCCTGATCGCCAAGGAGAGCAAGACCATCCGTTGCAGACTTACTAGCTCCACCCCCCTTGCTTCCCCCTTCGGCCATCGCAACCATATTAACCAAGCTGTTAGTGGCCGAATTAGATGCCGTACCTAGTTGTGTAATAAACCCAGGAACGCCAGAGATCGCCCCGTTTAGAGCCGTAAACGACCCACCAGCAATCTTAGCACCTTCCCCAATAACACTAAGGTTTTTCAAGACTCCAATAGATTGCCCCACCGTAGTACTAAACAGCTTAAGCCCCACAGCAACCTTGTCTAAACCTGTTTGTATAAAAGATACATTAATAGACGATGACACACCACCAGACGGTTTGACACCCGTTCCAGCCGACCCAGACGCAAAATGCTGAACCTCAACCGGACCTCCGCTGGCAAAACCAACGACACCCTGCTTATTCATTTTGTTCAAATTGCCGTAGCCAATACTCTGCGAGGCTTTCTTGTTAACAACAAACTCGCCGGGGGTGAGCATAGCGGGAACGGTGTCGGAGCCGGATATTGGACCCCCTGCTGCGGCCATTTTGATGGGATCTACCGTAACAAATTTGCTAAGTCTTTCCGGCGTGGTACTCAAATATGAGCCTACTTTTTTAACAATGCTAGACCTGTTGCTCTGTGTCGATGATCTTTTTGCATCAGCCGCTCTCATTCTAGCTATGACAGCCGCTCCAGCAGTACCAAACAAGTCGCCCCACCCCTCCATATCTCCTCTGCCAAGATCCAGAAAGTCAAAAACTGACCCTGAACTTTCTGGTAAAACACCAGACAGCCCACCTATGATACCTTCAAATAAATAACCTTCTATAGACGCTCTAGCACTATTTATTTTCCCTTGGGGATCATTGTTAAACAACTGTGCTACACTTTTTCGTATATTCTGTTTCGTCTGTTTTAGATCTCTAGGCCCAACCCCTTGTGATAAAACGGGACTATTCACAACATCAGTCACCATTCTTTTGACACCGTCGAAAGCAATTTTTGTAACCTCATCGTCCAAGCCCTGGTTAACATCGCTTCTACTAGCAGTCAAAGCTGGGATCGCCCCAGGATCTGCTGCTATTGCAACTGAAGAAAAATTGTCAGGTTTGAATTTTGGTGTCTGTGAAAACTGCCTTTCGAGGGCTAATGGCCGTGCATCAAATTTCCCCCCTGTGGGAAGCTCACCTTTCTTTTTTAGAAAACTCGCAAATCCTCCCGATGGTTTAAAACCCGTTGTCACAGATTTATTATACAACAACGCTCCTCTTGCTGCTGTAGCGTCTCTGGTTTCAGAACCTTTGCCAGCAGGATCTTTTCTAGTTCCTTTTAATCCCTTTTGTTCCAATGCTAGCTTATCTAGTAGTTTTTGTGCGGATGGTCCTGTTACTGTCTGCCCCGGTGACGATATTGTGGAGTCTTTCCCGTCTGGCGGGGTTAAAAATAGACCACCAAATTTACCACTTTTAACCCTTAATTGCACCTTCCCACCAGCAGCATAACCATTATCATTCATAGCCGCTAAGTTATCGGCCCCAATCTTACTAACACTGCTCTTGCGAATAACAAACTCACCCGGAGTTAACATCGCCGGTACAGTGTCCCTATTGCCAGTACCAGGAACAGATCCACCACTAGCAAAGGCATGTATCTTACCGCCCTGGTTCTTACCCCTGACTCCAGCGCCCAGCCCGCTTGCAAAACCCCCAATACCCTTTGCTAACTTAAATGCCCCAAAAGCCGCAATGAGTGGAATTATTGGCTTAATAGCATCTGCAACCTTTATGAAAGCCTCTGCTATACCAAGCAGGCTCTGGATCATTATTCGAAATGTAGATGTCTCAGATATACTTCTAATCAACGCAACAAACTTCTCTCGGGTTTTTTCAATCTGCACCGCCAACGCCTGTTGAGCAGTTACCGCGTCTTCGTTTAGGCTGTTCCCTCCCGCAATAGCTGCCTGTCTAGCCCTCTCGGCCACTTCAAATTGCTGCAAGAGAGGAATAACTTTACCGATTTGTCGGAAGCCACCAAGCTGTTCAGCTATCTCCACAAACCGAATATCACCCCTGTCTAAACCGGCCAGCGCTTTACTTAGCTCTCGAACAGCCTCATACGGCCCAATAAACTTTCCATTTAAGTCTACTAGCTCCACACCAAACTGCTTCAAATATTCAATAGTCTGTGGACGTTGTATACGTGTAAAAATAGTTCTTAAGCCAGTAGATATACTTTCGGCATTTTCACGAGTCGTAGCTCGAACACTGGTAAACAGAGCCAATAGTTCATTTAAATCGCCACCAGCCTGCACAAAGACTCCACCCATCCTACGTACAGAACTAATTAAGTCTCCAGATTCTACAGCGAATTGACCAGCAACAGCATTAATAGCACCCAACTGCTGTTCTAACGCTCCTACCCCCTGACCAAACTGAGCTAAGATAGCAACAGCACCTTCTGCCGTTTGTGTAATATTGTCAAATGTAGGGGCAAGAGTAGTCTTAGCTAGAGCCTCTAAGGCCACCTTTAGATCTCCAGCTTGAATACCTGCCTGTGCCAAAATGCGGGTAGTACTCAATAGAGCAGTAGAAGAAACACCCAGGGTTGTAGAAAGACGTGTTATCTCATCAGTTAACCCCTTTAGCTGCCCAATGGTCTTACCAGTAACCTGAGAGATTTTGACAAGCTGTCTTTGGAATTCGATAGCCTCGTCAACCGCCTGGGAAAGCTTACTGGCAAGCAGGCCAACTGCACGTGTAGCAACATTAAACGCCGCAAACCTCTTTATGGACGCACCAAAAGCCTTGCCCATATTATGAGCGGCTGTTGTAGCCTGTTGCGTCTGTTGCGTAACCTGCTTTATCTGTTTTGTAGCTTGAACGCTACCAGTAACACTAACAGGAATATTAAGCTGACCCTGAAGCTGACTTCGGAGTTGATTAATAACAGATCTAGTGTTTGTCGGCGCTTGTAGCTGTAGCTGTGCAGTCAGTACAAATTTAGACATCTATAAACCTTTTTTGTCTAGAGACTACACGCTATCTTTAACTATCCGTGGTTTTCTTTTTAGTTGCTTTTTTTCTCGTGGGTTTTGGCTTCTCATCGTCTACTTCTTCGTAGAACCCATCTTCACTCAGGGGGTTTCCTTGTTTGTCTACCCTGTTGCCCTTTTCATCTAGATAATACCCATTCTCATCGATTACCCGTCCTTCTAGGTCTACCCTTTTGCCCTCATCGTTAACTAGGGCTAAATCTTCGTTAACCAGCTCTTTGTTCTTCAGCCACTTGTTTTCTGGGAGGTTTTTCTCAAAATCAGAATCTATGGAGTACATCATGGCGGCCAATTCAGAAGCCGCCGCGAATGCTATCTCGTCTGCACTTTTTGAGTTGTAATCGTCTATATCTTTATACACCTTTTCCCCATTTTGATGAAAAGTACAGTGCGCAACCAAAAAATCGAATCTAGAGTTATCTGCCAAGGCTTCTGCCGTATTTTCTTCCAGGGACATTTTTTGAGAAATAAGCTCACGTAGTTGGTTTCTTTTCTTACGAATGTCAATAGCTAACTTTTTGCCCTCTTCTTTTTTAGATTCCCTCTTTCCGCATTCTAGATACAGTTTTTGCTCTAGCTCATTGATCTGTGTGCTGATCTGTTCTTGCTCATCTTCCTTTTTCTCGCTCCAAATACCCCTCTGCTTCATTAGTGTAGATAGCTCCTTCTTGGTGACAATACCGTCCATGATACATTCATTCCAAGCTTTGGCTCTGCACCTATCAGCCCTCTTAACCACGTCGTTATTGGGTTTTTCAACGTAAATCTTGATCGAGGCTTTACCCTTGTCCTCGAACTTAACTTCCACTTCTTTTTTATTATTAGACATTTTCCGCCCTTCCTTAAAAATTAATTAAACAGATTTTACGGGTATCGCAACAGAGTTCCTTAACCATGTTACTTCGTATTGACTGAGTTCCGCATCGACGTTTCGAGCCTGTGCGTTTCCCTTGTCCAGTATCTCAGACCTTACCTTTTGATATAGGTCGTGCATCATGTGTTGCTCTGGTGTCATCTCATCCTTATCCACCTCCCATAAAAAGCTAAAATTTTCCTCGACGCTGGAGAGCGCCCCTATCATAGTAGTTTCCACCTTCTTCTTTAGTATCTTTGCGAGCCTGTCTCTAGATTCGCACTTATACTTATTTTCCCTTTTCGTTTTATAGTCAGTTTGTTGTCTGACCAGATCATTATAATCATCCATTTTTAACTCCTAAATTTATCCTTGAACATTTGATTAGATTTCATTCTTAGGTCTAGCTGGGCGTCTGGAAATTCAGTAGCTCCAACTTCACCCTGCTGCTTTGTTATTGCGATTCTTTGTTTTTTTATCATTTTTGCGGTGGGGTCGTTGAGAGCTTCGATTTTTTCGGCTTCTTTTTTATTAGACGGCACCATGAAAATTTCCGAAGAGTTTTTAATCTTATCACTTTTCGTACTGTTGTCGAAGTCTGACTCGGCCTTCTCTGATTCTCTTTTCTTACGCTGCACAATAAACCACCCATCTAATAAGTCGTCATCTTCTATTACGTCGTCATCGGGACACTCTAAAGACTCCTGTATATTGTCATACATCCTAGACCATACTAGCAGGTTCTTTTGATCTACTGACAATTCTCTACCTTCGTTTGCGAACAACTTATAAGAGTTAGAATCCCTTAGCATCCATACAGTTCTCCACGGGTCGTTTCTCGCTACCTCTCGGGTTTGTTTTTCTGATAAAATCTTGTCGTGAAAAAGGTGTAATACAAATTCTACAGACAGCCCTTTAAAGTCATACTTCTCGCCGCCGTAATAAGTGCAGGTTTTTATGAAATCAAAAGACTTTTCCAGCATGGCAACGCCCTCGCAGGTATTAGATGAAAAGGAGTGCTTCTTATCCATCTGTTTTGCGAGTTGTTTTTCCGCTCCTCTGATGTGCTTTCTGATCTGATCTTTGGCTCCGTCCCTGTTTCTATTCTCATAGATGCCCACTTTTAATTTTTCTATATCTCTTTTTAGAGCTTCTATTTTTTTTTCATCTTCGTCGCTCCATAGCTCTCTAGACTTCATCCACTCCAGCGTTTGATCTTCAGTCATAAAATCGTCTGCGAGAGCGTCTTCATAAGCCTGGTTATAACCCTCTGCCATCTCCAACTCTTCTTCTATGGTCGGTGTGACAATCTTAAGTTTGATTCCGTCGTGTTCGACAAAATAAACACCAGACCTGACCCTGGATACAAATAACTCCCGCTCATAGTGTTTCACGGTTGACACCTATGGCGGGAGCTATTTTTCATATAGTTTTAAGTCCTTTCCTAAGACGGCGTGATGTACTCGCCCTATCCTGATCGCTATCGCATATCACACCGTCTAGACCCTAACAACTAAAGCTCATTAGGAACCAGCGCCCTGACCCCACGGAGTAGGAGCGGGACAAGTGAAAGCACCAGTAGTATCCCAACCCATACCTCCGCTATGTTGAACGTCTAAACTGTTGAAGTTCGTATAGGAATAAGTAGTAGTAGCATTTCCACCTCCAGCATCACCCCCTCCGTAGCTTACGCTTGAAAGTCTGTTTTTCGTTCCCAGGTCGAAAGCATAGCCAGCTCGCATAGGAATGAAGATGGTCTCTTCACCAGTGTTATTGCCAGAGGTTACAGGATCGTCATAAAGGGTTGGGTCACCCGTTTCGTAAGCTCCAACAAAGTCACCAGAACTCGTAATAGCTTCGATTTCACAGGACACTTCGATAGGGAAGTTAGCAGGACGGTAGTACGGAACCTTCCGACCAAGCTCAAGAACTTCTTCACGAGAAAAGTCTGTACTAACACTAATACTCTGGAGATGGACACGCGGAGTAGTACCGTTCAAACCATTACCCACATCAGCCCCGTTGACCCCATCAATTCCAACGGGAAGTATAGCAGAAGCCAGCATTAAATCTTCACGCCTCTGTACGCCCCCAACACCACTACCAAGAGGTGTCCCACTCGCATTGAATTGAACAACTGCCGTAGAATCTATTTTGGCTGCACCCGCACCTCTTAGCCACTGCTTTTCGTTACCAACAAGAGTAACGGACTCTGTAGCGTTTCCATCTGTAGGGATGCTGTAGCTAATGCTTGACACATACATACCAGAACAATAGACTTCTACTTCTGCATTTTGGCCCTCTAGGTTGTTTTCTTCTTCGTTAAAAATACCAAGCCTTAAATCACCCCTCTGTTTTGATCTATTCGCTAGGTTAGTCGCAGTCGATGCACTGGTCGCAATACCAGTAGTAGCCATATGGTAGATGAGTCTATGGCCGTCAAGGACTTTTTCTAATGTCACTTCGACATCTGGAGTACCCTCGATATTTTCATAGATCTCAAGCTGCCCCAACTGGAAGGCTTGTTCTAGATTAAAGTTTGTCGTCATGCCAACACTTTGTAGGCCATGAACCATAGAGGCTGGATCAGGTAAGTCATCAGCCATATCAGTAATGGACACCCCTTGACACGCATAAAAGATTCTTTTATTAGTTGACATTATTCTCTCCTTTGAAGAAATTGAGTTTCTAGTAAATTATACACAAAAATTAGATATTTGTCTTGATTCCTTCAGTAGTGAACCTTACGATGCCACCACATAAATTTGAGTTAATAGACACTATATCCTGCACACCACCCTTTGTGAGCCTTAAAAGGCCACCGTGATATAAAGCTACCAAGTCTGGATACCGTAAAGCCCCAGAAACTGGCACACCTCTATAGTCTAGGGGGAACTTACCTGCGGTATTTATAGCGTTACTATCAAATAGCTCTACACTTTTATCGTTTTGTAAAGAAACAATATCTATCAGCTTGTCTCTAGTGATATCGTCTTCTGCTAAGCAGTGGAAGAGAACGTCTGTATAGACCCATTGACCGCCACCTAGCTGATAACCTTTAAAAGACCTTGTTGGGGCAAGTTCCACGGCTATTGCTGGTAGCTGTAGTCTTGATTCTGGAGGTGTATCCCATTCCCCCTTCCCCTTCTCAGAAAAGGCTGCTCCAGGCTGATTTGTTTTATACTGAATTTCCCTTAGCCAGGGCACATTATTCGCATAAACGGTATTTATCCACTTATAGCTGTGTTCTACTTGCACCTTGGACCCTGTTGGTATGGCACTATCGAATATCACCCTTCCATTGAAGTAATCTATGTGGTGGGCATATGTACCAGCCGAAGTAATCGGGTGAAAAGCGTCGTCCACATAAACCCCAGAGACACCCGGATTTGTATTGTCTGTACCCGTTATAGGGGCGGGAGAGGATGAGACACCACTCTGCCAAACCCAGTTCTTCCTAAAACCCTCCCACACCTGACCCGCCGTGTAATTATCGTCAGATGAGAGTCTAAGCTTGCTTGCGTCCTCGCCATTCTGAGAGGTTTCTCCTAGGGCAACATTGAAATAGTTCCCTTTTTCTAGTAAGGCCCAATCAAAATATTCAACGAGGCCGTCCTGAATATCGTTATTCAGTGTCGAATCGAATACAGAGCTGAAACCCTTTAGTTGTGAGACCATTTGTTTTTTACCTAAAGATTTGCTTGAGTAGATCTTCTAGTGCTTTTTCCCTACCAATAAAGGCACGTGTTATAAAGTTGTTATCTGCCGTACCGGAAAATTGAGGCGGAACCCTCCAGGCTCCTCCTTTTACCATAATCCCACCCTCTGACCTACCAGAGCCAGGTTTTGGCTCATATTCATATCCAACCACAATCGTAGTATCGCCCT
>Ga0257114_1002396_pt1 | contig 12557 bp, 1 predicted proteins | sample SI112_10mmetaG_FD_190149 | JGI IMG/M metagenome (GOLD analysis project Ga0257114, IMG submission 190149) | Marine microbial communities from Saanich Inlet, British Columbia, Canada - SI112_10m | ecosystem: Environmental > Aquatic > Marine > Inlet | place: Canada: British Columbia | collected... | reverse complement strand
TAAGCAAGATAAAAAATTAGCATTAGAAAAAGCTAAGAAAGATAAAAAATTAGCATCAGAACAAAAAAGATTAGCATCAGAAAAAGCTAAGAAAGATAAAAAATTAGCATCAGAACAAAAAAGATTACCATCAGAAAAAGCTAAGAAAGATAAAAAATTAGCATCAGAACAAAAAAGATTAGCATCAGAAAAAGCTAAGAAAGATAAAAAATTAGCATCAGAACAAAAAAGATTAGCATCAGAAAAAGCTAAGAAAGATAAAAAATTAGCATCAGAAAAAGCTAAGCAAGATAAAAAATTAGCTAAAATTAAATCTACCGAAGCTAAAAAATTAGCTAAAGACCAAAGACGATCAAAGATATTAAAAGCTAAAGAAGAAAAAAGATTAAAGAAACAAAAAGCAAAAGAAGCTAAAAAATTGGTTAAAGACCAAAGACGATCAAAGATATTAAAAGCTAAAGAAGAAAAAAGATTAAAGAAACAAAAAGCAAAAGAAGCTAAAAAATTGGTTAAAGACCAAAGACGATCAAAGATATTAAAAGCTAAAGAAGAAAAAAGATTAAAAAAATTAAAAGCTAAACAAGCTAAAAAATTAGCCAAAGAAGAAAAAAAATTAAAGAAACAAAAAGCTAAAGAAGAAAAAAGATTAAAAAAACAAAAAGCTAAAGAAGAAAAAAGATTAAAGAAACTAAAAGCTAAAGAAAACAAAAAATCTTAGTGCTAGACTTAAGAATAAAAGATAGGTAATTTAAAGTTATGAATAAAAAAAATGATCAAAAAACTACTCAATCTAAAAATAACATTGAAATTAAAATAGATGCAAAATCTGGAAAAGCTTCAGGCAATCTATTCAAAAGAAATCCAGTAGTTTCAAACAATCCTTCTTTAAAAGTTGGTCAAAAATTATCTGGTAAAGTTGATTTTAGTGCAAATAAAAAAAAAACTAACTAGAAATAAAATTAGTTAAAAAAGTACCTTGTCAGTCAGGCTTCAAAATAAAAATAAAAAATATTCTAATAAAACATCGGTAAAACAATTTGAAATTAGGGGCAAATAAAATTTGTTTCTTTAACAGGTCAAGTTGATGTTCAAGAAAATATCTAAGATGATTAAAGTTTAGATTTTTTAATCTAATCTATTTTTTCAACTTATTTACCTCGAGTCTTGAATGATCAAAATGGGTTTTTTTTGCTTCTTTCACCCATAATGATCAAACTAAAAACTTCTATTTTTCATACTAAGCTAAAACTATTATATGGGTAAAAAATCCACAAAAAGTAAAAACAAAAAAATATTTATTGAACCTTTAGAGCAAAGAATAATGCTCGATGGTGCTGGTGCTTCTACGTTTTTGGATTTAATCGATGAAAGATCACAAGGTGATAGTTCAAATAAAACTATTTATGATGTTAAAAAATTTAAAGAAATAAAATCAGAGGATGGATCAAAAGACCTCCCCTTTACTAATGTTCCAAGAGATCAATTAAAAAGAAAACAAATTGTTTTCATTGATAAACAAGTTCCAGATTATGAAAAATTAGCAAAGTCGTTTAGAAAAAATGTTGAAATTCATTTTATTGAAACTAACGAAGATGGATTTAAAAAGATTGAGCAAACTTTAGAAAATGGTAGAAAATATTCAGCCATTCATATCATTGGCCACGGTAGTGCGGGACAAATTTTATTTGGAAATGCATTATTAACAAATGAGAGCCTAGATAATTACAATAATACATTAGTTAACATTGGTGAAAGCTTAACTAAAAAAGGAGATATCCTTTTTTATGGTTGTAACATTGCAGCAAACGATAAAGGAGAAGCTTTATTAAAGAAAATATCCAATTTAACTAAGGCAGATATTGCAGCATCAAATGATTTAACTGGTAAAGGTGGAGACTGGGTTTTAGAAAATAACTACGGAATTGTAGAAACAAAAAATGCCGAAGTAATAAATTATGAACACTTCTTAGCCTATGGAGTAAGCAGTGTATCTGGTCAAGGTGTTGAAAAACATGGTGCAAATAATTTTTGGCCCAGTTCATCTGGTCAAAAGGATTCTCAAGAGAGGATAATGATTACTCTTGAACGAGAAAATATATCACAAGCAAATATTTCTACTATAGGCGGCAAACAAAAAACTAGTTCTTATAATAGTTTTGGTTCTGTTAGCTCATCTAATATGATTAATTCTTATTTGGTCTATTTAAACGATAACACCAAACCCACTAAAAAAACAGCTTCATTTACTTTTGAAGGTGAAATTCTAGGATATTACACTGAGGCAAAAAGAACAATAGGTGAAACTTGGACTAAAAGCGGTAAAACCTTTAACAACGCAGATTTTGCAAAACCAGGGGCAAAATATCCTAATAAAAAACATACATCAGTAGCAAAAGCTGGAAGAGAGCTTGAGTCTAGTCAAGAAGATGAAGTTACAATAAGTAATGGAAATAAAACATTAACAATGACAGCTCAAAATGGAAGCCCTGGAGATTTCATTAGAGTAATCACTAAGGCACCAGTAGTTAACACTGCACCTGTTGCAAGAGATGTAACTAAAGCTGTTAATGAAAATTCAATATCATCGCAAGGTGATATAGTTGCACCTTCTGATGATGCAGATGGAGATGCACTACATATTTCATCTATTTCGTATATAGATGTCAATAATCGACTTAAAAACCAGAGTATGCTTGCAAACAGGAATTACTCTCTTAATACCTATTATGGACTTTTAAACATTAATTCATCTACAGGGATATTTACTTATGATGCAAGTAGCACATCTTCTACTTACGATGCAGGTACGCAGGGATTAAGCGCAAGTACTTCCTCTTTTAATAGGATTAATCAGTTAGATGTTGGAGATACAGCGTCTGAGACTTTTACTTATACTTTAAGCGATGGAACAGCCGATGATACAGGGGTAATTACTGTTAATATTACAGGGATAAATGATACCCCTATCGCAGTAAATGACCAAAATACTATTACAGAAGGTGGAACGATTACACGATCTTCAACTACATCAGATACTAAAGAATTAGTAGATAACGATACAGATGTTGATGGCTCTGATAATAGAACAAATTTCAAAGTTTTATTAGCATATAAAGGCAGTTCAGAAAGAACAGGCAGTACTTCACCAGCAACAGCTTGGGCTGGGAATTTTTTAAATCAAACAACACGACCTAATGCAACGATTAGAGGTAATTATGGTTCATTAACAATTTATTATGATGGATCTTATACCTATGCAGCAGACTCACAAATTGCAGGATTAGATAGTGGAGAAGAAGTAAGTGATTATTTTAACTATGGAATGTCAGACGACTCAGATGGATTAGAGGGAAGAATTACAAGCGAAGGAGTTCCTGATAATGTAAATAGTTATGGTGTTTTACAAATTTCAATTAGTGGTGTTGATGATGAAGCGGTTAATGCGGCTCCTACAGTTACAAATGATACCGCATATGTATATGAGGATTATGTTGTAACAGCTGTTAATGGTGCTAGTGCTAATGATGGATATTCATCAGCTCCGTTTTCAAGTTCATACGCAATATCAGCAGATAGTAATAATAATAGTGCCCATGGAGATCATACAGGAGATTTGCTTTCAAATGATTCAGACAGTGATGGTGATACGCTTACAATTACAGCAGTAAGACAAAAAATTTTTAATGCTCCATTAAACATGCAAAATGATTATACAGATGTTGGCGCAAGTACATCTGTGATTGTTAACAATAGTAATAAAGAACTTGGTAATGGTGGTCAAACAGTTTCAGGTAATTATGGAACACTATCAATTGGTGCAGATGGATCCTTTTCTTATGCTGCAACTGCATCTGCTACTGATACATTAGATTTAAATGAAACTGTTACAGATTCTTTTGAGTATAAAGTTTCTGATGGAACTGATATTGCAATTGGAACCTTAACAGTAACTGTTAAAGGAATAAATGATTTACCGAGTGGAGTGAATGATACAGACTCTGTAACTGCAGGATCAAGTATTTCTAGATCTAACGATACTGAATACGATGTTTTTGTTAATGATACTGATATTGATGGAGATGATATTCATAGTAACTTTACCATGTATGGAATTTACCATCAAACAACTAATACCACAGGAACCTTTTCTGGTGGTAGCTCAACGATTAATGGTACTTATGGAACGTTAACGATTAATACAAATGGAAGTTACAGTTATGATACATCAAGTAATTCAAATGCATTAGCACTTGGAAACGGTGTAACTGCATCTGATACATTTAGATATTCATTTTACGATAATGATGGCTCTTCAAAGTTGAGTGGAATCAATATACATGCTGTATCCAGTTCACCTTCAGGAGCAGCGAATTTAATAATAACAGTCACTGGACAAACTCCTAGAACCACAAATGACACAGGTTATATAGCAGCTGGATCTACTTTAACTGTTGCTGATGGAGCTAGTGCAAATGATGAAGATACAAGTGGAGATAACAATGATGCAACAGGAGATCATACTGGAGATGTATTAGGAAATGATACAGGAACTTCAAATACGGTAACAGCAATTTCATCTTCAACAGGTGAAGCAGGAACTATTGGCTCAGCTTTAGGTGGATATTATGGAGAGTTAACAATAAACGCTAATGGATCATATACTTATGAAGCAAATAATGCAGCAAAACTTGGTGCAACAACAGCAACAGATGTATTTACTTATACCGTAACAGATGCAACTAGCGGAAACACTGGTACTGCAACAATTACAATAACAGTTTTAGGTTCAAATGATGCACCGACTGCTTCGGATGACACTGGATATATAAATGAAAATTCAACATTAACAGTTGATTGGGATGTTGCAGATGATGAAAGTGGAACTGATAGTGATTATAACAATGAAAGCGGAGACCATACAGGTGAAGTTTTATTAAATGATGAAGACGTTGAGGGAGCTACAATTACAGTTACAGCCATTAGACATAGCGAAGATGCTAGTGCTGATGCAACTTCTATAACAGCAAGCACAACTTATTCAAATGGATCTTCTATTTTAGGAGATTATGGTGTTCTAACAATTGGTGCAGATGGAAGTTATACTTATAATGCTAATACTGCGAATGCATTAGATGATGGTGATACTGCAACGGATGTATTTACATATACAGTTTCAGATGGATCCTTAACAGACACTGGAACATTAACAATTACTATTGAAGGAATTAATGATGCACCAGTTGCACAAGATGATTATGGTTTTATAAATGAAAATGCAACTTTAACAGTTAGTGCAACAGCAGATGCAACGACAGATCATATAACTTTTGATACAAACAACTCATCAATCACTGCAACAACAGTTTCTGCAACAGATAGAGAGAGATATCCACAAGATCTATCATTCAATAGTGATGGTACTTCTGTTTATATTGGTGGTCCAAGTACGGATAAGATATTTGCATATGAATTAGGAACAGCTTACGATATTTCATCTTTACAAGACTCAGATACAACTAGTGTTCAGACTAATTTGGATGATGTTAGAGGTGTTACAGTTAAGGGCGATGGTACAAAAATATTTTTCACTGGAACGTCTGGTTCTGATAATGTTATTAAACAATTTTCATTAACAACTGCTAATGATTTATCCACTGCAGATACTGTTGCATACAATGCATCTTCAAATACTGATGGATATAAAGAATACACATTTACTGATTTTACATATGTTCGGCAGCATGGATTAACATTTAGTTCAGATGGAACTAAGTTTTTTGTTCTTGAAACAGACAACAGTAATTCAGATGATTTTCTGCATCAATATTCATTATCAACAGCTTGGGATATAAGTACAGCAAACCATGATGGTAAATTAACACTACAAAGTGATATTTATACTCCATTAGGTTTTTCAAGAGATATTTGGAAACCCAGAGGACTTACTTTTAATAATGATGGAACAAAATTACTTATACAAAACCAAGGTGCTCCAAATAATGTTGTATTCCAGCTAACTCTTAACTCTGCCTATAACATAAACGATACGGTCACATTAGAGGAAAGAAAATTACTTACATCAAGTGGTTATGTTTATGGATTAGCTTTCAATGGTGATGGAACAGAGTTAAATATTATATCTGATGATGCATCTAATATAAAATATTATAATCTTGATTTAACAAATACAGCTTATGATATTGGTAAGTATCAAGAAACTGGTACTACAGGGGAGTCTACTGGAAATGTAATAGACACACAATCAGCTTCTCACTATGACAATGATGTTGATGATGCATCTAGCTTAACAATTTCTGCAATAAGAACAGGAACAGAAGCTGCTGGAACAGGAACTTCAGGTAGCGTTGGATCATCTTTAACAGGAACTTATGGAACACTTACTATTCAATCAACTGGTGCTTATACTTATGCTGCTAATACTGCTGCAACGGAAGCATTAGATGCAGGTGATGTTGCAATAGATTACTTTACTTATACTTTATCTGATGGAACAGCTACTGATACAGCACAACTTACAATAAAAGTAACAGGGGTAAATGATGCTCCAACTACAACAAATGATACAGGCTATATTGCTGAAGGTTCAACCTTAGCAGTTTCAAATGGAGGCTCAGCTGTTACTGGAACAAGCACTGGAAGTAATAGTGGGGATGTTTTAGAAAACGATACGGATATTGATATAACTGCCGATTCTTCAGGAAATGTAACAGAAAGTTCTGATGATGCCTTAACGGTTACAGGAACAGTAAGTCAAAGTGGTGGAACAAATTCAGCTGGGGGCTCTGTCAGCACAAACAGTCAAACAGCAAGCGTTGGTTCAGCAGTTACGGGTTTGTATGGTTCTTTAACATTAAATTCTAATGGTTCTTATTCTTATGTTGCAAATAATGCAGAGTCTTTAGATGTTGGAGAAACGGTTACCGATGTTTTTACATTTACAGTAACTGATACTCAAAGTGCAACAACTACAGCTACTTTAACAATTACAGTCATTGGAACAAATGATCTTCCAACTTCAGCTAATGCAACAGTTTATGTAAATGAAAGAAACACTGATGCATCATATGGGGAAAGAACCCCTTCAGCTAATTTTATTAAAACTTTTGCATCAAGTGATTTTGCTTTTACGGATGCGGATACTTCTGATAGTAGTTTAAGTGCAATTAAAATTGCAACCTTACCATCATCTGGAACTTTAACTTTAAGTGGATCTGCAGTTTCAGCAGATCAAGAAATCGCTACCGCTAGTATTTCAAGTTTAGTTTATACCCCAACTGCTAATTCTGAAAGTAATGATAGTTTTACCTTTAAAGTTTCAGATGGAACAGGTTTTAGTGCTTCAGCTTATACAATGACAGTAAGTAATAATGCTGCTCCAGTGGTAACTGATAAAAATATTGAAACAGCTGTTATTTCTGGAGGGGGTACAAGCACAGGGGATGTTCATAATTTTGTTACAGATAGTGATGATGCTGACAGCGTTTTAGTGGTAACAGGGGTTGCCGCAGGAAATGAAAGCACAAACTCTTCAATTATTTCCAACGGTACAGGAGTTGGATCTGCTATTGCTGGAAGCTATGGAACATTAAATATCGCTGCAAACGGAACTTACACTTATACTTCAACAGTTTCTTTATCAGCTGGTGCAAGTTCAGTGACGGATACATTTACATATACAACAAGAGATAATGAAACAGATACAGATGAAAATTATGCATATGATACTGGAACAATCACATTTACTATTGTTCCATCGTTAACCTTAGTAGATGATACGGATACGGTAACAGTTGGAAATACTGTTACAGTTAATGATGGAGATGCAGAAGATGTAATTGCAGACGACAGTACATCTACAGGAACTTTAACTGTCTCCAATATCTCTTTTACTAACAGTTCAGATACTACAACTACAGAAACGGTAACAAATAGTGGGGTTACTATTACAGGATTATACGGTCAGTTAACCATTTACGAAAATGGAAGCTATACTTATACGCCAAATCAGAATGCATCAACTGCTCTTGATGCACTTGAAACTGGTACTGATGTTTTTACTTATACAGCAACCAATGGAACGGATAGTGGAAATGCTACTCTTACTTTTACAGTAACGGGTATTAATGATGCTCCAACCTCTTCTGACGCAACAATAAATATAAATGAAAACAATCAAACATCATCAGCAGGGGATAGAACACCATCAAATATTACATATACTTTTTCATCAAGCGACTTCGCTTTTTCAGATACTGACACTGGCGATGCAATTACGCATGTAAAAATAGTAACTTTACCAACTAATGGTGATTTATCTGATGATGGTACAAATATTACCTCTACTAATTATGAAATGGCCATTGGGGATATTGGTGATCTTGTTTATACCCCAGATGCAAATTCTGAAAGTGATGATAGCTTTACCTTTAAAGTTAAAGATGGAACAACTTATAGTACATCTACAGATACTATAACTATTTCAGTTAATGCAGCACCTGCAGCTACAAATTATACACATGGATCTTCGGTTGCAACAAGTGCTACAGCAAGTTCTAATCTTGTTTTATCAGTTGCAAATAGTGGAGTTGATAAAATTGATGATAGTGATGATGAAAGTGATAGCTCAAGCCATGTTTTAACAATTACAGGGGTTGCATCTGGTGCTGAAAGCTCAACTATTCCAAGTGGGAGCGTTGGTTCAGCTGTTACAGGAACTTATGGATCTTTAGTTTTAAATTCTAATGGAAGCTACACTTACACAGCAAATGCTTCTAATAATATTACCTTTGGAGGAACTGCAACTGATGTATTTAATTATGCAGTTCAAGATGATGAAGGAACAACAGGGAGCGCAGGATCGAATGCCTTAGATGTTGGACAATTAACCTTTACGGTTCAAGCTTTAGGAAACGTTGCACCCACTGCATCTGATGGAACAATTTATGTAAATGAAAATAACCAAGTATCCTCAGCGGGGGATAGAACACCAAGCAATATATCCCATACATTTCAAGCAAGCGATTTTTCACTTTCTGATACAAATGAAGCTGCAGGACAAGCATTAAATATTAAAATTGTAACGTTACCATCCTCTGGAACTTTATCTTATAGCTCAACTAATCTTACCTCATCCCATGTAGATTCAGGAACTTCTACAACGTACACAGTTTCAAAAGCAAATATTGGAAATTTAGTTTACACCCCTAATGCAAACTCTGAAGCTGATGATAGTTTTACTTTTAAAGCTTATGATGGAGTAACAGATAGTACATCAACTTACACAATATCAGTTTCTGTAAATGCTGCACCAAATGTAACAGATACCACGGTTTCTGGAACGGTTGCTGCAGGTGCCACAAGTACTGGAGATGTTCATGATGGTGTTGCTGATAGTGATGACGCTGACAGTGTATTAGTGGTAACAGCTGCAAAAGCTGCTTCTGAAGGTGGAAGTTATTCAACAGTAATTAATTTAGGAAGTAATAGTAATTTAGTAACAGCTGCAACAACTTCTTCTAATGGATTGTCTGTTTCTGGTACTTATGGAACATTAGTTATTGGTGCAGATGGGTCTTATATTTATACAGCAAGTGCAACTAATAATATTGCATATGGAGCAACAGCTACCGATACATTTACTTTTTCAACTAAAGATGATGAGTCAAATTCAGGCTCAACAGCTTATGATGTAGGTGAACTAATCTTTACTGTAGGCTCATCAGTTTCTCTTGCGGCAGATGTTGATACTGTTGATGAAGATGCAACCGTAACTGTTGCTAATGGTGACGCAGAAGATGTATTAGAGGATGATACAAGCGCATCAACTGTTTCTCATATTGGAGCTGCATCAGACAGTTTAACTTCAATTTCAACTTCTCAAGCGATAACAGGTACTTATGGAACTCTAACCATGTATGCAACAGGAGCATACTCATATGTTGCAGATCAAACAGCAGCTGATGCTTTAATTGCAGGAGCAACAGCAAATGATGTATTTTATTATAAAGCAGCAGGTGCAACAACAACATTAACTATAACAGTTACAGGACTTGGCCCACTAGCTGCAAATGATACAGGCGTTGTTAATGAAGATGCAACTGTTACAGGAACAGCAACAGTTTCAGGAACAGGTGTTCTTGGAAATGATGACAATGGTGGAAGCACTTATGAAAGTGAAGACTCTACTTTAAGAGTTACACAAGCAAAACCAGATGGAGGATCTTATACATCAGTTGCCTCTGGAGGATCTTCAAGCATTGTTGGGACCTATGGAACATTAACCCTTTATAGTACAGGTCAATATTCTTACACACCCAACAATACAACTGCACAAACAATTACAAAAGATGCAACGGTAACCGAAACTTTTGTTTATGAAATAAAAGATGATGCTGATGTTAACGCTAGTACTGCAAATCTAGTATTTACAATAACTGGACTTAATGATGATATTACAGCAGTAGATGACACGGATAGTGTTGATGAAGGAACAAGTATTATAAGAGACAATACATCTGCTTCTTCATTAGATTATGATGATTTAGATCCAGATAGTGGTAACACTTTTGCAACTCATCAAATAACAGCTATAAAATTAGGAGGTACCGAAGGATCGGGTACAGCAGGGACAATAGGGGAGCCTTTAAAAGGAACATATGGAAGATTAACAGTTTTTGCAGATGGAAGTTATATTTATCAAGCAAATAATAATATTTTAGATGGAGATGGTAACAGAATTATCTCAGGCGATACGGTCACAGATACATTTAATTATACTGTATCTGATACAGATGGAGATACCGATACTGCAGTATTAATTATTACAATTAATGGAACTAACGAACCACCGGTTGCAGCAACAGACTATGGTGAATTAGATGTAGGAGGATCCTCTTTATCCAAAACACCTTTAACAGGGGTTACTTCAAATGATGCTGACATTGAAGGATCTGATTTAACCGTAAATGGAATAAGAACAGGGGGTGAAAATGATACTGGAACAACAGGGAATATAGGCTCACCACTTACAGGAACATATGGAAATATTACTATTAATGAAGATGGAAGCTACACTTATGAATTAGATAACACCAATGAAAATTTAGCTAAAATCCCTGAGGGCTACAATTTTTATGAAGTATTCACCTATACCGTAACAGATGACACTGGACAAACATCAACCGCAGAAATTGTCATTCAAATAAATGGTGTAAATGATGCTCCAACCGCTGTAGATGATGAGGCAACATTAGATTTAGAAACATCATCAAACTTAGATAATTTAACAAGTAGTTCTAATTTTGTTAAAGCAAATGATAATGATGTTGATTTATTTGATGACATTACCATAGATTCAATTCGAACAGGACAATCTTCAGACACTGGAACATCGATTACAGTTGGACAAAGTTTTACATCAACTTATGGTAATTTCTTTATTCAGTCTAATGGAGGTTATTCTTATAACGCAAACGATGGATTGGCTGACACATTAAAACCAGGTGAAAAAATTTATGAGTATTTTACTTATACGATTACAGACAGTGCTGGATTAACTGCAACTGCTCAGCTTACAATTGAAATATCTAGTTCAGCAAATCATGCAAATCTTGAATTGCAAGAACAAGGTTTCCAAGACCTTATAACCACAGCCTCTTTAAATGGAAAAGATCAGTATGATTTACCAGATAGAGCACCCTTAGATTCATCAAACTTTTATGAAAGTCAATTTACGATCGGTAAATTTAATGAAAATTTGAAGCTAATTGATCTAAGAGCTCAGTTTAAAGATAAAGATGGAAACTACACAACTTTTTCAAAAGGAAATCCTGATGATATTTTAGTTCTACAGTTTTCAGTATTTAACGATCCAGGAATTGAACTTGTTCGTTACAAAGGAGAAATGAAGGATGGTTCTGCTTTACCAGACTGGGTTAAGATTAATCCTAAATCAGGAGTAGTAGTTGCAGAAATTCCATCAGACATAGATTTATTAGAATTTAAAGTAATTGGAATTGATGACAAAAACAATGAGTTTGAAATTGCGGTTATAATTGAAGCAGGTGAGTTAAGAGCTGACAGAGAACTTGCAAAACAGTTTGCTGGTGAAATTGATGAAAACATATCTGTGGATGAAGATGGAAATGTTGAAGTTCAGTCAGGTGAAGAACAAACTAATAATGAAACTGAAAATAAATCAATTAATGGTAATGAAGTAAAAATTAAATCTAAAAAACAAATTAATGATTTTGTTAAAGGTGATGTGTTTAAACCCAAACCTTATATTAGAGATAACAAATATATCATTAACTTACCCGATGAAATTAAAAATAATTTAGAAAAAGGTATTGCAGTTTTAAGAAATGGGGAAAAAGCACCTAAGTGGGTTAAAGTAAATTTAAATAAAGGAGAATTAATTTTAGATCCTCCTAAGAATTTAAAAAATTTAAATTTAACAATTGTAACTTTAGATAAAGATGGAAACAAAATATCTAATGATGTTACATCAAAAATTAATAAACGTTCTGCTGAAAGAT
>Ga0257114_1002392_pt1 | contig 12574 bp, 11 predicted proteins | sample SI112_10mmetaG_FD_190149 | JGI IMG/M metagenome (GOLD analysis project Ga0257114, IMG submission 190149) | Marine microbial communities from Saanich Inlet, British Columbia, Canada - SI112_10m | ecosystem: Environmental > Aquatic > Marine > Inlet | place: Canada: British Columbia | collected... | reverse complement strand
AACCTATACTTCCGTTAATATCTAGGGTGCTTACTGGTAAAGTTGTTCCAATTCCCACATCTCCACCGTTTTGAATGGTTACATGGTCCTGACCGGAACCGTTATTTATCCGCAAATCGGTTTTTCCTGTAGGAATACGTAAATCCCACTTAGCGGATGTATTGCGCAACTCAAATTTTGTTAGTGTTGCTTGTTCATTTTCAACCCTAACAACGCTCGAATCGGTATTATTATCTTTTACATGTAATATCGCATCCGAATCAGGATCACTCCCATCGGTGTTAATCCCCACGTTTTGGGCAAAGGTTACGCTGCCTGTTCCAAGTGCTAATGCGATTAAAAGGATTGACTTTTTCATATTTTACTCTTTATTTAATTCTTTTTTATTTAATTACAATTACACCGTAATCGTAGTATTTACCATCACTTAAACTAGCGGCAACAAAGTATTTACCGCCTTCTCCTTGGATGACGTTGTTAATTACATTGGCCCCTTGTTGGATGGTTAAATCATCGTTAACAATGAGTTTCCCAATGGCATCGTAAATTTTTAGGCTTAGTGTGCCACCTTCGGTGGAGTTGATCAGGATGTTTACCTCTCCATCCGAAGGGTTGGGGTAAAGGCTTGTTATTTCCAGTCCTCCATCGCAACTGCAAGGTTTAATATCAGAGTGGGCAGATTTCCCATCGAAATCTACTTGTTTTAAGCGGTAGTAATCTACTTCTTGGTTGCTGTTTAACTTTATAGGTTGCTCGTAGTTAATTACCGTGGTGGAATTTCCTGCACCTTGCACGCTATAAATAGTGCTCCATGAGTTACCATCGGTGGAGTGTTGGATTTCGAAATGAGAGTTGTTTATTTCGGCGGCTGTTGTCCATTTTATTACTGTTTGGTTATCAATGCATTTTGGCTCAAAAGAGATGAGCTCTACAGGTAATGGTGTAACACTACTTACCAGTGCCCATGAGCGGAAAAAGTTTTCTTTGGCTACTGTTACTGCTGATACGGTATTGGAAGTTGTGTTAAGTGTTCCCGATAGGGTTACATCATGCCATTGTGAAGCGGTGGAGTTCCACCGTTGTGGGAAAATATCTGCTTCGCTTAATGTATTGTTTGTTGCTGTTACTTCATCATCATCATAAGTAAAAGAGAGGGTTACATTGGGTTTATCGGTGTATCCATTGGCATCCATAATCCAAAATCGATCAACAACGTTAGCAGAGTTGTCGGCAGCATCTCCATTCTCCATATTGGTCACATCCGTTGGTTTATAATCGGATACTTGGTAATTATCCGTTGCGTTATTATCGGTATAACTGGAGAATTTGATGTTTCCACTACCGGTTCCTGCTCCGGTGATGTTTACACTGGATGGGATTTTTGTTTTACTGGTGTTGGTGGCTGTACTGGCTGATGTGAAGGGTATGGTGTAGTTGCCAATATTGGTTCCTATGTTCCACTTTATTTGGTTTTTTTCGTGTTTGGTAATGATGTTTCCGCCAGTACCTGAGGTGGATAATGCGTTGGCGTTTCCGTTGTCCAGCACCACAAAAACCTCACCTGTAGTTGCGGCGGTATTGAGTACCAAATAGGCGTCATCTTTTAGTACAAGACGCGCCTGTGAAAAAAGTGAGAACTGAAGAAAAAAACAAAGAAAAAAAGCAAGTGCTTTCTTGCTAGAGTAAGAGTTTATATATATATATATATATATTGAACGAAAGAGCTTATTTGTACTGGCTTGGTCATACATTTATCGCATTTTTAAATCAAAAGTTACTTAATTACGTTAGAGAACTTAAGTTAGTTTTGAAAAGAAAGTAAAAATAAAAAAAAGTTTTTTATTGCACAAAACCAAAAATTTAAAAAAAACGTTTTTTAAAAATCTATTAATTAACTTTAAAGTATTGTAATTTAGGCTTTTATGATTTAAAAAATATTAAATCCGAAGGACCCAATTTAAATCACAAAACCTTGGTTAGTTTTTTTATTCAAGAAAAAAAACTAAAAGTCAAAGACATAGAGCTGATATTTTATTCTGAAAATTCCTCGATATAAAGTATGTCTAAAACTTTAAGTAATTATTAAAAGATCCCACGCTGCGCTCTGGATGACGGAAATCAACAAAAAACCAACCAACCAAAAAGCAGAAACAAACAAACAAATAAAAAGCAGAGACAACAAAAACGGAGTATTCTTCAAACACGAAACACCATCTTCTATCTTTTAAAAAGGAAAAAACAACCAAAATCGTCATTCAAAAAGAGGTACGACTGCTGAAACTTTAAGCAATTACTTAAAGATCCCACGCTGCCGAATGGATTACTTAAATGGAAGTTAGTATAACTTTTTCACTTGTTTTTCGTTACCTACAGACGAAATAGTTACCATGAAAAAACTACATTTTTTATTACTGGTTTCTGCAGTTGGTTTTTCTTTCATAAATGATGCTTGGAAAGAAGTTAAATCTGAAGATGAAATCATTGTTTATAATACGCAAGTTACAGGCTTTAAATTTAAAAAATCTAAAGCTGAAACGACTATAAAAAATGGAGATTTAGCGAAAGCAGAAAGTATTTTAAAGGATGTTAAAAACTATAAAAACTGGATGCATAATTGTTCATCTTCCAAACTTTTAAAAACAGAAGGAGAAAAGCTATTTATTCAATTAATTTTTGAAGCTCCATGGCCCTTAACCGATAGAGAATTAATTATAGAATCTAATTTTAAAAGTTCAAATAATCAATTGGTAGTGAGTAGTAAAGCAATTCCTGACTACATTCCTTCAAATGAAGATTATGTAAGAATTGAATTATCAAACGGCCTTTGGCAATTTAATTTGAAAAAAAATGGGAATATTTTTATTACAAACACAAATCACTCCAACCCTGGCGGTAATATTCCAGCTTGGCTAAGTACAACAGCCGTAGAAGACATACCACTTGAAACAATGCAAGAAATGGTTAAACTGATGAATAGATATTAATTAAAGATCGAGAGTAATCTTTTAAAATGCTCTTCTTTTTCCTGTTTCCCAATTTTTTGATAAGCATAACAAATATTCGCAATCATTCTTTTAATGATAGAAATGTTATTACAGGGCTTAAAGTACTCTTCTTTAGGTTCGATTTTAATTTCTTTTAAGAATTCTAAAACATCCTGTTTTCCAAAAACAGCACCTCCACTAAATGTATTGATGTAAAATAAGATACCTGGAGTTGCAAATTCTTTAGGAGCAAATTTAGCTAAAAACTCATCTTCGTAAGCTAATATAAAATGATGTGGCAAGTTAACACCATAAACAGGTATATCTAAACCTTGGGCTATGATAGCGTAAATAATTCCAATTGATAAAGGAGTTCCTTTTTTGGAATCGACTACTCTGTTAATGAAAGAGTTTTTTGGTGAATGAAAATTATCCTTATCACCTTTGAAATCATGAAGATTAAAAATAATGTGATTTAAAACCTTAATTTTTTCAAATGCAGTTAAATCGTCATTTAATTCAATCCAAACATCTTGCTTAATCTGGTTGATTTTAGTTCTAATCTTTTCTTCATCAATATTATGATATTGAAATTTAGCAACTAATATGGCGCCATTTAGTAAATTTTGGCCACCATTTTCTTTCCAATTTTTTAAATGCTCGTAAACGTCGTGTGATTTAATAGAATAGATTAAGTTCTCTATACGCTGCTGCGTAAGAACTTCTTCAGCCAATTCCCAATTGTTTTCTAAATGAGGAACAGCTTCCAAACCTAATTCCAAAAACTTGTCGCGCACATGACTATACACTCCAGCATCTGGATCATCTAACAATTGGATTAGTGCTTGTAATTCGGTTTTGTTCATAATAACACGTGCTACAAAGAAAGTTTTTTTCTTCCCGCTCTTTCGAGTAAGGTTCTGGTTATTATACACACAAATCTGTGAAGAAGGTTACAATAGTCAGTTGCAGGTTATGTTTATGCACTAAGCAGCCATGCCTTCAATCATGTTATCGATATAAAAATCATCAAATTCTGGTTCGAACATAAATGCTGGGCGTTCCTCCGAAAAAAGTACTTCCGTAATTTGATACTTTCTAAGGTATTTATTAAAAAAAGTTGGCAAAGGACTTTCTCCTATTGGCGTTAAAGCTCTGCAATCTATTAACCTTTTCACCAATTCTATTTGTAAAATAGAATCTTCAATTTCAACAGAATTGCCAGTTACTCTCAAGCTCTTTCCGTTTAACTTACAACTTACTACTGAGTTTGTTTGCGTGTTCATAGTGCTTTTGTTTTTAAGTACAATACAATAATAAAGTATCAAACCGTAATCAGTTTACGGTTTGATACTTTATTCTTACTTTTTTAATTTATTTTTGAGGAATGGGTAAAGAAATGGACAAGGAAACAAAAGCTGAATTCATCAACTTTTTAAAAGAATACGTCCAAAACGAACGTCAGGAGAAGTTTAAAAAGGTATTGGATGAAAGAACAAAGTACATCACTGTTGTGTTAGAAGATATACACCATCCACATAATGCAAGTGCAGTAATACGATCATGTGATTGTTTCGGAATTCAAGATGCCCATATTATTGAAAACGAATATGAGTATGACATCAATCCTTTTGTTGTTAAAGGAGCGAGTAAGTGGGTTGATCTCAAAAAGTATAATCAAGAAAAAAACAATACTCTTAATTGTATCAATAAATTAAAAAAAGACGGTTATAGAATAATCGCAACCTCTCCGCATGCAAACGATAAAGACTTAGGCGATTTAGATTTAAAAGCTGGTAAAATTGCTTTGGTGTTTGGAACTGAAGAAACAGGGATTTCTGATATTGTGAAAGAAAACGCTGATGAATTCATAAAAATACCAATGGTGGGATTCACCGAAAGCTTTAACATAAGTGTTTGTGCAGCCATTTGTTTAAATGAATTATCCAACAAGGTCCGTAAAGAAAGGATTGACTTTAAATTAACGGAAGAAGAAAAAGAACACCTAACAATGCAATGGTTGGTTAAATCAACCCGAAATCCAGAGAAATTAGAAAAGGAATTTCACAATCGATTTTCTTCTAACTCAAAAAAGTAAGCATCATTTTTTATAATTAAAACCACCTCCTATTTTCAACTCAATTGTAAGTATTTAAAGAAACCTTACAAAACATTTGTTGCAACATACATCATAAATGGTTACATTTAAAAAAACGCATTAACAATGTCACAATCAGCGATAAAAAATATATATAAATTAGGATTTCCTTGGGAAACCGAAGACCCATTTTTATTTAGTGTTCACCATGAAGACTTTTATCCGAAAGGGAATGAAAATCTTGGACCAATGACTTCTCTTGAAGGGAGAAGAATTGGAAATGATTTCACAGTAAAGGATGGCTTTAGAATGTATCATGGGCAAACAGTCCCAGGATTTCCTGCGCACCCTCACAGAGGTTTTGAAACTGTAACAGTTGTTCGGAAAGGTTTAGTAGATCATGCCGATTCTGCGGGTGGTGCCGGAAGATATGGTAATGGAGATGTTCAATGGATGACTGCTGGTAAAGGATTACAGCATTCTGAAATGTTTCCTTTGCTCAACCAAGATAAAGAAAACCCATTTGAACTTTTTCAAATCTGGATTAATTTACCAGCTGCTAATAAATTTGTTGAACCAACATTTAAAATGATTTGGAGTGAACAACAAGCCAAGGAAGAATTCATAGATTCAAATGGTAACAAAACAAAAATTGAAGTAGTAGCAGGGAGAATTAATAAAAAAACACCTCCTCCCCCTCCAAATTCTTGGGCTCGAAACCCGGATAACCATGTTGCTATTTGGAACATTAAAATTGAAGCCAATGGTGCATTCAAATTACCAAAGGCAGTTGCTGGACTTAACCGAAACTTGTACTTCTATAAGGGAGATGAGCTTCAAATTGAAGGCGAAAAAATTGATGTATACAAAGGAATAAAATTAGAATCCGATCAAGATACTGTGATTCAAAATGGAAATACGGATGCTCATCTTGTTTTACTTCAAGGAAAACCAATTGGTGAACCAGTAGTTAGATATGGACCATTTGTGATGAATTCTAATGAAGAAGTTGAACAAGCCATGAAAGATTACCAAAACACTCAATTTGGTGGATGGCCTTGGGAAAGAACCGATAAAAACCATGGACCAACAAAGGGAAGGTTTGCTAAACATATTGGTGGTGAATTAGAGGAAAAGAATTAAGTTAATTCCGTATTTTTATAACAAATTCCAATATTATGAAAATACATAATTACAGTGCCGGTCCCTGTATCTTACCTCAATCAGTAATGCAAAAAGCAGCTGAGGCTGTTATAAACTACAATAATACGGGATTATCGATTATTGAAATGAGTCATCGAAGCAAAGAGTTTGTTGGCGTTATGGATCGATCGATTGCACTGGTAAAGGAATTATTAAGTGTTCCTGAAGGATATGAAGTCTTATTTTTACAAGGTGGTGCTTCTTCTCAGTTTTATATGAGCGCTTTAAATTTTCTACCTAAAGATGGAAAAGCAGCATACATCAACACAGGAACCTGGTCAGCTAAAGCTATTAAGGAAGCTAAACTTTTAGGTGAAATCGAAGAGATTGCATCCAGCAAGGATAAAAAATTCAATTACATACCAAAAGATTATATTGTTCCAAATGATGTAAATTACTTGCATTACACAACAAACAACACAATTGTTGGAACGCAATTTAAACATGTACCGGAAACGGATGTTCGCTTAATTTGCGACATGAGTAGTGATATAATGAGTCAGGAGGTCGACATCAGCAAATATGATTTAATATATGCTGGCGCTCAAAAAAACTTAGGTCCAGCTGGAGCTACTTTAGTAATTGTTAAGTGCGATGCTTTAGGTAAATCAGGAAGAAAAATTCCGAGTATATTGGATTATCAACTCCACGTAGCCAAAGAGTCTATGTATAATACGCCTCCTTGTTTTAGTATTTTCACTTGTATGCTTACCATGGAATGGTTAAAAGAATTGGGTGGAGTTAAAGAGATTGAGAAAAGAAATAAGGCTAAAGCAAGTTTACTTTATGCTGAAATTGATCGCAACTCGTTATTCGAAGGTACAGCTGCAGTTGAAGATCGCTCCATAATGAACCCAACTTTTGTGTTAAAGAATGATGAATTAAACGCTGATTTTCTTTCTAAATCGATTGAAGCAGGGATTAACGGAATTAAAGGTCACCGTTCTGTTGGTGGGTTTAGAGCATCTATGTACAATGCCTTAGAAATTGAAAGTGTTCAGGTTTTAGTGGATTTAATGAAAGAATTTGAAAGAGTAAACGGATAATACGGGATAAAACAATAGAAAACGCCGAAGTAATTCATTTTACTGTGGCGTTTTTTATTTTGAAGCATATTCTTCAAAAAACTAGACGAATTCCGAGAACACAACTAACTTTTACTCCAAATACAAATCTGCTTATCATCTCCAATAGACGCTAAACTGTTTCGCAATGGAATTGATTGTAAATTATTAATTGAGTTCAGGTGGCCTTTATGTTCCGGAAAACTTAACCTTTGCTTCACCTCCAAAGAAGTTCCATCCCAAATCTTCACAATTTTATCCCTGCTACAAGTAGCGAATTCATCATCGCCCAACCATTCAATAGCGTATATAGGCCAATTGTGCCCCGGTAACGAAAGCACAACTTTTTTACTTTCTAAATTCACAACACTCAAATGAGCATTTTTATCACCCACCAATAAAGCCTTTTTCACAAGATGGTAGGATAAACAATAAATCGGATTATCTACCTTCGAAAACAACTCTGCCGTACCTAAATCTGCTAAATCAATTCGATAAATATGCCCTTCAGATGTTCCAATAAAAACCGAATCTTCAACATTTTGAATTGCTCTTATCTTTCCTTCCGCAAGTTTATAATTTTTTAACAACTCAAATTTTGTGGTATCCCAAATAGAAACCGTACCATCCCCTGCTCCAACAAACAAAAAGTTTTTCGCTTCATTGTAAGATGTAGCAAATACACCCGATTTATGATAAGGAAAAAACTTCTTTTCTTTTCTAGATTCAATATCTATAATGTGGAAATTACCGTTGAACAGCCCAATAAATAAATGTTTCTCGTCATTTAAAAACCTCAAATTTAAAATAGCCGAATCCGTTTTGATACTCAAAGGCGTATTTTCTTTCGTTTCTAAATTCCAAGAAGCCACAATTTTATCAGCACCACCAGTAAATAGTAAATTTAACTTTGATGAGAATGCAACAGCGTATAGTGAACCGCTGTGTTTTTTATGTTTTTGATCTAATGTATACACCTCGTGAAATTAAGAATTAGTTCTTCAACTTTTGATCAATTACACCTTTAATCTGATAGAGGATTGTTTTCAAACCTTTTATTCGAATATTACCATTTACATCCAAGTCTAAATTAGGCATGGATTTCCTTTCTTTAAAATTTAACTTAAGTTGACCTAGTTGTTTATCATTATTAAACAAGGCCTAAACCTGTACTTTTTATCTTCCCATGGTAACACATTGTTTAATTGCGGTAAGTAAAACAAGCCGTTACATTTTTTAAATAAATTAACATGTCATTTCGCCAAGCTAAAAAGGTGTCTTTTGGCGTTAAAAACAAACTGTTTTAGGTTCCTTTCCTTCAAAAAACCCGGATTCTAATTTATTCATTCAATCCTTATTTATAGGTAAATCATACTTTTCAAATCGTTCCAATTCTCGTTTCATCAGCTTCATAAATTTAACAGGAGGATCAACTTTAACCGTCAAATTTTCTTTTGTAATAGGGTGTTCCATTTCTAAACTTACAGCACTTAAAAAAAGTCCTTTATGCAAGAGTGTATTACCTTTCACGCCATAGTCTTTGTCGCCTATTATTGGAAAACCTTTACTGGAAAGATGTTTCCTTAATTGGTGTGTTCTACCAGTAACGGGCTTTAATTCCAACATAGAAATATCACCGTTATTTAAACTTTTCTCTGTTTTTAAAAGCTTTAATTTCGTTAGTGCTTTTTTCCCGTCAACATCCGCATAAATTTCATTTTCACCGTCCCATAATCCAGGTACAAGTGCAATATACGTTTTATCAATTTTTTTAGTTGCCAGCATTTCTCCTAATAAGATCCGAGCTTCTACCGTTTTAGCGAAAATCACCAATCCACTTGTTAGAGCATCCAATCGATGAACTGGTTTGGGCCATTTTAATGTATTTTTATCGGTTGGTTTTAATTTCCCTTGAACTGCGTTTTCTAAGGTTCTGAAAAGATTACCTGAAGTAACAATTCCGCTAGGTTTTAAAACAACAGCCAAGTAGTCGTCTTCGTAAACTATTTCAATAGCTAAATCAAAAGGCTCAGGTTTGCTTTCTTCTAAATCCCATAATTCAATTACATCTCCTTTTTTAACAAAATAAGATGAATTAACCTTCAACCCACCAACTCGCAAAACACCAGATTTCACAGATTTTTTAACGCTTTTATTACTGGAGAGCTCTACAAACAAACCTCTACAATAAGATTCAATTCGAACAGAATCTTGTAACGTTTCAATAAAATGGTGTTTAACCTTATGCATGATAGTAAGTAGATTATTAATCACCGAGAAAAACCGATATATTTGGCGCATAATGAAGGTACTAAAAAATAAAAGACCTTATTACGCACAATGGTGGTTTTTCATCTCACTTCTTATCCTGGGGTGGGCTACACCAATTACTAAACATTGGGAATTATTTTATTTTGGTAAAACGACAACAGGGTATCCAATCAAAATATTTTACAATACGTTAATTCCTAAATGGCGTTATGTCTTCCCTGTTGATGGCAAACAGTATTATTGTCACTTCAAAGATGAACCACACCAAATGAATCAAAAAAGAGAGGATATAATTGTTTATTACGATAAAGAAAACCCTAAAAAAAATGTTTCATTTGAAATAAATAATCTTTACCAAGATGATCACCTATTTTTCCCAGTCGCCTTTCAAATTGGCTTACTTGCATTTTTCATTTCTGTACGGGTAAAATAACTAATAAAACTTCATTTTTGTGCCTGAATACCTTAAATAGGGTACGGAAAAATAAAGTTTTAAAACCCTCTTAAACTATTTTTGCAAGTGAATGTTTTCAGAGGTAACAAACCATATATTTTTTAAGGTATTCTTTACTTTAACTCTACTTTCAAACATTTCCTTTGCGGGAGGCATAGACGGGGTGATTTTAAATACAGAAAATTCCCCAATTGCTTCTTCCCAAATCAATATTATCGAAACCAACCAGACGATAAAATCCGATAAAAACGGATTATTTGCTTTTAGAAATCTAGAAAAAGGAATCTACAATTTAGTTGTTACCCATTCCGATTATGAAGAGTCCATTCAACAAATCATTATTACAAACGAATCAAACAAGTTAGTGTCAATAACATTACTTTTTAAAACAAATTCGATATCAGATGTTTTGATAAAAGTTGACAGGCCAATTGGAAGAGGGAAAGAAATCACCGAAGATGAAATCATTATAGGAAAATTAAGTGTCACTGTAAAACCTGACCCAAAAAAACCTTCAGGAAGTTCAGCACGAAGTATTGAAATACCAGTGAATATTATTGAATACGATGGAGCCGGCTTACAATTAGGTATTGGAGGAAGAGGATTAAATCCTAAAAGAACAGCGCACTTTAACACACGTCAGAATGGTTACGAAATAAGCGCAGATGCTTTAGGATACCCTGAAACTTATTACACTCCGCCTTCTGAAGCTATTAAAGAAATAAGAATTTTAAGAGGAGCAGCATCCATGCAGTACGGGCCTCAATTTGGAGGAATGATAAACTTCAAACTTAAAGAAGGTCCTGAAGATCCCAACGATAAATTCGAGTTCATCACGAACAACAAATATGGAAGCTATAATCAATTCCATTCTTTCAACAGTATTGGAACAAACTATAAAGCACTTCGCACTTATTCCTTTTACCACTACAAAACAGGAGACGGCTGGCGAGATAATTCTAAATATGACTCACACACTGGATATACAGGTTTAGATTATCATGTAAATGAGCATTTAACACTTAAACTACAGTTAACCCATCACCAATATATTGCTCAACAGGCTGGGGGGTTAACGGACAAGCAGTTTGAATTTAATCCACAACAAAGTTTTAGAGAAAGAAACTGGTTTAATATAAACTGGAATATCGCAGCATTTATCGCTCATTATAAAATAAATAAAGACTTATGGATCAACTCCAAAACCTTTCTTGTTTCAGCCACTAGAAATTCTGTTGGATATTTGGAAAACGCTACAAGAATAGATAACGGATATAATAGAACTTTAATTAATGGGGAATTCAATAACATAGGAAATGAAACTCGATTAATTAAGCGATATAAATTCCTAAGTGGTAAAAAAAATGGTGCCTTTATTGCCGGGATTAGAAATTATCAAGGAAATGCTAAAACAGCACAAGGAATGGCAGGTATTGGAAATGATGCTGATTTCACACTGTCCAAGAATCCTGAATACTCTGAATATTCATTCCCTAGTAACAATACTGCAGCATTTTTTGAAAACTCTTTTTTTATTAGCGATAAGTTCTACATTACTCCTGGTTACCGTTTTGAACGCATCAATACTAAAGTGGATGGTTACTATAACCAATACACTATTAATATGGCGAACGATACGCTTCAAACATTACAGTCTTTAAATAAATCAGGAAATAAAAGAAACATCCACTTACTAGGAACGGGTATTACTTATAACTCCTATAAATATGGAAAGTTTATCCTTAACGGATCTCAAAACTTCCGCTCGGTTAACTTTAGCGATATAAACATTGTAGTTCCTGGTTTTAGAGTAGACGAAGATATTAATGATGAAAGAGGATTTACTACTGATTTATCCTACACCAAAACATGGAATGGAAAAGCTTTTATTGGCGCCACAGCCTACTACCTATATTACGCTAATAGGATTGGAGTTATTTGGCAAACAGACGACACTACTTTTGACACGTACCAATTTAGGACGAACGTATCTGCTTCTAGAACAATTGGTTCGGAAATAACAGCGTGGGTTGATTTAGCTAAAATAACGGCGATTAATGACAGTACTCAAAAGCTAAATTTAATGTCTAATATAACCTTAAATGATGCCAAATACATTGATGAGAACACAACTGTTTTTGGAAACTGGGTTGAAATGGTTCCTGCTTTTACAATTAAAACTTCTTTAACATATGAATACAAAAAATGGTTTGTTTCTGGCTTAGTTAATTATCAAACTCAACAATACTCAGAAGCAACGAATGCCGAAGCCAGTACTACTGGGCTTTATGGAATTATACCCAGCTTTTGTGTGGTAGATATGAAAATTGGATATACTTACAAGAAATTCACATTTCATGCATCTATTAATAATGTTACCGACGTTAAATATTTTACGCAAAGAGCAAATTCATACCCTGGCCCAGGAATCATTCCTTCTGAAAGAAGGACAGTTTTCGGTTCAGTAATCATTAAAATATAAGCCTTTAACTACGGTAGT
>Ga0257114_1002389_pt1 | contig 12584 bp, 5 predicted proteins | sample SI112_10mmetaG_FD_190149 | JGI IMG/M metagenome (GOLD analysis project Ga0257114, IMG submission 190149) | Marine microbial communities from Saanich Inlet, British Columbia, Canada - SI112_10m | ecosystem: Environmental > Aquatic > Marine > Inlet | place: Canada: British Columbia | collected... | reverse complement strand
CGCGACCAACTCCGAGCTCACATCGAGTTGTCGTCTGGATTTGGTGCGCGCGCAAAGGTTTTGATATCAGACTCCGTTTGGAGCGCTCTTGACGAGGACAGCGACGGCTCTGTCGAGGCTGCAATCTTCCAAGACGTGGCGACTGCTCCGAAGATTCGAGCTATGATCCTTTACCCAGTCATCGATACTGAAACATTGAGTGATTTTGAGGTAGTCTTCAACGCCGCCAATGCGGGTTCTCGATGTCAAGACATGTTCTTCTACCACGCTGATAGTATGGCAGTAAGCTGGGAAGATGGCTATCACTACTTGACAAACGCAATCGATGCGATGTTCAGCTCGGAAGCACCCGATTGTACTGGGCGTACTGGGTCATCGCACGTGCCACGTTACGTAAACGAACCACGGCGATACGCATTCCCAATCGTTGGATTTGGTTTTGCGCCGAGCGGCACGCCGTCTGCTGATGAGACCCCGTACCGTGCGATCTCTGGAGCGTCAACATTTCACCTTTCTGCAACGCGAAGATACTCGGATATTGTGCATGCATTCTCAAAAGGCGATGACGCGAATGAGGGTACAGATGCAGACGTATCTACTGACAAAAGACTTGGCGACCAGCCTCGTCATCCGACCAACTCTAAGACGCGTCCGAGAGCCATGGAGTCAAAGACGGTGAAATTGCTGCATCTCGGAGTGAACGCGATGGACTTTGAAGATCATACATCCATTCCACTCAGAGGAGCTATCATGTTCCCGAAACGCAAAACCATGGGTTCGACATCTTGCGGTTTGCATGGAGCCAAGATACTTGTGAATGAAGTTGGATCTGAGTCTGAGCCGCTCGAGTACGATACCGATGAATCGGGATGGTTTGACGCCGCACTTTCGATTGGAAAGTCTTACACGATTACCGCGAAGCTCGAAAATCATACAATTTGCCACAGCGGAAGCACCATCGCTGACGCCACGAGCACATGGAGGTGCGACGCGAAAGAGGTAACCGCCATCGTGCAGTTTGTGCGCAAGACAACATACGTGTTCTTCACGGATGTGACGAACGTTGACATAAATTTGGGCTTGTTCCATGGCGAATGCGATCGTACGTACACAGGTGCAACCTTTAAACTCGAGCCAGTGAACGGTTGTCACACACCAGTGCTCGTTACTGATGAAGAAATACGCGCCTGGACACCTTTGTCGAACTACGACAACGCGCCGCAAAACGCAAGGCGATGGGACTTCGCCGCGATGGATTATTCCATCTCGCTTTGGTCTGGTCCTCTCCTGAGCGGCGTGAAAGAACTCATGCAATCGAACAGTTATCGCTCGACGTACTCGAATGCAGACTGCCAAACGGAGCCTTCGAGCGTCGTGCAATACTTCCGCTCTCGCGACACCTTGCAGCGCATTGTTCCAATGAAACGAAACGACGAAGAAGTGTATGATGTTCGTTTCAAGTTCCACGGCTACATCTGCACCGAGATTGTGAACATTTTGAAAATTGCGTCGGATGATAATACGTGCTACGGCCCAGATGAACCGGGAGGAATACACGACGTCCATCTCATAGGGACGACGGCGAGTAACGTTGTCGTGCCGATGAGCAGAGAAATCCGCGTGAAAGTTTACGAAGTTCACAAAAATGGCGATCAGCTGCTCAAGTGTTTGACGTTGCCCTCTTCGCAAGACGGGACCGGCAGTACAAAGTTGAGTTTGCGTCAAACTGTGTCCGACCCTGATGTGAACGAATGTCATCCCCGTCGTGGTGGCGGCGCCTCGTGCGACTTTGAAGTCGAACTCGATGACGACGGTTACGTACAGTTCCCTACGTCCGGTAAGAATACGAGTTCGACATACAACATCAGCAGCGGCACCCCAAACCTAGCGTTCAACTATCGTCGATCGATTGATGTCCAAGTCGAGAGAAATGATGGCTCGCGAGCGTTAAAGGTAGCCTCGTCGAGACCGCAAATTTCGCTCGGCTCAAAAGTTCGAGGCGGGGATGGACTGAGCGATTCCACATTTTGGGCCACCGTTCCACTCGATGGACTGGTTTACACTGTCGTGCACGACCCACCAGGTGGGAACTCGTACGCAGAACTGCAGACCGGTGTCGAATTGAGCGTTTCTTACACATTGACAAATACCGGCGCAGTAACCGCGTCGTCTTTCGAAAACATGGATTTTGATATCGGTTGGTCGACGGGCACTGAAATCGGACTCAGTGTCGGAAGCGGTTACGTCAACGTTGTTACGTCAGCGTTTGATTTCGAATTAGAAGGGAGCTTCGGCTTTAGTTTCGGTTGGTCTGGCCCGGATGTCACGCTCTCCACTTCAAAAGAAGTGGGCTGGGACATGACATTAACGCTAGATAGAACCATTCGTACGAGCGAAGATCCAAACATTCCGGGTCGTCAAGGCGATGTCATACTCGGAGGCGGTGTTGAGATTCAGTACATCCAAGCCGACGTCCTCGATCTTGTCGACAACTGTCTCGCCGTGCGAAAAAAAATTACCTGGAAACCGAGCAAACCGACGACGTATTCCGTCAACGTACACACGATAGAATATCAAATTATACCGAATTTGATGTCGTTGCTATCTTCCATTCAAGCTGACGAAATCGATGAGGCGAGTTCTTCTTTGCCGTACGGAGACAGCTGTACGGATAATTGCGACAAGAAACAAATATGGAAGAACTATATCTCTCTTCGCATGAATGCTTGGAATCAAGTGCTGGAGCTGTCTGCGCCGACAAATTTGACGCCAATTTCTCAGCCGTTTTTCCAGCCTGGAACAAGTGGATCGGCATTCGGTCAACAATTCGACTCGGAAGGCGGACTAGCGGATCAACTAGATGAAGACCAGTCACACAGCTGGTACGATTCGAATTACGGACCCCTTCATGACGTAAAAGAAGCCTGGAGCGAAGCGTTTAACGCAGATGCAACCAATGGTCCCGCTTTCCGTGCATACGGCGGAAATTATTTATCGCTACCCAGATTCAAAGAGGGTCTTGCGAAGGGGTCTAATAACCTCTTTTCGTTTGATCGTGGTGCTTGGGTTATCGGACGATTCGCCGCCGGCGCGTTTTTCGAGAACATGGACGACGGTTTGGACTCAAAGTTGTACTCGTGGGGCTACACCGATTCATCGTCTCGACCGATGGCTGCGTTCACAGGCTCGCAGTTTAACGGGACGGACATAATGCTTACTTTCAGCGGTGGCGGTCACTCCACAGAGTACTTGTTTACAAGCAAAGAAAACTTAGGCGGCGAAGACGTGGCATGGGAAGCATCTATTGAACAAGCGCGAGAAACATCTTTCAGAGGCTCTACTGGGTTCGAGACTAGCCTTGGACCTGAATTTCTGATCGGCGGTGGCGGCGGATGGGCTCAGCATAAAGAAATGGGTGGCGAGCGAGCGTTTGCATGGGCCAAGTACGCGGCAATGAATGTGCGTTACTCGCTGGGTGACGAAAATTTTGGGGACAAATTTGTGATCCACGTCATGTCTGACAAGCGCTTCGGCACACCTGTGTTTGAAACAATCGGCGGTCGCAGCAAGTGTCCTGGAGAATTGGGCACCGTTTTCCGCGAGAGCGACATCAAATTGTCCATCAAAGCAATCAAGCGCGAGCTGATAAACCCGGGTGAACAGGCATTGTTCGAAGTGTCCATCACCAATATGTCGCCGTATCGAGAGAGCACAAATATGGGTCTTCGGATTGTTGACGCGCACGCCGTGTCGCTCCAAAGCGTCGTAAAGGCGGCCTTCATTCAAGCAACGAACGAGTCTAACGGTGTCCAGGAAGTCGTTACGGCTGTGCGCAAGGAAGCGAGTGCGTCAATTGCGAAGGGCGTCATCGACTCATTAATAACAGTCGCGGACGACGCTTCCAAAGTTCAAAGCAACAGTGCCATAGACGTGGCGCTCGCGGTGTTTGATGAAGCCGACCGTCTGGGTGGAGTCGGAGCGAATGCCGAATTCTCTGGCTCTCAGTTCATGATCGGTGCGAGAAGACTATCGTCACTCGGTGAAATTGTGCCAATAATGTCTTTGCCTGGAGACTCCCTCCATGTGCAAAGACGCTCCGTGGTCACCAAGTTTGCGCTAGGAATCAACCAAGGCTCCAAAGCAGTGAGCAAGTTTATTCAATTATCGCTCGTCAGTTTGTGCGAAGCCGAAGTCGAGCTTGAAATGTACCGTCCGATTATAGAGGATCTCTACCCACTCGGGGACATTTCATGGAGTCAATCGTGCCCGCGAGCGCTGTTTGATACGACCACGATGAACGAACGCCTCACCACGAGCTTCAGCAAATCTGGATCGAGCACGTTGCGTGTCAACATCATCAACCCGGACCCCGATAACCTGTGGCCGGGAGGCGATGCGCATGATGATTTAGTCAACGAAAATCTAGCCAAAGTCGTGATTCAATACCGTCCAGTGTCTGGGGGTGAGTGGATCACGGCCAAGGATGACTCTGAGACGTACCGCGCCGATAGCTACAGGAAAAATATAATTTGCGGAAACTCGCGTATAGATGGATGCGCGTTCGACTGGAACATCAACAATGACTTTGACAAGCTACTGAGTGGGTTCAAGGATGATGTGTACGAAGTTCGAGTGAAAACTTTCTGCAACAATGGCGACGCGTTCGCGGATACTTCAGTGCATGAATACGTCTCCGATCAGCGACTTCGTCTCGTCGCCGATACTAAGCCACCGTTGCAAATGCTCAACTGGGCTGGATGGGATTCGTTCGCTGTACACTTTAGCGAGCAACTCAATTGTGACAATCAAAACGTGCGCGTTTGGAATGTCGATAATGGTTGTCCGGGTACAGAGGTTTCCGATGAGGACCTTCGCCGTTTTACGTTTGCGTGCCCGAACACTGAAGGCCGCGTCGGCTGGGTGGCATCTTTCCCGCAAGAGATTTCAGGAACATATCGTGTTCGCGTCGAGGGTGTCACCGATATCGCCGGAAACGCAGTGAGCCCACCGATGGGCGCACGAAACGCGTTTGAATTCATCACCCACGTGCGTCGGAGCGAATCGACAAACTCGCCGCCAACGAGATGCGATGATTCCTCGCTTGGTGGCGCTCCAGCGCTCGGTGCAGCGCCTTCGCACGCTGTCACAGCGCGCAAACTGTCAAAGTCGGCGATAAGAACAGCATTCCTTGCGTGCACCGTTCCAGTTGTCGTAATTTTCTCCGTCATCCTGCTCCGTCGTCGTCGACGCGGCGAAGAAGCTTTTGACAACGAGACGTTGGCAAAACACACTGCGTCAGGGAAAATCTCGTACGGTGCTACGTTATGATCCGACCTTGCCCCAACGATCGATTCCGATCGATTCAAGACTTTTCAAGACTTTTCAAGCTATCGATTTCCAACATTTTCGCGCGAGAAATTTCATTGCGGTTGAGCGAGCGGTGCTCTATGAACGCTATGCTACGATTGAAATGAAATATTCTAAGATTCGCGACTAGGATCACGAACGATCGTCGCCGCGTTCGCGTTCGCGTTCGCCACCATTCCGCGCGCCGGCGCCGGCGTATCTAGACCCAGCGTACAGACACACCGCCGCGCCGACGGCGAGCACGGCGACATCCTGCCAAACCACCCTCGCGCGCGCGTGCCATAAACTTGAAACTTTATGCAGCGTGCGTTCGCTACGCCTCGCTGTTTTCGCCGCGTCCGCTTCTCGAAACTGTCGTCGTCGCCGCTCGGCGCTCAACCGTTCGTGCTTCCACCACCTCGCCGCGTCCGCCTTCTCCCGCGCCCGCGTCCGCTCGCTCGCGTTCCTTCGCTCGACCTCAGCCGCGGTATACGACGTGTTCCCATCCCAGTCCTCGTCGTCGTCGAACGCGTACGAATTCGACTTTGTCCCGCCCGCGCCGTCGCCGCCCGGTCGTCGTCGCCAGTTCGCGTTCGACCTCCACTGCGCGCGCCACGCCTCCGCGCCGCCCGCGCCGCTCGCGCGCGCGGACGACGACGACGCGACGTCGCCTCTCGACCCATCGTACGCGCGCCTCGACGCTGGGTTCTTCAGCACGTCGTACGCGTGGGATATCAAGGCAAAGGTTTGGTCGTCCGAACGTCCCGACGACGCGACGTCGGGGTGGTGCTCCTTGGCGAGCCTGAGGTACGCGCGCTTGATCTCCGACGACGTCGCCGTGGGAGAGACGCCGAGGACGGCGTAGTGGTCGGGGATCATGTTCGTCGGCGTGCGGGAGGCATGGCGAGCGAGACTGTGCGGACGCGGCGACGGCGAGGCTGCGTTTTACAAAGCGTCGGTCGAGCGAGCGATCGACGCGCGGAGTGCCGACGGGGCGTGAAATGAAATGAATGATGCGCGATCGTCGTCGTTGGTCGTCGTCGTCGGTAAAAGTGATGATGGGAAAGGAAAGAATGTTCGTCGGCGTCGGCGTCGGCTCGCGCTCAGCCGAACATGGACTGCGACATGGACTCGCTGACGTTCGTGCGCAACTCCTGCGCCGACTCGGGATTTGAACCGGCGGCGATGGCGCTTTCGATCCACCGTCCGTTGGACGGTAAATCACCGACGGTGGATGAAGTGCCGAACGAGTCCGTCTCGTCGATGAGTTTGCACTCGCGCTCGAGTCGCGCGACGGCTTCCTCGCCGCGAGAGAAGAATCCAGCGCGATCTGAGGTCAGACGGACGTTGTAATCGTAAAAAACAGCGTCTGATGTCACGACTGAGACTTGCGCCTCGAGCTGACGCGCGGGCTGGGAAGAATCGAGCGAGGGTGGCGCCCACTTATCCGCCGCGGTGCCCGGCGTCGGTTGCAGCGCGCACAGCGACCACTTCGTGGAAGAAGTGTGCGGAAGTTTCACCGTTGCGATCGCGCGAGATGGTTCCATGGCGTTTCGCGCGGCGGCAAACACTTTACCAGGTTTCACACGGCTCGATATGCCTCGCACAGTGGCCCCAGCGGCGTTGGCAAGCTTGCCAAAGACGCCCGCGCGCGACTTCGCGAGCGCGTTCGAAACCGTCGTCGCCGCCGTCGAGAGCACTGTTGGCGCGACATCGTCCGCACTTTCCCCGTTAGACGTCTCGCGCGCACCATCGATGGTCTCTCCGACGCGATCCTCGAACGATTCGCACTCCTTCGGTTCGCCCTCAATCGCGAACACGTGCGCCGTTCCTTTATCGCTCGAAACGCACAACAGCGGCGGTTGAAACGCCGTCGCCCCAAAATTCAAACTCTGTATCACCGAACTCGTCGCCCCTCGTCGAAAACTCCACATCTTCGTCCCACTCGGCAGCGCCGTCACTCGAATCACCGTTCCTTTCACGCTCGCCGTGGCCAACATCGTCCCATCCGCGTTCAACGCCAACGCCGCCAGCGGCGTTCGGTGCGCTCGCACCTCGCAAATCCCGCACAAATTCAACGCATCGTGCACCACCACCTTCCCCTCGCTCGCGCTTCCCGCGAACGCCAGCACCGAGCTCTCCGCATCCGCGCTCAGCGCCACCAATCCTCGGTCGCACGCCACCGTATCGATCGTCTGTTGTCTCGCCAGCGTCCCCAATTCGTATATCGTGCACCGCGTTCGCTCTCGCGCGATCACCCTCGCTCGGTTCAATCGCACCGCCAGCACCGTGCTCGCGCACGCGATCTCCCCCAGCACGCGTCGGCATCGCGCGTCGAGTATTTTCACCCGTCTCGGGCTCATGCGCGCGCTGTCGCCGTCGCCGACGACGCACAACAGCGACGACGTGAAGAGCATCTCGACGAGTTTTAAACCGCCGAGCGCGTCGTCGCCGTGGTACCGCTGGCCGTCGAGCGTGCTGTGGATGACGTACCCGCGAGACGTCGCCAGGGCGACGTACGTGTAGTCCTGGTTGTGCGACGCGGCGTTGACGGCGACGGCGGGCATCGCGGCGGTGAGTGCGAACGACGGCTCGGACGCGGATGCGTAACGACTTTTGGATTTGAGATTTGAGATTTGAGATTTGAGATTTGATGATTTCGACGATTGGAGGAACGCGCGACGGCGGTGGGGCGCGACACGCGAGGAGCGCGCGAGGAAAAATGGGGCGGCGCGCGCGGTCACGCGAGATGGGCGTCGAGGGCGTCGAGGGCGTCGACGTCGGCGACGGGACGCGCGCGGCGGGCGCGCGCGACGGCGGCGCACGCGGCGGGGAAGGCGGCGTGCTCGGCGTCGGCGCGGCGACGACGCTCGACGGCGACGTCTCGTTGGGCTTGGATTTCGCCTCGAACGCCGTCGAGGAGGCGAGCGGCGGCGAGTCGGCGGGAGGTGGCGTCGACGGGCGCGTCGTCGAGCCAACGGAGGCGAGGGAGGGCTTCGACGACGACGGCGCGATAGGCCTCGGTCGAGCGCGACGCGGGGTTACCGTCGGCGAAATACAGCAGTTCGACGTTTGAGACGTGTGATAACGCCTCGAGCAAGCCTCGGCGGGCGTCGTCGTCCGTGGCCGCGTCGATGTCGATGTCGTTGCGAGAGACGTCGAGCGATCGCAGCGCCGCGCACGCTCGCAGCGGCTCCAACGCCTTGCCCACGTCTCGAAGACGGTTCCCGCGCACGCACAGCGTTTCTAACGCCGCGTGGCCGCGCGCGTGTTCCAAGGTCTCGATCACGTTATCGTTCGCGTTGAGATGCCGAAGTTTTGTCAAGCGTTCGACGCCGCGCAAGTCGCGCAACGCGTTGCCGTCGACGCACAGCTGCGAGAGCTCGGTCAAAGCTCGCAAACCGTCGAGCGAAGATATGGCGTTGCACTCGAGGTGCAAGCACCGTAAATTTGAATACGGCTCGAAGTGCCGCAGCTCGACGATGCCTCTGTGATGAAGGTAGAGCACCTCGTTGAGCTCTGGAGTGGAATATCTGCGCGCGAGTCAAACGAGGGCGTTCAGCAGTGGCATTCACGCGGCTCGCGTGCGCGAATTTCGAAGGGTCGCAGCCGCGCATTCGTTTGACGCACCCGTTTTGATCTAAGCACGCGCGTTTGAGCGCGCGGGGCGTGAGCTCGAACGTCATGTGCGCCTCGAAGTGCGGCGCCGACATCGGTTGACTTTCTGATTTCATCGCGCCGGTACGTACTTGCTACATATGATCGCTACCGCCAAAGTTCGAAATGTCGAGCAAATCGGCGTGCGTTTCGCTAGCTAATGCCAAGTGTTTTCGTCTATTTCTGGTGCGGCGTCGCGAGTCTCGAGAGTTGGGCGACGAGAGCGCCTTTGGCGCGCTCTGAAGGCGAACCATTCGCGACAAGAATCCCAATCGATCAGTCGTCTCCTTCGAATTTACCGTGTGCCCACCCGCGGATTCGGCGAGAACTCGCGCGCGCCACGTCGAGTGCATAGATCCGCTCTGAATGATCAAGGGAGCTCGAGTAGACCCTCGCGCACGCTTGGAAGCCTTCACTGGCGTCGCCGGCGCGCACATCGGTTGCGACGCCGTGGGCTTGGATTCGGGATGAGATTCGCGTAGCGACAGCCTTGTGGACGTGTAACGCTGCGTGCAGTGGACCGTTATAAATTCCGACGCCATTACGCTCACGTTATCGCTTCCACCGAGCGTCTGTCGCGCGGGTCCGTTGCTTAGGTAGAAATCTTCACTCGGCGCGCAATCTTCTAACGCTTGCGCGTCGCCGATGGTTTCCTTACTCCACGGCACGTCTCGTCGACACGGACCCGTGATTCCGACGCACGTCGCCGATCGCAACACATCAACTTGCGACATCGATCGCGCGAGCGCGGCTAGCGCGGTGAGTTCGTCACGCGCTCGATCCCACCCGCCCGCGGGCGCCTCGGCGTCGAAGGTCGTCCAATCGGGGGCTGGCAAGGGGACTCGCGGCTCAAACACCGCGAGCGCGGCTTGAATCCGAGCTTCAGCCTCGTCTTCTTTTGTGCGTTCGTCCACGATTACTTCTTTCTTGGTCGAGTCCACGAGATCGAGTGGATTTTTGTCCGCCGGAATGCCGAGCAACTTTTTCTTCGCCTCGATTCGTTCAATTCTTTTCGCCTCTTTCATGGCGTCCCAACGCGCCAACCGCGATTGGTGCCTGATCAATCCACATTCCACTTCCTGCATCATCGACTCAAAATCAGCTCGCTCTCGCTCGACTAAACTCGCGTGTAGCTCTTTTGCCGCGTCGACAGGTATTGCGCCCAAATGCTTGACGCCGTCGAGCACGGCGGCGCGAGCGGCGTCGATGAGCGCGGTAGAGTGACGATCGCTAGCGATCGAGTCAAAGTGGACTTCACTGTCGCTGAACGACGCAAATTGAGCGTTGTGCAAAGTTCTACGCAGATCTCCCTTGCACGCGAGCGAAATTGACGTCGCGTCGCTCGGTCTGAGCGCCGACTTTGCCGCAGCTGACACGAGCGCGGCGTACGTCGCACATTCGCGAATGCCCGGCGCGTCGAATCGCACACGCGCCAGAGGTAAATTCATCGAAAGATCTGGTAAAATTGACGTATTCGACGTAAAAACAATCGGTCGCTTCGTGTTCTCGACGAGTTGCGAAAGCGCCGCCATGAATCCGCGCTCCGAGGCGAGTTGAATATCAATCTCTTCAAACAAAATCAACGATTGCGCATCTGCTTTTTCGTTATCCTCTTTCGTCTTCGCCGCAATCGCTTCTTTTCGTTTCGTTTCATCATCGCTCGCGCCACCAAAAAACGCCTTCAATCCACCATTCGCCGGCGCCGGCCGCTCAGCGCCGGCTTTCGCCTTTTTACCGAAACGCTTTGATTGAGTCGCCTCCGTGAATCGCCCCAAGACTTCTTGACCACTGCGTCTGTCCAACGCATTCACCTCGAGCACTTTAAATCCAAACTCCTTCGCCAACGCGTATACCGTGGCCGTCTTACCGCACCCCACCGGACCACTAATCAAAACGCCGTTTGCCACGGATTCGCCGTTTCCGAGGCCGTCATCCTCTTCTTCGTCGCTGTGCCAAAACTCTTCGTCGTCCGAATCGTACACCTTACGAGGGATGCACGGTCGCGACGGCGATGGTGGTACTTTCCCTTTCGCCTGCATCGCAATGCGACCCTGCCAAGCGCGAAACCAATTCTGTAGCGATTCCACCACGCCGGCGTTTTGACCGATGGCGTCGGAACCGCGCGTCGGCTTGAATCGATCGACCCACTGAAACGCAGCCTGACTTTGACCGCCGCGTTCCTTCAACCCTAACAACACATTCCTACATTCACCTCGCGCACGCGCGAGCTCGCTCTCGGTCGCCATCGCGACACCGTCCAGCTCGACGTCGACGCGATTCGCCGCGACGGCGACGTCCGCCAAGTACGCGTCCTCCTCCGACTCCGTCGACGTCGACGGCCGTGAAACGGCGCCACCGCGCGTCGCCGTCACATCCTCTCGCGCGGTTCGCCCGAGTTGCACCAACTCGAACGCGTGCGTCGTCATCGGACGTCTCTCGCCGTCGTCGACGCGAGTCGAAAACGAAACCGTCGTCGACGTCGCGTCCGTCCGCCGTTCGTACGCGATCGGCACGTACCCCACGTGCACCGGTCCCAACGCCTCCTCGATCGGTGCCGGTTTCACCCGCACGAATTCCGCCTGCGTCTCCCTCACCGTCCCTCCCTCGCCCTCCCTCGCCGTCGCCGCGGCTTCGCGTCTCTTCGCGAAATTCGTAAAAAAACTATGCACCTTCACCCTCGATCCCTCGCCCTCCCTCGACGCCCTCGCGCCGTCGCGCGCCGCGTCCCCCCCCCCCCCCCCCCCTCCGCTCGCCGTCGCGATCGTCTCCTCGCCCTCCATCGTGAGATCCACCGCGTCGTCGCGTCTCGCCGCGCCCGCGTCGTCTCGCGTCGCCGCCTCCTCGTCCACCGCGATCGCCTCCGTCGCGCGTTCGCCCGTCCGCGCGCGCTTCCCACCGCCATCGTCCTCCGCGTCGTCGCGCGTCGCGCGCGTCGCCGTCGTCGCGCGCGTCGTCGCGAAGAACGACGCGATCGACGCCGTCTGTCGATTCGGTTTCAAATCGTCGTCGCGCGCGCCCATCGGTCGCTCGCGTCGCGCGCGCGCGCGTCGCGCGCGGTCGAGCGCGTTCGCGCGCGCTCGACCGCGGTGCGCTCGCGCGCTCGACCGGTCGCCGCGCGCGCGCGTGCGTCGCGCGCGGCGCGACGCGCGGCGTCGAGCCGTCGAGGTCGAAGACGCGCTCGAAATCACCTCCGAACGCACGATCCGTATGGGTAAACAGTGACGACCACGACCGAGAGACCCTTCGCGAAGAAACGACGCGACGCGGGTTCGACCCGCGCGTCGCGCGCGCGGCGGCGGCGACCGCGAAAACGCGTCGCTCGACACACCGCGCGATGGCGGACGCCGAGCCGAGCGCGTACGGCGCCGAGACGTTCGCCGAGGGGAACTGGTACCACGAACTCCTCGAGGATGGGCTCGCGCTGAGCTATCGGGTGCGCGAAGACGCGACGCGACGCGACGCGAAGGGGCGGGACGACGGGACGATGGGACGCGGACGGCGACGCGACGACGCGGGACGCGCGCGAGGGATGACTGACGACGACGACGACGACGGCGACGCGCGCGATAGGTCGAGGAGGT
>Ga0257114_1002383_pt1 | contig 12605 bp, 10 predicted proteins | sample SI112_10mmetaG_FD_190149 | JGI IMG/M metagenome (GOLD analysis project Ga0257114, IMG submission 190149) | Marine microbial communities from Saanich Inlet, British Columbia, Canada - SI112_10m | ecosystem: Environmental > Aquatic > Marine > Inlet | place: Canada: British Columbia | collected... | reverse complement strand
CCAAGAGCATTAGCCAATTCTACTGCAGCAGTCCGTGATGTATCCGGAATGGGAATCACAACATCGATGTCATGATCGGGACGTTCTTTGATAATTTTTTGTGCCAGTTTTTCACCCATCCGTAAACGTGATTTGTATACGGAGACACCATCAATCATTGAATCTGGTCGGGCAAAATAGACATGCTCAAAGATACAGGAAGTTAATCGACTTTCCTCAGAGCAGATACGGGTTTGCAGATTACCGGCCTGGTCAATATAAACAGCTTCTCCTGGCGCCACGTCCCTGATCAGCTTAAAACCTTGTGAATCAAGAGCGACACTTTCTGAAGCTATCATGTATTCATCGCCCTTGCGGGTACGTTTTTTTCCAAAAACCAGTGGTCGAATACCGTATTTATCCCGAAAACCAACTATGCCATAACCGACAAGCATGGCGACCGCAGCATAGGCACCACGACAACGTCGATGCACTCCTTCAACAGCGGTAAAGACCTCTTCAGCAGTGGGATGGATTTTATTCTGTACCTGTAATTCATGAGCAAATACATTCAGCAGAACCTCCGAATCGGAATCGGTATTCAGGTGACGAAGATCATCTTGATAAATGTCTATGCTGAGGTCTTCAGAATTGGTGAGATTGCCATTATGAGCAAGACTGATGCCATAAGGGGAGTTTACATACAGTGGCTGAGCTTGCGCTGGGCCGCTGCTGCCGGCAGTAGGATAACGGACATGACCGAGCCCCATATTGCCAGTTAACTGGCGCATGTGGCTGGTGCGGAAAACATCGCGTACCAGACCATTGCTCTTGCGTAAATTGAGTTTGCCCCCCTCACTGGTGACAATCCCTGCTGCATCCTGCCCCCTGTGCTGAAGTACAGTCAGGCTATCGTAGAGCGCAAGGTTTACATTGGATTTAGCAACAATACCGACAATTCCGCACATTTATTTCGCCCTATCCAAGATGAATGTTACTGATGTCATCAGGCAACGACCTCTTCAGGTACTGCCTGTCCCAAACCAAAAAAGCCTTGCAGATAATCAATCATTGCCAAAGCATGTGGAACCAGTTTGGAACCATCGAACCAGGCCTGTGAAATATCGAACTGACTGCCAATAAATATGACAACCAGCACAATGATCATACCGCGTAATACGCCAAACAAGGCTCCTAACGTTCTGTCTGCGCCTTTGAGCCCAGCAGCTTCTGTCAATTTCGAAATCAGGTTACTTATCAGGGTACCGGTGAAAATAACAACAATAAAAAGAAGCGCGAAGGCTGCTATTCTGCGTAAGCTGGCGTTATTAATCAAATTTTCCATTAAATCAGCAAGTTGAGCGCTAAATAGCGTGCCTGCTACAATTGCTGCAAACCAACTTGCCAGAGAAAGCGCTTCCTTGATCAGCCCCCTGAATACCCCTAACAAGGCAGATATAGAAACTATGCCAACTATGATGATATCGATCATCTCTTTTATAGCTGTCCGTTATTGCTCAAGTTCATTAATAGTGAACTGAACGACAACGCCTTCCAATTCAAATTCCTCAGCCAGCTCCTGCTGCAATCTGCCAGCTTCTGACTCCGTTAGCACAGGACCGACATAAACGCCCGTAAGGAGTCCTCTGCTTGAATTCAGAGGCCTGCTGAAGCCCTTGTATTTCTGGTCTCTGAGGCGGCTTACCAGGGCTTCTGCATTAGACTTTTCGCCAAAAGAGCCCAAACGTACTGTCCAGGATTCGGGAACACCCGCTGTATCCAGTGTTGGTCTCTCAGGCGCTGGTGGAGCTTGTGCATTGCCTGCATTCGTTGCTTGCCGGGATGATTCAGTATTTGTTTCAGCTCTTGTTTCAGCTCTTGTTTCAGCAATAGAAACTGTATCAGATGATATTGCTGGCCTGACCGGCTCGATGACCGGAATAACTGGCATGGGGGGAGAATCTGGAATGGAACCGGTCATTTCAGGGGGGGAGACTCCTTCGCCATCCAGAAGTACCGGGATGAAGATAATCGCCAGACAACCAATAACTACCGTCCCTATTAGTCGCTGTTTCATCGCTATATTCAAATCAACTCCAGTACCGCAGAGACGGTAAAAAACGATCCGGTAACAAGGAGCACAGCATCACTATCTTCATATTGCTGGCTGTTCAAATTAGCTGCAGTTATTGCATTATCTGCTGCAGTGTATGCCTCGGTGATGGTGCTAAAACAATTCACCGTGGACTCCTCTGTTTCGCGCAGGTAATTATATAGTATTTTTCCTTCCAGTCCTCGCTCTTCCTTGATACTTGCTACATACCAAACTGGCTTTAATTCTCTGAAACAGTCCACTACTTCCTGATAATTCTTGTCCGCCAGCATGGCAAGCACAATACTGATTTTCTTGGCTGGAAAGCGATTTTTTACCTGCTCTACAAGACGCTTTGCTGCATGAGGATTATGAGCTACATCCAGAATTAGAGCATACTCTTTTTGCACATACTGAAAGCGGCCGGGTAAAGAGGCATTCATAAGGCCTGATTTTAACTGCTTTGTGGTAATTTCCGGAGCTAGCAGGCTTATCGCCTGAACCACTGTGGCACAGTTATCCAGTGGATAGTCATTGAGCGGCAGTTCGTTTAACGAAATACTATCCCCGCTATTAGATGCTCCCTGCCATTGCCAGGACTTGTCATCTTTTTGCTCAGCATTGAAGTCAATCCCATTGGCATAGACTGTTGCCCCGATACTATCGGCATGCTTTGTTACGCTTTCAGGGATGTCTTTTTCTCCGATCAGCGCAGGAATGGCGGTTCGGAAAATCCCCGCTTTCTCAAAGCCAATAGCTTCCCGGGTGTCTCCCAGCCAGTCGGTATGATCCAGGGCCACATTGGTGAGTATTGCAAGGTCAGGATCGAGAATATTTACCGCATCAAGGCGGCCGCCCAATCCTATTTCAAGAATTATATAATCGGCTTTATAGCGGGAAAAAATTTGTAGCGCGGCAAGGGTGCCAAATTCAAAATAAGTAAGCTTGATATCGCCACGAAAAGCTTCCACTGCCGCGAAGGATTCACATAACTCCTCATCAGTAGCGAACCTGTTGCCAAGTTTCACGCGTTCGTTGTATTGCAGAATATGAGGCGAGGTGTAACAGCATGTGCTGTAGCCACCCTGCTCAAGAATGGCCGACAGCATACTGACAGTCGAACCTTTACCATTGGTTCCTGCCACCGTGATGATTTTACTGCCATCAAAACCTATAGGCAGTTTGGCAGCAACTGTTGAAATACGCTCAAGTCCCAATTCAATATTACTGGGATGACATTGCTCGAGATATTCAAGCCACTGTGCGAGATTCAAGCCCTACCCCTGGCTGATATTGTAAAAAACAGAACTGATAAAATTGTGAATCACCCTATTCTTTCAATCTGGTACTAAACCAGCTCTTGTTGTGTCGATCGGTCTGTAAACTGAAACATCAGCTTATCTACCAGAGAACTTATGCGATCACGCAGTTCTTTGCGATGAACTATCATGTCGATGGCACCATGTTCCAGAAGAAACTCACTGCGTTGAAAACCTTCCGGTAATTTTTCACGTACCGTCTGACGGATGACATCTTGTCCTGCAAATCCGATAAAGGCATTGGGCTCAGCAATATTAATATCACCAAGCATGGCCAGACTGGCTGAGACACCACCATAAACAGGATCTACCAGAACAGAGATATAAAGAAGTCCTTTTTGCTTCATCTTCTCCAGTGCTGCAGCTGTTTTTGCCATTTGCATCAGGGAAATCAATGCTTCCTGCATACGTGCGCCACCGCTTGTGGCAAAGCAAACCAAAGGCAACTCTTCTGCGAGGCACTTGTTCACAGCGAGAGTAAATTTCTCACCGACCACCGCGCCCATTGAACCACCGATAAAACCAAACTCAAATGCTGCCACAACAATTTGGCGGCCTTTCAGTTTCCCTTTAACGACAACCATTGCATCATTTTCTCCGGTTGCTTTTTTAGCCGCCAGGAGCCGATCCTTGTACTTTTTGAGATCGCGAAACTTAAGGACATCATGAGGAATTATGTCTGCACCAAGTTCCTCCTGATTTTCCCTGTCGAGGAAAATTTCCAGACGACGGCGCGCTGAAATACGCATATGGTGATCACACTTTGGACAAACATCGAGGTTCTCATCAAGATTGTCACGATACAAAACCGCTTCACAACGAGGGCATTTTTTCCACAAACCTTCGGGAATACTGCGCGACTTGCTCGATTCCTCTGAGCGGCCTACAGAAGGGAGTATTTTATTTATCCAGCTCATAGTTACCTGCTATAGCAAAATTTAATTGGGTATTAAATCAACCTTTAACCTTGGTTAAAATCAAGCTCTACACTGCCTGAAATCAATCATCCATTGCATCACGCATATCCTTAATCAAACTGATATGCTCTTTCAATTCATCAAGATTATATTGCCTGGTAGAGTCAAGCTCTTCGATTTTATTGATCAGCGCACTGCCTACAACAACAGCTTCTGCAATCTTCGAAACTTTCTTGGCACTCTCTGCATCCTTGATCCCAAACCCTACACCCACGGGTAAATCTGTATTTTTTCTCAAGCGCACCAGGTTTTCCTTAACTGATTCGATATCAAGATTTCCTGCACCTGTGACGCCCTTCAGGGACACATAATAAACATAGCCACTGCTCTTTTTACAAATTTGTGCTGCCCTCGCATCAGAGGTCGTCGGTGCTACCAGGTAGATACGATCAATAGCAGTCTTATCAATGATTTCTTCCAGGTCATGAGATTCTTCAGGTGGCATATCCACAATAAGAATGCCATCAACACCGGCAGCAACTGCATCATCAGCAAATTTCTGATACCCCATGCTTTCAACTGGATTCAGGTAGCCCATCAGGACTACAGGCGTCTGCTGATCTTCTTGACGAAACACACTCACAGTGTGCAGAACATCATGCAGACTTGTATTGTGCACCAGCGCTCTTTCTACTGCTCTCTGGATTACCGGCCCATCAGAGGTGGGGTCGGTAAATGGATAACCCAGCTCAATTATATCGGCACCATTGGCAACCAGAGCGCGCATCAAGCCAAGGGTGGTTTCACTATTGGGATCACCGGCTGTCAGATACGGGATTAGCGCCTTGCGTCCATTGGCCTTTAATCTTTCAAAACATCCTGAAATTCTGCTCATACTACTGCTACCACCTGAAACCATGTTGTTTAAAATAGTCTGTGCTTGACTCTGTTTTCTACCAAGGCAAGCATAAAGTCTGACTACACTTCTATACCTTCAATCTCGGCAACAGTGTGCATATCTTTATCACCCCTGCCAGAAAGATTAACGACAATGATATGATCTTTTGGAAGCTTCGGCGCTTCTTTCATTACCCAGGCAATGGCATGACTGGACTCAAGGGCAGGCATAATACCTTCCAAATGTGTCAGCTTACGAAATGCATCCAGCGTTTCCTGGTCAGTTACCGAAGTGTATGAAGCGCGCTTGAGATCTTTTAACCAGGAATGTTCCGGGCCAACACCGGGATAATCAAGGCCCGCTGAAATGGAGTGCGTATCCAGTATCTGGCCATTTTCATCATTCATCAAATAAGTTCGGTTGCCATGCAAAACACCTGGCTGGCCGGTGCATAATGGCGCGGCATGTTTGCCCGTTGCCAGACCATAACCTCCTGCTTCTACACCAATCATTGCCACAGACTCGTCAGGGATAAAAGGATAGAACAAACCAATCGCATTGGAACCTCCCCCCACACAGGCCACCAGGGTGTCGGGCAAGCGGCCGGTCATTTCCAGACATTGCTCTCGTGCTTCCCTGCCAATAACACTTTGAAAATCACGTACCAGCATTGGGTAAGGATGCGGACCGGCAACAGTACCGATTATATAGTAGGTATTATCTACATTCGTGGCCCAGTCTCTGAGCGCTTCGTTCATGGCATCTTTCAAGGTGCGGGAACCTGAATCGACACCCACCACATTGGCTCCCAGCATTTTCATGCGGTAAACATTGGCGGACTGACGATGGATATCCTCAACGCCCATGTAGACATGACACTCCAGGCCAAGACGGGCAGCTACGGTAGCAGAAGCCACACCATGCTGTCCGGCGCCTGTTTCAGCAATAATCCGCGTTTTCCCCATGGCTCTGGCCAGTAAGGCCTGGCCAATAGTGTTGTTTACCTTGTGAGCACCGGTATGATTGAGATCTTCGCGTTTCAGATAAATTCTTGCTCCACCAAGTTCGCTGGTAAGTCTTTCCGCAAAATAGAGGGGTGTAGGCCGGCCAACATAATGTTTCAGGTCATAATGAAATTCTTCCCAGAATTGAGGGTCTTCTTTCAGCTCTGCATATTTACGGTTCAATTCTTCCAGAGCAGGCATCAGGGTTTCACCCACAAAAATCCCACCATAGGGCCCAAAATGGCCATGTTCATCAGGACCACTGTATACATCATTTAACAACTTGGATTCAGACACTTCTAACCTCTTCAATAAACTGCTTCATTAATTTTGCTGATTTAATCCCGGGTGATTCTTCAACACCAGAACTCACATCGATCCCCCAGGGACGAACCTGTTTTACTGCCTGTGCTGCATTTTGAGGGTTTATCCCACCTGCCAGTATCAACTTCTGGCTGAGGGTAAGATCTTTAATAAAGTCCCAGTCAAACGTTTCTCCGGTACCGCCGTATTGCTCTTCATGCCAGGCATCCAGAAGAATTGCCGAAGCCTTGGCATGAGCCAGGATCTGCCCGGCGACTTCTGCAGAATCCTTAACCCTGAGTGCCTTCCAGTAACTACGCTTGAACTGCTCACAATACTCTGGTGATTCATCACCATGGAATTGAAGAATATCCAGTGGCACCTTGTCCTGCACTTGTCTGACAAAATCAGGCTCGGCATTGACAAACAATCCCACAATAAGCGCATTATCTTTAACCAAATTACTTATTTTGGTGGCCTGCTCAATAGTGACGTATCTCGGGCTGGCTGCATAAAAATTAAGGCCAATCGCATCTACACCACTATTCAGGGCATTTTCGGCATCTTCTTCAAGAGTGATGCCGCAGATCTTTATCAAGGTTTTGTGCTGCTCTTGCTTTGCACCTGTATCACCCATATTTTTAACACCCGGTCAGGCAAGCAACATTGACAACATTCTGCAACAAGCTGTCCGTACACTCCTGATAAATTATGTTAAATAAATTGCTATCACTGGCAGAGACTTAGCAAAAAAAGCCAAAAGGAATAAAGCAGGCGCTAATTCTACCAAACAGGTCGCAATTAACCTATATAGCAACAAGCTCATTACACCAAAAAAGCAGGTCCGGGCTCTGAATAAGGTAAGTCAAATTCCTTCGGGTAACTGACATTCACCAGATAGAGTCCATCAGGCAATGCTGTAACACCGGCAAGCTTTCTGTCTTGGTAAGCCAGAACCTCTCCAGCCCAGTCTGGCGGCTTTATACCTTCACCGATTTCAAATAATACGCCGACAATATTTCTGACCATATGTAGTAAAAAAGCGTTTGCTTCAACTTCTATAATCACAAAATCTCTCTGCCGTGTTACTGACAAACTGATAATATTACGTATTGGTGTGTTTGCCTGACACCCGGCTCCTCTGAAGGAGGTGAAATCGTTTTTCCCTAATAGCTGCTGCGCTGCCTGATGCATCAAGTCTACATCCAGTTTACGAAAATGGTGGGTTACCAGATTACTGAGAATTGCAGGTTTTACCGGTTTATTATAAATAACATAGCGATACTTTCTTGCTGTTGCAGAAAATCGTGCATGAAATTCATTACTCATTCCTTTTGACCAGCGAATAGCAATGGTTGAGGGTAGCATTGAGTTCGCTCCCCTGGTCCAGGCTCGGTCTAATCTGAAATTTAAAGAATCAAAATGTACAACTTGAGCAGTAGCATGAACTCCGGCATCAGTGCGACCAGCACATACCAGGGAGACTTGATGGTCTGCGACTTCACTTAGCACTTTTTCCAGTGTTTCCTGGACCGTTACTGCTGTGGGTGATTTCTGTGCCTGCCAACCATTGAAGCAACTTCCGTCGTATTCTATTCCCAGTGCAATACGACCAGGGGTGTCATGAGATAGTTGGGAGTCTGTCACCTGGCTGCCACTTTTTTTCAACGATCCTGGTAACTGTATTGATTGCTATATGGATGGGTAGTTATATAGATAACTAGATAGATAATAATATTGAGTAGTCTTCAGAGAACGGGACTAGCCCCATTTTTCCAGTAGCTTTTTCGCCTCTGCAACCTGTTCTTCATTGCCTTCTGCTACCACCTCATTGAGGATTTCCTTCGCACCATCTTTGTCGCCCATGGCTTCATAGGCCACTGCGAGATCCAGCTTGGTCGAAGATTCATCTCTGTCAGATATTGGTTCATCACCAGTTTCATCAGCATCATCTTCATCATCGATAATAAAAAGATTGTCATCGCTCTCAATATCTCCCAGATCCAGATCATCGATGGAATCACTGTCACTGGTAGCATCGCTATCAAGGACCACAACATCACTTTCTTCCGTATCAATTTGATCCAATGCAGCCGCTAGTGAATCAAGTGACTGCTCTTCAGAAACTGTTTTTTCCTCAGCATCGAAAGTGAACGTTTCCAGCTCTTGCTCTGGCGCAGTCTCATTGCCCTGCTTTTCTTCGAAACCTGAAACAGCACTGACATCAAAATCCAGAGTTTCTAATTCAGTATCGTCTGTATTCGATTCTTCGATTTCATCTGTGTCGGATAATTCTTCAACATTGAACTCAAAACTTTCCATATCTTTTGCAGGCTCATCTTCTACCACTGCGGCACTTTCGTTTGCAGTCTCGTCCAGAGAGAAATCAAAGGCTTCCACATCTGATTCTTCTTCAGCATCATCAGAGATGGTTTCAGCTTCAGTCTTTGACTCATCATTCAGATCAAATTCAAAAGCTTCGCTCTCCTCTTCATCAGCAGAGTCATCCTGGGCTGGTGTTTCATCAAGTGAAGGTTCTGTTTCAGCATCTGTACTGTCACCAACGTCCATGGCAAAGTCGCCCAAATCAAAATCAACCTCGTCAGTTTCTTCAAGATCTTCAGTTGCTGACTCATCTGTATCTTCTATAGTTTCTTCTGCTTCAGCAGTTATTGTTTCTGCCTCTGACTCCGCTTCTGGTTCAGGCTCTAAATCAAGATCTGAAAAATCGAGGGCATTAATGTCTTCTTCAGCTTCTGTTATCTCTACTTCAGCTACAGACTCAGACTCACTGTCATCTATAGTCTCGGGATCATCCAGATCATCGATGGAGAATTCAGAGAGATCCTCACCATCGGACCCGTCACTGGATTCATCAACAAACCTCTCCAGTAACGAATCTGCAGATTCAGCTTCCAGTTCTTCGCTGGCATCTGTTTCCGCTGCTTCTTCTGCAAAATCACCGACGATTAAATCATCCAGATCTTCATCGCTATCCTGCTCACCTTCGTCGTCAAAGTGTTCGTCATCGGATTCGGCAGGGACAAGATCATCGTCTATTAACAATGCATCGCTTTCATCTGATGAATCTAAGTCATCCGGTTCTTCATCCAGATAATCCGATTCATCCGGCTCATTCGGTTCGATAGCGGCATAGTCTTCATCCTCAGTCGATGAACGGGTAAACAGTCCTTTGAACTTACTCATCAGGCCGCTTTCTTCATCGTCTTCATAATCGTCTACAGCACCTGGAATCTCGTTAAGATCTTCAGCAACTTCTTCATCTTCATCGGCAAACCCAGGCTCATCATCGTCTTTTTCGCGCGACAACTTGGCTTTCATCGCTGCCATAAACCCTGCGGATGCACCGTCTGGCTCATCGACATCGACAATACCCTCCTGAGCAACGCCTTCAAGATCAAAAACATCAATGCCGTCATGGGCAGCACGTCGCCGCCAAACCAGGAAGCCTACGACCAGTAATATAAGACCAAGCAGGCTGGAAACCAGTACCAGTGTATTTTCAAACACTGAACTCAATTGCCCCATCAGTGAATTATCAGTTTGGGGCTGCTGTGCGGGTGTTTCTACAATTGTTTGTTGTGTTTGAGCTGCAACAACTTCGGCTTCTTCATCTGCCCTGCTGGCCAGATCTGCCTGAAGCTGGGCAAGACGTTCATCTTGCATGGCGATGATATTTTGCAGAATTTCAATTTGTTCAGTGAGCTCGCTAAATCGTGCCATTAGCTCCTGATTTTCAAGTCTGGCGCGATCCAGATTTTCTTCACTGATTGCCAGCTGATTTTCAAGAGCAGCGATGGTTTCGGCCATATCACTGTCACCGGACAAGGAATCAGTGCCGTCTTCACCACTAAGTATGGTGAGTTCATCTGCACCCTGGACATCATCTGCGCCCTGGTTATTACTGAAGGCAAGAGGCTGTACCGAGACTGCCTGGTTTTGCAGTGCGATCTGCTCAAGAGCCTGAGACTGATCAATGCTCTGAATATCCTGAATTGACGGGATGCGTAACACCTGCCCAACTCGAATCATGTTGATGTTGTTATTAATGAAGGCATCAGGGTTGGCGCGTTGTATTGCCAGCATGGTCTGCTCTACTGATACACTGGTGCCAGGACGATTTTGTGCCGCTATGTCATAAAGTGTATTACCAGACTCGACGGTAATTGACTCAATGCTCGCCTCATCTATTGAATCTGTATCCAGCTCAGCTTCAGGCACGGGTGCTGCCACAGCGATTTCTTCGTCTATTTCAGTAATTTCAGCAACTGGCGCAGGAGCTGGTTCTGCTATTTCTTCAATTACATCTTCTGCCTCTTCAACGTCACCTTCAGCAAGCTCAGCAGTCTCCGGGGCATTGTTACTTAATACTTGAGGTTGTGGCTCCGGTGTTGGTTCAGGGGCAGGTTCAGCTTCCCTGGCGGGAGCCGGGACTTGCGGGATATCCACAGGAACAATCTGTGGCTCATCGCTAATAAAGTTGGGCAGGTCAATTAACGCAGTGTAATCACGCATCAGGCGCCCATTAGGCCAGCGAACACTAATAACCATACTCAAGAAAGGTTCTACAACCGGGTCGATGCTGGTAAGGCGCAGGATGCCTTCCTGTGAATTGGAAATAATTATTTCCAGAGTAATAGCATCAATCAGGGCAATACGATCGATATTGGCCCTTTCAAAATCCTCCAGACTACCAAGGCCCGCCTGAATCTGGCTACTTGTCAGACCATCAAGCCCAAGAAGCTGAACCGAGGCATCAAGTGGTTCATTAAGGCTGGAATTTACTGTCAATTCACCAAGGCCCACCGCCAATCCATAACTGGCATGGAAAATCCCGGCAAACAGGGTTAACAAGGAGAGGAGCTTTCTACATCTGGCCAGCATAGACCTTCCCAATTTTCTTAATTAAGGACCTTAGGGTTATTACAGAAACTTTTTTAAGATTTCGTCGCAAGTATCCATTAGATATAGTCTTTTATCAATACTTCGGCTATCTGAATTGAGTTCAAAGCCGCCCCTTTTCGCAAATTATCAGACACAATCCACAAATTTAGACCATTAGGATGCGATATATCACGTCGAATACGCCCGACCCATACCTCATCATGATCAGTTCCCTGACCAATCGGCGTTGGATAACCGCCATTTTCACGGCTGTCCATGACTTTTACGCCCGGTGCTTTTTCGAGTAAAGCCCTGGCATCTTCCGCAGTTATCTTGTCCCTAGTCTCGATATGCACAGCTTCCGAGTGGGAATAGAACACAGGAACCCTTACACAAGTAGGATTCACCTGTATTTCAGGGTCTTCAAAGATCTTTTGGGTTTCCCAGACCATCTTCATCTCTTCCTTGGTATAGCCGTTCTCCATAAACACATCACACTGCGGTATTACATTGAAAGCGATCTGACGGGGATATACCTCAACATCAGCATCTTTGCCACTCAACAGTTTGGCAGTCTGGCCGGCCAGTTCATCAATGGCCTTTTTACCAGTGCCTGAAACGGCCTGATAAGTACAAACATTGATCCTTTTTATCCCGACCGCATCCTTTATTGGCTTTAGAGCCACCATCATTTGAATGGTAGAGCAGTTAGGATTCGCAATGATATTGGTCTTGGTGTACTGAGCAATGGCATGGGCATTAACTTCAGGCACAATCAGTGGAATATCTTCTTCATAGCGAAACTGGGAAGTGTTGTCGATTACCACACAACCAGCGGCACCCGCTTTCGGCGCATAGACAGCAGAAACGCTGGCACCTGGTGAAAACAGACCAATTTGTGCTTTGCTAAAGTCAAAATCAGCAAGATTTTCAACAATGTACTGCTTGTTGTTATAAGTAATTTTTTCGCCTGCACTGCGCTCACTGGCAAGCAGGTAAAGATTGTCTACAGGAAATTTACGCTGTTCCATTATGCTCAGCATTGTGCGCCCTACGGCACCAGTGGCTCCTACAACGGCCACGTTATAAAGCTTACTCATTTGTTGTCCTTTAAAAGCCGGAAAGGCTATAAATTTTTTAAAATTAGAGGCTTGTTAATTTATCCTGGAAAAAAGCCAGGGTGACTTT
>Ga0257114_1002374_pt1 | contig 12636 bp, 10 predicted proteins | sample SI112_10mmetaG_FD_190149 | JGI IMG/M metagenome (GOLD analysis project Ga0257114, IMG submission 190149) | Marine microbial communities from Saanich Inlet, British Columbia, Canada - SI112_10m | ecosystem: Environmental > Aquatic > Marine > Inlet | place: Canada: British Columbia | collected... | reverse complement strand
TTTCAAATTGGCGATTCTCCTTATGCTCCAAGATTTAATGTTATTTCAATGCCGAATAATTGGGGCAAATCAGTTTCGCAAGCAGCTAAAAGCATCAGTAATAGGTACCAAACAACCCTCCTTACCAACCACTCACAAACAAGATGATTCAAAAGGTAAATTTCAGCCACCAAATAAGGTAAATTGCTGTGCAGAAAATGAGAGAATTAAGCACCAATATTTTGATAAATTTATTTTTCGTTCAGGAAAAAATAAACAAAGCCTAAGAAAGGCAATTAGTGCAATTCAAGATTTTGAGGAATTTAATAATTTCCAAAACTTCAAATTGTTCAAATATGAAAATGCCAAAAACTTTCAAAAATATCTAACCAACAAATACAGCCATTCTATGCAATCGGCTTATCGTACAATTCAGGCAGTTCAAGACTTTTTCTTGTGGTTAAAAGAGCGTGATGGATATAAAAGGCTAGATGAAGATGATATTTTAACATTAAGGTTATCTTTAAAAGATGTTGAAAAATCTAAAACCACCAAGCCAAGAAAAATAATTGATACTGAGAAGTGGGAAGAGATGATTTTAAACATCAAGCCCAAAGATGAGGTTGAATTAAGAGGAAGGGCAATTTTTGATTGCTTATTACTTACTGGAATGAGGATTGATGCCTTACTTAGCTTAAAAATTGGTGATCTAAATCTTGATAGAAATTATGTTTTTCAAGATTCCCACCATGTAAATAAGAAATTTTCATCATCAGACAAAACCAACTTATGGAATTTTAAGCCAGAAATGAGGGTAATTCTAATTGATTGGATAAAATTACTAAGAGAAGAGCATAATTTTACAGATGAAGACCCTTTATTTCCTAAGATTCAGATTACAGTTAATCAGTTTAAATTTGAGAAAGATGGATTTAAAAAAGAATTTATTAAACAACCAGACGAGATAAGAAAAGAGCTAGCAAGGCAGTTTGAAAATGCTAATTTAGAATATCACACACCACACACAATAAGGCATTCACTAACTAATCTATTTATGGGCTTTGACTTAACGCCAGAGCAATTAAAGGCAGTTAGCCAAAACCTATCTCATAAGAGTCTAGCAACCACCTTAAACAGCTATTATCAAGTGCATGAATTTAAACAAGATCAGATAATTGAAGAGTTGGACATAGAGCATTTAAAAAAGATCAAAAAATTAAAGAATAATCCAAAATATAAATTTATAATGTCTCAAATGACAGATGAGGAGTTGGTTAATAAAGTTTTTGATGTAATATCAAAAGAGGTTTAATAATTAAAAATGTAATGAATTAATCTGATATGAGTTATAATAATAAAATATGGCGATATTTTGATTTTCCTAAGTTTGTTGACCTGCTTCAAACATCATCTTTATTTTTTGAAAGAGGCGACAAATTAATTGAGTTTGATAAGAAAGAAGGAAGTATATTTTCATTAGGAATGCAGAAAGATAATGCAGAACAGCCAACAATAAATCATTTAATTAACATTGATATTCCTTTATCTCAAGAAGATATAAATAAATGGTGTTTTATTAATTGTTGGCATAAAAGTGCGAAAGAATGCTATGCAATGTGGAGGCTTTATGGCAAAGATTTTGGGGTTTCTATTGCAAGCTCAATTAAAAAATTACAAAAATCTTTTGTTTTTAATAGCAAAGATGATGAATTTTTAATTCTTGAAAATGGATACCAAACAATATGGAATGATAAAGTTATAGTTGATATGAGATATTATAACGATGATAAAGATTATATTCATACAGAAAGTCCAATAGATAGATTTACATACAAAAGAAAGGAATTTGAATATGAAAAAGAAGTAAGATGTATAATTTATTTTCCAGATGGTTGCGGGGTTAATGTTAATAATGAAATTGTTACATATGATAACATCAAATTAAATATTAACTTAGATAATTTGATAGATGAAATTTATATAAGTCCATTTGCACCAAGTTGGTTTTATAGCGTGATAGAAAATTTATGTAGAAAATATCAAATCAATAAAAAAATCATTCAATCAGTAATATGAAAGCAGTAATATTTGCCAGAGTATCAACACAAGAGCAAGAAACAGACGGACATTCAATTGATGCTCAAATTGCCAAATTAAGGGAATACTCGCAAAGAAATGATCTTGAGATAATAAAAGAGTTTGAAGTTGTTGAAAGCTCCACCAGAGGCGAGCGACCAGAATTTTATAAGATGATTGAGTTTGTAAAGGCTCAAAAAGGGCAGATAGCTCTTGTTTGTGATAAGGTTGATAGATTACAGAGGAGTTTTATTGAATTGCCAATTTTAGATAAGCTACGCAAAGAAAATAAGCTCATTATTCACTTTCTTGATATTGGAAAGATGGATAGTGATTCTAATAGCCAACAAATATCTTTTTATCAAATGTCGGTGGTTATGGCTAATGCTTACACCAACGCAATATCTGATAATGTTAAAAGAAGCATTATTCACAAGCTCAATAATGGTGAATATATTGGAAAAGCACCGCTTGGCTATCTAAATATTAGAGATGAAAACGACAAATCAAATATTATTATTGATGAATCAAGGGCTTATCTAATTCAAAAGATGTTTGAGGTTTATTCTACTGGCACTATTTCGCTTGGTGATTTAGAAAAATTTGCAGTTCAACATAATTTAACTAACAATTTTTATAAAGGCAGAGAAGGCAAGCCAATTACTAAAAATGTAATTTCCAACATACTAAGAAACCCTTTTTATTATGGTGAAATTTATGTTAAGAAATACAACAAATACTATCCCCATAAATACCAGCCTTTAATAAGCAGAGCTTTATTTGATAAATGCAGGGAGGCGACAATTGAAAGATCAGCTATTAATAACAGAATCCAAGCAATTCAAACATCAGGCAAAGATTTTATATTTAGAAGCCTTATAAAATGTGCAATTACTGGCAGAACTGTATCATCAGACCGCAAAGAAAATAAGAAGAACAAAAACACTTATCTTATTACTTGGAATCCTCAAGACATTAAAAAGAAAATCTATGTGCCAGAAAATGAGGTTTTAAATCAAATATCGGATATTTTTAAGTCAATTGCAGTTCCTCAAGATATGCTTGATGAAATAACCAGCTATTTACAACAATCACACGAGGCAGAAAAGCAATATCATAGCAATAGAATAAACTCTTTAAGAAAAGAAGAAGCTAGCCTTGAAACCAAAATCAACAGATTGCTAGATCTATATTTAGAAAGATCAATTAATGAGGTGATTTATAATAGCAAAAATAAAGACCTAGAAAGCCAATTAGCGAAGGTAAGAGCGGATAAAGAGATTTATCAAGGTGCAGACTCAAACTTTAAAACAACCATCATTACAGCCTTTCAATTAGCCAATAAAGCAAGTGAATTATTTGAAAGTTCGAAAACTAGCGAAAAAAGGGAGTTGATTAATTTTGTATTTTCGAACCTTTCTTTAAGAGGTGCAAAACTAGAGTACGCCTTGCGTAAGCCGTTTGATATGATGGTTAATTTGTCTAACCGTTCTGAATGGCTCTTGGGAGGGATCAACAATATAGCTATCTAATCCTTATAATTACTAGGTTTATATTGTTGTGTAAAAAGTTTTTACCCCCAATTTTACCCCCAAAATAATTTTCTTAAAGATAAATTAAATGGGAATAAATATTTTTTTTAATGGCAAGAGTGCCTTACCTTCTGCTGAAAAGTTTTCATAATAATCTTGTACTAAATCAGCTAATTTGTCAATATCAAGCAAAGATAAAGGAATATTTGATCTGTCAGCCTCATATAAGCAATCTTTTGAAAATCCTCCTGTACTTAAATAAATACATCTATCACCTGATTTTCTACCACCAATAAAGCTTCTAAGTTGTGATGATCCAATTTTTCCTTCTCTATGCTTTACTTCAACAAAAATTCTTGGATCTTCTAATCCTAACCCATCTTTTGAAGCGAAAATATCCACCCCTTGATCTGATGCAGTCAATGATTTACCTCTTCTTTTTGCAATATAGCCCATGGCTTTTAAAATTTCTTTCATTAATTCTTCCATTTTATCAGGTGAAAGATTAATAATTTTATCTTTTAAAACTTCATGAGAATTTTCAATATATTGTCCCGCTAATTCTTTGGTTTCTTACTCTTTTTCTTCGTCATTTTTTAGAATTGATAAAATTTCTTTCTTTTGATCATTTGAAAGGCTAAATAATGTTAATGACGATAGTAAAGAATTTTTAGTTGAATTAGATATTAAATCCCTTGATATGGTTTTTTCTTCCCATTTTACATCTCTTAAATGATGAAATTCATTATGTAATTTATCATTATAATAATAATCACTGGTAATTTTACCAATGTAATATTCACGAAGTGATGAATCATAGGTTAAAACTATATCATCTTTTTGCATATTTTTAACAAAATTTTCAAAAAAACTTGTCCATTGTGGAATAGATTTTTTACTTTCAGGATATAATTTTAATAATTCTTGCTTGATATATTCCCTATTTTTACCAGTAAAATCATTTGTTCTTACCCAACCAAGTGCAACTAGGTTATTTTCTGTAAAAAATGGTATTAAATCACCACCTAATGCTCGAACGATCCATAATTTTTCCATAATTAATAATTAAGATTTAATTCAATTTTTTGATCATTGATAATTTTATCAATAATATCTTCTAATTTTTCCCTTAAAGTAAAAATCTCCATATTTAATTGAAAAATGCCTAATTGATCATTTCTTGCCTTTTCTAATTCTAAATAATTATCAAGAGTTAGATTTTGATTACAATCTATTTTATTATAATATTCCTTGGCAATTTTTTGTTGTTTTGAGTCTGGGAAATTTGGTATTATTAAATATTTTTGAAGATGGTTAAGTTTTATTCCACCACCATTAGCTTTATCTTTTATTTTTTCATAATATTTTTTTGTATATAAAAAACCTAAAAACATGGATACTAAAATATCTTCAAAATCTCTATCGTTTTTATTGATTTTATTTATAATCCAAGGATGAATATTTGTAATCGATTTGCCAGCATCATCTATATATATGCATCTACCAACCGTGCCATCTGCACTTAAAAAAATGGTTTTTTTAGGTATGAGTGTTAATTTATTTTTATTTCCTAACCAACGATAGCTTGATATAGTTCTTTTATCTGTTAATTCAACATTCGTAAATAATCTATAAAAATTCGTTTTCTCTATATTAGAATAAATACTGTCTCCTATATTAGAAATTTGCAAATTCTGACCTCTATTTGCAGAATATTTTGATAATAAAGAAAAATAACCACCCTCATAATTTTTAATTAAAAAATCTATTTCTTTAAATTCTTTTTCATAAATTCCCGTGTCTAATCTTGATTCTTTTTTGATTTCTGAAATTTTGGGGTAGGAATATTTAAAATTATTTCCTGATTTTTGATTTTCTCGCAGTTCCTTTTCGATTAATTTATCAATTTTTTGATTTTTCTCATTAATTTTTTCTTCCTTATCAATAATATTTTGAGTGATTAAAGAGACTAATTTTTCAATTTTTTCTGGATTTTGATGATTGTTTGTTGTTGGGAAGGGGATTTTGTAATCTAATGCAATTAATTTTGCATGCCTTATTGTTGATCCTTGAGCTGTGTTTAAATCGATATAATTTTTAAAATGATTAGATTTTAATAATCCAAAAACATAATATCTTTTTTCTTCTTTAATATTTATTGCAATAATTCCTGCAGATAAACTATCTAAATTTTCTAAATTATCATATGGATATAAGGCTACTTCACCCAATCCATCACCAGCACCATCTTTTACAATCAAAATTTCATTTTTCTTAGGAAAAATTTTATTTTCTGGTTTGCAATATTCTATTGAAGTTTCATCTAAAATATAATTCTTTGAAATATTTACGGTTTTCAAAAATCTATATTTTGATTTTTTCATATAATTTTCAGAGCCAATTTCCTTTCCTGCTTTATACTTTTCTTCCAATAAATCAGATAGTTTGATTAAATTTTCATTTACAATATGTAATTTTCTATAATCTCTTGCTGAAAAAGAGTATAAAGAAAATTCTTTATCTGAAAATTTATTAATATTTAAAGTTGGAATTTTATAATCTTTCATATCTAATCCATTTCATTTATATGAAAAGCCGATTTTATTTCCTCCTCTTGTCTTTGTAAAAATTCTTTAAATTCTATTTGCATTTGACTAAAATCCTCATCTAGTTTATTATCTTCTTTTTCAAAAGTTTCTTCATTAATAATATATTTAGGGGCAAAATGCACTGTTCTTTTAACTGTTTTTACCTCATAGCCTATATTTTCAATTTCTTTAACAAAAACCTCGTAATCTTCATTTAATAAATATTGTTCATTTTGTTTTGGCTTGTAAGCAATTATAATTGTTGTGGCAACGCCAGTTTCTCCAAAAGTATTTGCTGGTAAATCAAAAGTTGCTACAATTCGCATTTTTTCAATAAACCATTTTCTAACATTTTGCCATTCTTTTATTGAAGCGATTGAATTTGATAAAACAATCGCCATTCTACCACCATCTTCAAGGATTTTATAAGCATTTTCTAAAAATAATGCTCCCATATCCATTGAATTTGGATATTTTATATTGCCCTTTTTATCAGGATCAGATTTTATTTTGTAAGTCTCATAAAGCTTTATTGTTTCTTTTGATAAATCCCATTTACCATCTTTTTCTGTTTTTAAATCTCTACCCTTACCAAAGGGTGGGTTGGTTGCAATAATTTTGAATTTTTTTAAATCTTTTGATGAGTCTGATTTGTGACCCCAATTTTTATCATAATTATTAGTGGTAAAATTCCCCTCTGCAATTACTTCATTATTATTTAATAATTTTTGTGAAAGTGAGTTGATATTTTTTAAAACTGCTCCACCATCACCATTTAAAACAAGGTTTAATTCTGCTAATTTGGTGCTATCTGGGTCTAAATCAAAACCAAAGAAATTATCAGCATTTGGCGGATAATCTGCATCTTGTCTATGAGAATGACGAAATGCCATTGCAGGAAAATCACAAATTCCGCAACAAGGATCACATAATTCTTCACCTTTTATTGGATTAATCATTTTTATAATATTTTTAACTACTGGAATTGGAGTAAAAAATTGTCCTTTTTCTGCTTTTTGTTTTTCTGTACCAAAATTATTAAAAATAATTTGGTTAAAACTTTCATTTTTGGCTTTTAAAATTGCTCTTTGCTGGAAAATATCAATTAATGCAATTAAAAATTTTTCATCATTTGGTTTATGTGGTCTTTGTTTTTCATCAAAAGTGAAAATTCTATTTTTACCACCTAAAACATTTTTATATTCTTTTTGAGCATCTTTATATAAATTATCAATTCTTTGTCTAAAAGATTTTTTATCATTTTTTTCTTCCTTTGTGATATAAAATTGTAAATATGAATTATCTCTTTTACTTCTTTTTTCATCAAAAACTTTAATTGTTAAAAATTCTACAATTAAAGGGTGTAGTGAGCTTTCTGGCTTGATAGAATCATTTGATCTTTTTAATTCATTAATAAGATCATTAAAATTTGTCTCATCAATTGCATCAAGATAATCTGGCTTTAATTTGGCAACATTGGAAATTGACTCATTATTGGCAATAAGATCATTTTGAGATGGTAAATCAATCAATAAATCACGATTATTTATATTCCAACCATTGTTAATGCCATCTTGCTGTAATTCCTTTATTTCATTAAATCTTCTAATTTCAGAATTTTCAATTTTTTTAAATATTAAAATATCCTTTTGATCGTCAAAATAAATGCCAAAAATTCTATCTTTTGAAGTGTTTAACTCCATTGCTGATCTAAGTTGATTTTCAATGGCTGATGAGACGGATTTATTATTTTTTTTGGTTTCAAAAATAGCTAAAACATTGGTTCTAATTTTGGTAAAGCTACCATTTGCCTTTGCCTCTTCATGATCTTTTTGCCAATCTTTATTTTTAAAAACTACAATATCAGGATTTAAACTTTTACCACCATTACCTTTTGGAAAGCCAAATTCAACACAAATATATTCTTTATTATACATTCCTGAATAAATAAGTGCATAAGTAAATCTTGCCCTAATATATTCTTCACTAAAATTATTTTTTACATCTCTAGTTTTGGCTTTGCTGTTAAATGCTACAACCCCAATTTCTTTGTGGTAAAAATCCCTATCTATTTCTTTTAGATCTGAAAATTTATTATCAAATTCATTTAAATATTCTGAAAGGTTTTTAGGCATTTTATTTATTTTTTAGATAACAATATTACCATCAATAATAAAAGTAATTAACAAAATTACAATTATTATTCTTTTTCAAAATTATATTCTAATCCATTTATTCTTTCTCTTTGATCATGATCTGATAAAGTGCCATAGCTATTAAATGAGGTTTCAATTGAAGAATGACCAAGTGACTGCCTAACTGCATTTAAAAATGCTGGGCTTTGTGTTTCGGCAAATCTTATGGCAGTATGGCGGAAATTATGGGGGTTGATATATTCAAATCCTGCATTTGTGAATGCTTTTTTAAAAATATTGCAAATTGATGAATTGGCTTTAATTCCTGTAAATTTGATATTTTCTTCAAATAAATTATTTTGATTAAAATTATTTGGAATAATTGGGAATAGGGGATCGGTATTTTTAAAATTAATTTCTTTTAAGAATTTATGCCAATTTAAAAGATTTTGTAAAATATCCTTTGGCAATGGCATAAAATCGGCTTTTCTTTGTTTAGCAAATTTAACTTCCATATTTTTTGGGTTTACATCAATAAAATATTTATCATTAATATTTCTTAAATTTTTAATTTTTACTGTTCTTAATTCTGATGGTCTTAGAGATGCTAGGGCTTGAAGCGAAATAATCGCCTTATTTCTTTTTTCAATATTAGAAATTTCTGGCATTTGGCGGATGGCTTTAATAATCTCCTGATAAGTGTAAGATTCTTGATATTCCTTTGCTTTTGCCATTTTTCTTTGATTGTTGGTGATATTGAGATAATCAATATGGTTATAATTAATTTTTGATTTATAGCCCCTTTGTCTTTCTAGCCATCGCAAAAATTCTTTTAAAATTCTTAAATTATCATTAATAAAAGATAATGATAAATTTTCACGAAAAAGCCAGTTGATATATTGATCAGCAATATTTTGGTCAAAAATTTCAATATTTTTAAATTTAAGAAAAATCTCAAATTTTCTAATATGTTTTAGCTCATCAATTATTGTTTTATGATCTCTTTTTAATGCTCTTTTTTTATGAATGCGATAATCATATTTTATCCTGTCATTTTTAGCATTATAGATTTTTTCATCTTCATTATTTTTCTTTTTCATCGATTAAATCAATTAAATTTAGCTGTTTTAAATTGATTTTTTCTTGAATCTGTAAGTCAGTCTTTAAGAGGAGAGTTTTACAATCACTTAATTGCAACTTTTCCACCATATTAAATTTTCTCTTAAGATCTCCAAAATCATCTAATTTATATGATTTATTCATGACCCCTTTACAGGTTCTGCATATTGCTTTTACTGATAAGAAATTATTTTTCATTTCAATTGCAATTTGATTTTGATAAAAATTTCTAGCATCTTTGCAACTCATACAAAACATTTGATCAAATTTTGTTTGGCATTTATTAGATTTATTCATATTGCCAAGAAAATTTTTTAAATCATAACCTCTTATTAAAAATGGTCTTTTATCATCAATTTTGGATAAACCCTTTCTGATCCAAGAAAAAATAGTGCGATCACTTAAATCAAATTCTTGATAAAGATCACAAATATCATTAATATCATAACAATACCAATATTTTATCTTGTTTAATGGGTAAATTCTTTTACCCATTATTATTTGAATATTGATCAATTAGATCTTTGATATCCTCAACCTTCCAAGCGGTGGTTCTTTGCCCTAATTTTACAGGTTTTGGATATTTACCATCTTTGACCCCTTGCCACCAAGTTGATTTACCAATTGGAAAGATTTTTAAAATTACTGGAAGTCGGACAAATCCAGTTTCTGGAAGTGAAATTATATTAATATTATTTGACATAAATTTATTGATTAAAATTTAAATATTGTCTTATCAAAGACATTTAAATCTTAAAAAATCCTTTATGAAATAGGGGGCAGTGAAAAAAGAAAAATGGCAATTGCCAGAATTATCATAGATATTGCCATTTTATAATTAATCTTCTTCTAATGCTTCTTTTATATGGTCTTGCAATGATCTTTTGCTTATATCAATACCCTGTAAATCAAGGGTAGATTTAATTGTTGAAATTCTTGTTGTTTTATCAGGATAGTGTTTTTTAACGACTCCTTTTATTATTTTATAAAGTGTTTTGATTATCCTTTTATCTTCTTTAATTTTTAATTTTTTTTGTAAATTGGTAATTTGATTTTTTAGATTTTGGTTTTCTTGTTCTAATTCTTCTTTTGTTTTACTTTTTGGTTTATTGTGAATTTTAAGAATAGAGTCATATAAATGTTGTGGAATTTGAATACCTTTTTCACTTGCCCAATTTATGCTATTAACAACCCAAAATTGGCTATATTCTTTTACATCAAATATTTTAGATGAAATAAAGAAATCTTTTACTAGATTAAATAAATCATGATATTGATCTATAATATCTAATTTCTTATTAATTCTAATTAATGATTTTTCAAGATCACTAATATATGATTTTGTTAAAAATTTTGGATTTTTTGATAATAACAAGGCAACAAATTGTTGCAATTGCCATCTATTATATTTTGCCCAATATTCAAAATCTTTATCAGTGCAATTTATATCTGAAAGATATTTTTTGATATTTTTAAATTCTTTTTCATTTTTTTCTTCGGCAATTTTTTTATTAATATCACAGTAAATACTATTTACCGCTGTAAAATCTAAAGATTCTAATTGGTTTTTTCTTAAATAATAATCTTGATATTTTTTATCTTGTTCAAGTTTTTGGATTGCGGATTTATATTTTAAATGTTTTTCCATACTTCCCTTGCCATACCATCCAGTTTCATTTTGTAATTTTTGTTCTTTATCTAGGATTTCTTGATAAATATTAGAAAATTCATATTTTAGGATTTCGTTTGTAGTTGTCGTTTTATTTCGATCAGAAAAAACTGTACTATTACCAACTCTATTTATATAAGGCATAATTTATTCAAATTTCATTCCTTTATTTTCCAAATAATCACTCCACCACCCCATCATTTTATGGCGATCTTCCAAATATTGGGCGTGATTATAAGTTGCTCGTACTTTGTCCCTTTCGCCATGGGCAAGTTGTCTTTCGATGTGATCACGATTAAAGCCTTTTTCATTTAATATTGTTGAAATAGTAGCTCTAAATCCGTGTGGTGTTGCTCTTGAGTGATATCCCATGCGATACATAGCAAAAAGCATGGTATTTTCGCTCATTTGCTTATTTTTATTCTTTTGGCTTGGAAAGATAAAATCAGAATTATTGTTGATCTTTTTAATCTCTTCTAAAATTTCTAATGATTGCCTGGATAATGGGACAATATGTTTGTAGCCCATTTTCATCCTTTCTGCTGGAATATGCCATTCTTTATCATTAAAATTGATTTCATCCCATTTTGCACCTCTAAGCTCAATTGTTCTAACAAATGTATTGATTAAAAATTTTAAGGCTAATTTGGTTAAAATTTCCCCATCATATTTTTCTAATTTTTCTAAAAATTCAGGCAATTCAGATTCTTCAAGTCTGTTATGGTGTTTTGACTTTCTAACTGTTAAAGCACCTTTTAAATCTGCTGAAATGTCTCTTTCGGCTCTGCCAGTTGCTATTGCAAATCTAAAAATCTGACCAGATGTTTGCAACGCTCTTTTGGCAATATCAAAAGCACCTCTTTTTTCTATTTTATGTAAAAGAGATAATAATTCTGGTGCATTAATTTGATTAATAGGGCGATGACCAATTTCAGGGAAAATATCAGCCTCTAACCTTTTTAAAATATATTTGCCGTGCCTTTCTTTCCATTTGCCAAGATTTTTTTGATGCCATTCAAGGGCAATATTTTTAAAGGAATTTTCTAAATTGAGATGTTTTTGGACTTTTTCAATTTTCTTTTCTTCTGATGGATCAATGCCATCACTGATCTTTTTTCTGGCAATATCTCGCTTTTCTCTAGCTTCTTTTAGTGAAATATCTGGATAAGTGCCAAAAGATAAGGTTTTTTCTTTGCCTAAATAACGATATTTTAATTGCCAATATTTACCACCATTAACATTAATGACCAATCGCAAGCCTTTTTCATCGCTTAATTTATATAGTTTTTCTTTTGGTTTTGCATTTTTGGCGATTATATCAGTTAAAGCCATAATTAATTTGGGGGTAATGAAAAATTATTAAAATTTCTTTACCCCCAATTTTACCACCAAAATCTTTTGTATGTCAATAGATTAGGTTGGATCATGTAGGACTAAAAGCTTGATTAAAGCTTGTGATTACTTGATTAAACTGGATTTAATGGGATGAAGTGAAATGAAAGAATGGCTCCTTGGGAGGGATCAACAATATAGCTATC
>Ga0257114_1002372_pt1 | contig 12641 bp, 7 predicted proteins | sample SI112_10mmetaG_FD_190149 | JGI IMG/M metagenome (GOLD analysis project Ga0257114, IMG submission 190149) | Marine microbial communities from Saanich Inlet, British Columbia, Canada - SI112_10m | ecosystem: Environmental > Aquatic > Marine > Inlet | place: Canada: British Columbia | collected... | reverse complement strand
TAATCTTAGATGAGTTTTTTAATTTATTGTTTGTCGTATCGCTACAGGGTATCTGACCCCCAAACTTTTTAATTTTTGAGGTCTAGAATTATACATCCTTTTTTAACTTCCTTTTTGTTTTTTCGAGAATACAAATTTAATACAACTCTAGAACTATCTTTAGGAATCTCAAAAGAAGAATAAAGTAAGCTTCCTATATTTCCTCCTTCCAACCTTACCTCTTTGGCTACATTTGAAATTTCAATGATTTTATTATTATCCCCTATGTTTGATTCTATTTTAACATTGCAAAACTTTTTATCTTCTTTTATTAAGTAAAACAATGCTCCAAAAAAATCTTGATATTTACTTTTTGACACCCATATATCCACTTCGTCTCTAATCAGACTTTCTTCTAATTTGTCTAATCCTTTTATTTCAAAATTAACTTCTTCAATTAAAAGTGCACCATCATTCCTAGCATCTTGTTTATTTGAATATGATATATAATGTTTGAAACGAAAATCATTATGGAGTGAAAGACTTATACAGTAGTATAAAATAACTAAAATGACTTTAACTGAAATTATACAAAAAGCTACCTTATTCCTCCGTTTCATCCCTTTCAAGTTGGTCGTAAATTTTCTCACCTTTATTTTTTATTTCAATCCAAGTTTGTTTTGTATCTGGAAAAAGGTTTGGTTGAAGCGTGTAATCCCATTCTCCTGTTTTTAACCCTCCCGCTTTTAACGCATTTTTCGCAACAGTTGAACAGTTACGCTCAGGAAAAACCAAGCTGTAAGGCTTATCAAATGTCTTGTTCGCCGCTACTTTCATTTTCTCATCAGTTTCTTTATCAGTTGTTATCTTAAAAGCTCTGTCATATCTTTGGATAATATTACCCTCAGAATCCTTATGAGACGTTTCAGTCCCCTTACCATCATCATAATCATCTTTAAACGTATTGTGCTCGCTATTAGCAAAATCTTCAACTGATTCAAAAAAGACACCTGTAGTAAATTTATCATTCCCAACACGACCTTCAACACCTTCGTCTAAATCGAACGAATAATAATACCAACCGTCAGCTTCACTCCCTATTAAAACAGCTTGATGACCAACCCAATGCCTTCCTGCAGGGTCAGCCTTATTAGGATGTGCCAACACAATAATATCTCTTCCATCAGGGTCTATTGCACTAATCGGCATACCTGCTACAAAAACATATGGAGCAAATGCAGCAAACTTTTCAAACAATGGGTCTACAGCTAACCATCTCCCTAATCTACTATCATAAATCCTAGCACCGAAGTCATATTTCCCCTGCGTATGCTCATCATCCTTCTCCATCGAGTTGAAGCCGTAACGGTAACTCAATTGTATATGATTACGATCGAACATTCTAATTTAATGAGGATATTCAATTCGAACATGATAGATGTTCATGACCATTTTCTTAAACATCTTTTTAATCAATCGAATATCTCTTAGCGTAATATCAGCGTTTTCAAATTGGCCTTCTTTCATTTGATTCGAAATAATTGCCTCAATCAACTTTTCTATACTTTCAGCGTTTGGATCCCTTAGGCTGCGACATGCTGCTTCTACTGAATCAGCCATCATTAAAATGGCACTCTCTTTGGAAAATGGAATTGGACCAGGATAAGTGAACATTTCTTCTACAACATCAATATCTTCATCAGGATTATCTTTTAAATACATTTTAAAGAAATACCCGGTTTTTGTTGTTCCATGATGCGTCCTTATAAAATCAATAATGGTATCTGGAATACCGTTTTTCTTAGCGATTTCAACACCTTTTATAACATGTCCAATTATAATCTGAGCACTCTCTTCATAACTTAATTCATCATGCGGATTTAAGCCCGTACTTTGATTTTCGATAAAATACATTGGAGCGTCCATTTTTCCTATATCGTGATATAAAGCTGCCGTCCTAATTAATAGTGTATTCCCGCCAATTATACTTGTAGCTGCTTCGGCCAAATTAGCAACCTGTAAACTGTGCTGAAATGTACCTGGGGCTTTGCGAGATAATTCTCGTAGTATTTTATTGTTGGTATCTGCTAGTTCCAATAAAGTCACATCGGAGATAAATCCAAACAATTTTTCGAATGCATAAATAAGTGGGTAAGCCAAGAGCGTTAATAATGCAGAAATCCCAAGATAACCTACCGATAACCAATCTATTTCATTAAAATCGCCCTCAATTATAATGTTCAACGACATGTAACATATTGCGTAAGAAAGCGCGATGATGAGCGTGGTAAAAAAAAGTTGTGACCGATTTCTAAAATTAGCAAATCCGTAAATCCCCATCATACCCGCTACGAGTTGTAAGAATATAAAATGAAATCCGTTTGGAACAATAAACCCAAGTAGTAAAACAATTACTAAATGAACAAAAAATGCTGTTCGAGTATCAAAAAAAGAGCGAATTATAATTGGAGCTAAACATATTGGAACAATATAAACGTTAAACAATTCATACTTTAAACCAAGTGTTGTAATAATTACAAAAGCAGTAATGACAAACAAAATAAAGACAATGTTTTTATTGTTCTCCATTAATTTTGGTCGAAAAAAAGCTAAGTACAATGTTAAGCAAGCCATTAAAACGGCTACTAAAACTGTTTGACCAAAACCAATAATGTACTTACTAAATTGAGACCCCTTTTTACTTTTATATTTACGCTCGAAAGATTTTAACACCTTGTAGTTATCCTCATCAATGGGAGCACCCTTTTCAATAATTCGATATCCTTTTTTAACCGTTGTCTCTTTTAATATAACCTGACCCTGCTCCTGATTTAAAATTCGGGCTGTTTCTTTAACATTAAAGGTAACGTTCGCCGAATTTTTATTAAAAACCTCTTCCAATATGTTTAAAAGATATTGAGAGTTGAGCTTATTTTGATTTCCTAATTTATCAATCGAAAATTCGAAAGCAGTTTTGGGAGTAAATAGATCCCCCAAATAAGTCCCCGCGTAATAATTATTCCTTTTAACATAAAACTTCACGGAATCATTCAACTCATTAACCTCACTAGAAAGTTCAATTACGCCTCTTTTGTATACCTCTTCAACAATCGATTCTCCTGCTTTTTGATAATTACGTTTCTCAAGTATTAAAGCGTTTTTCTTTTTACTATCGCTTTTAAATACCGATAATAAACCTTTTTCTTTTTTAGCAATAAAGGCCTCCCAAGATTTATTTAGTTCGCGGTTAAAAAATTCGATTTTACCTTTTACCTTGGATTGATCTAAAGAGAAATAGAGTTTTCTTCTTTCGCTAATTTCTTCCCTGTCTTTTTTAACTTCATCATCTGTCCTATAAACATCAATATCATAGGGCGCTATTAAAGTTTCATACTGCCAAGGTTGATTTTTTTGAAACTCATATTTAAACGTTGCTTCCTTTGGGAAAAGGTAAACAATGATAGATATACAAGTTAAAAAGAGGACTATTTTATAAAACAGATCATGTCTGTTTCTTATTTCATTTAAAATATTTGCCATCGATACTTAATTTGAAAACATAAAGAATACAAAGTAAAAAAAATGCAAGATTATAATAGCATTAAACTTTAGTGTTTATCAACAGTTATGATAGATTTGATAATTTCTATGGTGTTTTTTCGTTCATTTTACTTTTTGACTCTATATTTAGAGCGTGGATAACCAAAACACATATCATAAAGGTAAAATCTTAATTGCAAATCCATTTTTAATCGGATCTATTTTTGAACGATCAGTTATTTTTTTAGCTGACCATTCGGAAACAGGCAGTATGGGTTTTATTTTAAACCAACCAACCGAATTCAATGTTAGTCAAGTTGTACCTCAGCTTATAAACTGTGATTTCCCTGTTTATTATGGAGGACCAGTTGACGAAATGATATTATTTTACGTCCACTCTTTGGGTGATCAAATTGAAAACAGTATTCCAATAGCCAATAACCTATCCTGGGGAGGCGAATTCGAACAAGTGAAAAACTTATTAGCATCGGGGCTTTTAACACAAAAAAACATTAAGTTTTTTGTAGGCTATTCTGGCTGGGAGATCAATCAATTGGAAGGTGAGTTCGAAAAGAACTCTTGGCTAATCAATGATTTTCATCCCAACTATTTATTTAAAAGTCAAACAAAAAACCTTTGGAATAAAACCATTGAAGTACCAAATAATGAATTTTCATTTTTCGGAAAATTTGCGCACTCTCCTTCGTTAAATTAATCTCCTTTATTTGTATATTTTGAAGATGAATTTATAGCTTGATGTTTTTTTTAAATCTATGCAGCTATCTAATTACAGTAACATTTCCTTTAATAAAATGTTCTCTACCACCGTCGCACTTAAACTTCAGGTAGTAATCAAAAACAGCAGGATCTGAGCTCATGCTCTTATAAAAACCATCCCACCCGACCGATTGGTCTTCTGTTTCAAAAACTCTTTCTCCCCATCTATTGAAAATCGCAAAATACAAGTCTGTAATATTTCTTCCCCTAACAAATAAAACATCATTTTCACCATCACCGTTTGGTGTAAAAGCATTTGGAACAAAAATGTAAGGTTCTTCGCAATTTGCGTCGATAAAAATCAAGGTAATACGTTCATTTATAAAACATTCCTTTACCATCGAATCCGTTAATTGAGCTGTAAATTCTGTTGTTTTCACAATACTAACCTCAGCAGAGTTACTCGTTTGATTAAGCACACTAGCACTTGGCTGCCAAACATATTCCAATCCATTAGGATAAGCCATTAAAACAGCCGTTTCTCCTGTAATTAAAGTATCAGCAGTTGTAGTAATTAAAACACTTGATGTGTCAAACTGACCCACTGTAACTTCAATCGTATCATAGTCGATACAATTGTATTCACTGGTTGAAATAACAGTCAATAAATGATTCCCTGCATCAGGCGAAATCCAAACATTCGTATCATTCACTCCCGATAATAGAAGTTCTGACGGGCTCCAATTAAAAGCAACTGAGTCGTAATCCAAATAACCAAAAGGAATTACTTCTAAAGTATCATTTAAACACAAAGTATAGTCTCTTTCATATTCTACATCAAACGCAAATCGTTTAATTAAAACAGAATCGATAGCCGAACAACCCAACTCATCGTATACCTTGGTGAAAAACAAAGTACTTCCTATTTCTACTTCTGTTGTTAATTCACTTTCATCAATTCCACTCAACAAGGTATCTATAAAGAACGCATCCAAACTCCAAACTTGATTTAAGCCTTGCTTTGCTAAACTTCCAACCGTAAACAAACCATTATAATTACATATCGAAGTATCACCAAAAGCAGTTAAAGTTACTTCTGAAACAGATATTTTTTGATAAAAAGTATCCACACAACTTCCATTGTCTACAACTAAACCATAAACAGAAGTGTCATTTGGCCATACGTAAGGATTTGGACTTGTTGGATTAGACACATAATCGGCAGGAATCCATTGAAAAACCCCCGATCCTAAAGGGTCAAAATCAATACCAATTTGAATCGAATCTCCAGTACAAATTGAAACATTGGGCAAATCAGCACCTGCTACAGTTAAATTTAAAACAATCACCGTATCAGCATCTCTACAACCGTTTGTATCTAAACCATAAACCCAAATTTCATTCACATCATTATCGGCTAAAAACTGCACCGTTAATGCCGAAGAGTCACCAATAATCAAAGGAAAAGGTTGCCATAAAAGCGTGTCAAACCGATCCAATTCATAGTTTTCAATTTTCGCGTTTGTAGTCAACGTCGAACAAATAATAGAATCTGAAGTTGTTGCAATTGAAAAAGAAACATTATTCACCTCGAATGAATCAAGATAAATACAGTTATATAAGCTTGTGTACTCAACGGTCACTTCTTCTATTCCTATTTCAAACAAGGTGTTTAATTGGTAGGTTGAACCAATTGATTCTTCGTTTTCAGCATACCAAACCACATTGGTGAAATAACTCGATGAATCACCTAAAAGCGTTAAGGGAGTGTATTGATTACAAAGTAACGTATCGTTAATTGGATTAGGCTCTTGAAATGGAACAATCACTGGAAAAATAGCTGTATCTAGACAACCTAATCCGTAATTTTTATACAGCCTGTAATCGATACTTTGTGTTGCAATAACCCAAGCCGAATCATTGATTACAGTTTCAATAAATGACATTGGACTCCAACTATACGATTTAACATAATTAGCATTTGTTGTATCCGCTAAAACCAATGTATCCCTTTTACACATAATAGTATCAGTATTCAAACTGGTAAACCCAACAGGGATTAAGGATAAAGAATCTTGAATTAAACAGCCAAACAAATCCTCCGATCTAATATGATAAGTTGTGGTGCTGTTATTGGTAAATACAACTAAATCACGCTCTCTTATATCAGTATTCAACGTATCGGTAAAAAAGGCTGTAGAACTCCATAAAAATGTATGATAAGCTCCATATCCTTCAAAATTCAACTTGGTGTTTAAGTTTCTACATCCAACTGTATCGGCAATGCGATAAGGAGATTTTAATGGAAATAAGGATTGTTTTAAAGTATCCGCACAACCGGTATGTTGAATAATTAATTGATAATCAATAGTGGAATTAACCAATGCAACAGGATTGGAAATATCGTTTCGACTTAACCCTATCGAGGGAGTCCAAAAATAAGAAATCGAAGTATCCGCAATCGGAGACAACCCAATTTGTAAACTCGTATTCATACAAACCGAATCAATTCCTTCATCAAAAATATTCCCACCCATAATCGTAATCGTTTTGGAAATACTATCCTTTAAATTACAAGCCGTAGGATCTTTCAATACTAATTTCACAACATATGTTCCGGCAGTTGTATAAACATGCGATGGATTGGTATCGTTACTTAAACTCCCATCTCCAAAATCCCATAGCCAAGTAGTACTGGCTTGCGTTTTACTATTGTCTTTAAAATCAACTATACCTGGCGCACAAATAATTGGAGGATTGTTAAAATCGGCAATAATGTTAGGGATACCAAAATCAAACTTAAACACACCATTATTGCAACCGTAAGGATATTCATTCCCGTTAAAATCAATAAAAACCCCTTCGTTGGTTGGACCAACTACATTGGGCGGAAAAATAGGGAAATCATCATTTCCACCACAACCTGCACAAACCGATTGGTACATTACTCCTTTGGAATCAAACCTACTCGTACCCCCATCAACATGTTCGTTACTTAAATCTCCTCCAAAAAACGAAGCGTAAAATAAGCTTGAAGCATCGTCTTCTAATACCATTAAGTAAAAATCACTGTTATCTGTAGTTGGCTTAAAAGCGTCTGGTGTCACTTCCATTCCTAATGTTCCATCGGCAATATTCCCTCCTATTTGATCGTAACCTGAACTTGGTGAACCCCAACCTGACAAATAAACTTTGTTGCATAAATCAACCATAAAAGCGGTTGGACTAATGTTAACTTTAGAATCGCCCGAACCAAATGTTGTACTCCAAGCTAAGGAAGATTGATCAGGTGAAAATTTGGAAATAAACTGTCCGCTATTCGGCGTATTATAAGCTGCGTTTTTAATCCAGTACGTTCCAAACTTATCCGATTGCCCGTAAGTGTAAATATTACCCACTTTATCTTCTCGAATAAAATAAATTTGATCGTACTGGTCACTTCCAAAATAACTACCTTGAATAAGCGCACTACCATCCGCTGAAAAATTGCAATAAAAACCATCTGTAATTCCGCCCTGGTAATTGGATTGATAAGCTGAAGTTCCAAAATTAAAATTAGTAGAGTTGGTTCCTCCCGCAAAATAAATCGAACTATCTGCACTTTGAATAACACTGTAAATACCATCCGCTCCGCTTCCTCCAGCGTAGGAACTCCAAATCATAGTAGATAAATCTTCATTCATTTTAAATACAACGCCATCCTGCTCTCCTCCACCATATACGTTTTGATGACTAGAGAGGGTGATTGGGAAATTTAAAGAGCTGGTAGACGAACCTACAATGACGTTTTGATTTTCATCTAAAATAATTTCTCCCCTCATTTGATCCGCATAATTAGCAATCAAATCAACATTTGTATTTAAGCCATCATTTTCATCCCCTCCTACAAAAGTAGACGATAACAAAGCCGATCCGTCGGCACTTAATCTCGAAATAACAATATCCGATCCTTGCGTATAATTAACAAATACCCCACGCGCTAAATTCACCTCTGCTCCGCCTCCAAAAGAGTCATCAAAAGCAGTCCCCGAAACAGGATAATCTAAAGAACTGGTTGAACCTAAAACAAATAATTCATCTCTATTATTTACGACCAAACTATGCGGAGCCTCACACCATCCTCCACCAATATAAGTAGAGTAAATTCGTGCTGTTCCATTCAAATTATATTTAGTAATTCCAATATCCGAAATCCCCCAATACCAACCGCTAAAATTCCCCCAGCCCTCTGTTACAGCATAAGAATTAAAGGTGACATCAAAAGCTCCTATAGTGGTAGGATAGCCTTGGTTAAACACCGATCCTCCAGCGTATAAATAACCTTTATCATCATAAGTAGCTGTATATCCAAAATTGTTCGCTACAGATCCTGAATAGGTTGAAAATATTAAAACAGGATCAATTACAATAGTTTCGTTTGGGTCGTAATCAGCTACCCAAAAACTTACTTGATCGCCTTCTAAAACGTATTTAGATTTTATAACTCCTGACTCCCTCGAAAAAGTGAGTGGTTTTTCATCAATTAAAGTACCTAAAGACGTTACCATATGTAGCCGATCATCTTTTATAAATAATTGATCCAACCCTTTTATAGACAACCTAATATCAGATACCTTTCCTCCTGGTTTCACAATAAAATCATACTTTAAATCACCGGCCTTATTATAAATTCTGAAATCAATGTCTTTATAAATGTCTTTATACACTACTTCTGTACCGGCCTTTAATCCACTTGCCCATTTGGATTCATCTTGCCCTAAGTAATAATTAATCGTTCCTTCTTGTAAATCGTTCAAGGCACATTTGGGCTTTAAAGAGCCCACAAAATTAATTTCAAAAGCATGAAAATGAAGTCGATTCCCAGGATCATGTCCTTCGTGAACATTGTGAAAAAACGCCGCATCGTAAAAAGAATACTTTAATCCGTCTTCCTTTAAAAACACAGCTCCCGATGGAACATCCGCTTTATACATAACTGATGGGTTCCATTGCCCACCGTTGGGCACAAACTCAAACTGACTCTGAGAAAAGCCAAAAGCGGTCACAATAAAAAAGTAAAACAAGAGTGAAATTCGCATCATCTTAAAGTTAAAAAGAAAAACCACGTATAAGTTATACCTAACTGAAAACAAGCTATTTCTATGAAGCTAAAAGCTAAATTCAAAATAAATTCTCATTTGGTTGGATAATCCCTAAAAAGGCCTATCTTTGCACCACCAATTACGGGATGGTTGCGTAGCTCAGCTGGATAGAGCATCTGCCTTCTAAGCAGACGGTCCTAGGTTCGAGTCCTAGCGCGATCACAAAGAAACACGACGTTTCAATTCAAAAGCTTCACTTTAAAAGTGAAGCTTTTTTTGTGTCTTGAATATTTATACAAGCATTAGTCATTTTTAATTTTATACTTGAAAAAAGGATAAATAACAATTACCTTCAATCAATACGTCAAACCAAGCGAATAAAAACCAAAACAAAAAACTTAAGACTAGCATATCAGCTAAACAAAAAAAGTAAAAGCATAAAACCTGTAGGCTGTATTTAATTTTAGGAAACTTAACCACTTCAAAATAACTAAGGATTCTCAACCTATAGGTCAGCAAAATTTAACGTCCCCGCTTTATTCTTAAGTTTTGTCAGCTGAATTAATTTAAACTAATCTGTAATTACGACTTTTTTAGTTTTACCAATAAACCCTAAATCATCCTTTACAGTTAAAAAATAAACTCCGTTGAGCCAGTTTCTAACATCGATAGTTAATGTTTCTGAATTGGATAAAACTGTATAAACCTGCTTACCGTAACATGTGAAAGGGTTAATTTAACATTCCCTTCTAAACCCGTAATTGTTAAAATGGTGTTCGCGAGATTTGGAAAAACATCAAATTCTTTAAGTTTTTGAGTAGTTGTTATTTTTGTTATTGCAGAATATTCAACAACATAATATAGTTTATTTGAGTGATTAACATCATTCCATTGTCCACTTTTACCTAAAGGCCAGCCATTTAAAGATAATCCTAAGCCATTTTGGTTATCATTATAATTATCAGGTTCATTCTGTATTGGAGGGCAAATAGGACAAAGTCCTAAGCTTTCCCAGTTTTCATAATAATAGGCTACCGAACCTCCTGTTTTGTTACCATCCCAAATCCAATCCCCTTCACTTGTAATATCATTTCCACCTAGCCAAATATATGCACCGCCACCACCATCAGGAGCAACTGTATTAGCAGTATTTATCCCAGCATTTAAAATTACCTGTGTTTGAATTTCATTTTGCTCATTAACATCATTAATCTCTGCTAATTTACCGCCTCTCTCAACAGCAGAAGCAACAGCCTCAATCCATGTTTTATTTTCCTTAATCACTTCATACGTTCTTCCATCGTATTCAAAGGATTAAATATTATGCGTATTCGCACATTGTGCAGTAGAATTATGATTTAAAGCAACCAAAACAATATTTACAATTACTGATTTTAAATATTTTTTCATTGTTCAATAATTTTATCTTTCGGCGTAGCATTCCCTTTAACCAAATACCAATCCACCCATGCATCCATTTGTTTTACGGAGCTTAGGCGAAGGATTATTTTTCGGCTTTTATCGAGTAAGTACATCGTTGGGGTGCTAAATACGTAGAAATCTTTGGCAATGGGGCTGTTCCACTTTTTTAAGTCGGTGATGCTTATAAAGGGGAATTGTGCAGCGAAATCATAAAATGCTTTAAGGTCTTCATCCAAGGATACAAACAAAACTTCCACACCTTGAGCTTTCCACTGAGGATAGGATGACGCTATTTTGGGTAGTTTCTCCGAACAGGGGGGACACCAACTGGCTCCAAAAACTACTAGGGTATAATTACTTTTGAAATCGGATAATTTTTTAGGATGAAAATCTCCCGAAGGATAAACCAAAGTATCAGGGAAAATAATATCCGGAGCAGTGTTGCCTTTTTTCATCGCTCGGTAGGTTTCCAGTTGGTTAGCAAGGTCACTGTTAATGGTGCAACTTACCTCGTTGAGTACTTTTATGGCTAAATATTCCGATGCTTTAAACAAGCTGTGGTGCTCAAGAAGATTAAATAAATAATCGGTTACTTCATTGAGTTTTTCTTCGTCTTTAATTAAATTTTCCAACATGGCATCAATGGAGGTTTGCATTTCTATGTAAACCGAATCCACGTTTTTTCCGCAATTCTCTAGTAGCCAAAAGTGGCTTTCAATGGCATTTTTAAACAAGCCACTTTTGTATAATCGTTTGTTGGTATAATCCAATGCCCTAAACGCAGCTAATGTGGGTGGAATTTCCTCTGTACGGTATTGGGCAATAGTGCTTACCGAACTCACCAGTTTACGAGTGGGTAAATACCAACTTACATAGCTATTTTTGGGGAGCGAGTTTAAAAAAGCAACATCCTCTTTTTTAATGCGTTGTGTTTCCTCCTCTATTACCTTATTGGGGTTTTGCTGATTAGTGAAAAGCGCATCCGCTTGGTATATTTTTTCTAAATACACCCAAGCACTAAGCGCTTGTTCACGCCGTGGGTTTTCTTGGGCGTATTGCTCAAATAATAGGTTTTCTTGTCCGTTGGTGATGGCAATGGATTGAGGCTCACTTAAGGACTCGCCGCTCAATGTTACATCTTCACCATTTAAAATGATGAAAAATGGTTTTTCGTCGGCAGAAATTAAATAGCCCACACCGTAATCGGATTGGGAATACGGCAGACTAAAATTACCTTTGTCATCTGTTTTAACAGATGCAACAGCATAGTTTTGTATACCTTTAAAACCTTCTAAACGAATTTCCTGATTGGCTAACCACGATAAGTCACCCGATACCGTCTGTGCTTGCAAAAAGTTAGAAGCTGTTACAAATATTAAGTACAAGTAATATTGTTTCATATTAAGCATTATAAAGGCTGTTTTTCACCAAAAAAAAGTTACTAGATTCGTGTTTTTTTAAACTGAAATCATTTTAGATTTAAAGATACTGACAGTGAATATATTACACAATACGCTATTGAGCGTATTTTCATATTTTGTTTAAAATAACATGCGATTTTACATTTATTGACAAAAACTAAAAAACAACCAAAACCGTCATTCAGAAGGAGGTACGACTGCTGAAACTTTAAGCAATTACTTAAAAATCCTACGCTCTGGATGATAGAAAACGGTGGGAGTTTCGAAAACAAATTTTTTTTTAAAAAAATAGTGTGAACTGTTTATTGCTTTTTGCTAAAATAATTTTCTCAACAATAGTCATTATGTAACCTAAGCTTGTTGTAAAAAAATAAAACCGACCGCTGCGCGGTAATAAAATCCTACCACCCTAACGGGATGGCAGGATAAAGTGTCAAATTATCAAAGCGCTACGCTTTTCAAAGTGTCAATCCTTAAGGCA
>Ga0257114_1002369_pt1 | contig 12652 bp, 8 predicted proteins | sample SI112_10mmetaG_FD_190149 | JGI IMG/M metagenome (GOLD analysis project Ga0257114, IMG submission 190149) | Marine microbial communities from Saanich Inlet, British Columbia, Canada - SI112_10m | ecosystem: Environmental > Aquatic > Marine > Inlet | place: Canada: British Columbia | collected... | reverse complement strand
TTGGCATTGGCTCAAATACTAATCAAAATACTCCACAATTAGTAGATTTAGGAGTTGGAAGAACCGCAGTTTCAGTAAGTTTAGGACAAAGTCATACTTGTGCAATCCTAGATGATGGAAGTTTGAAATGCTGGGGAAATAACGGCATTGGCCAACTTGGAATTGGTTCTCTAATAGATCAAACAACACCCTTGTTTGTTGAAGGTTTTGGACCATCAATCAAACTAGGAAAAATTTACGAAACTCCAATACAAACAACACCAACTCAAACATATATTATTTATGGCAATAATAGCGTAGGTTCTGATACTTTTGATATGGATATCACAGTAGTTCCAGCCTATGACTACGGCAATAACACACTTGTATTGACAAGAAATGAATCTATGGCTGCACGCTCACCAATAATCACCGGTGGCCCGTACACAGTCGCAATATCTCCTTCTCTTCCACAAGGATTGAACTTTGAACCGTCTAATGGAACAATTTGGGGAACTCCACCAGTTAATCAAACAACTCAAACTTATTTTATTGATGTTTTAAATTCTTCTGGTTCAGACACTATTGAATTGACTATTACTATTGATGATATCGCTCCATTCGTGACATATGATACATATAATGAGACTTTTGTTAGAGGATTCAATATCACTACAATTGAAGCAAATCAAACAGGTGGTAATGTCCAATCCGTTCAAGCAAACCCGTCACTTCCACAAGGACTTGAATTATCGAATGATGCTAATCAAGTAGGTTTCATTTCTGGAATACCTCTAATAAAATTAGAATGGACAGACTATACTATTTGGACCAATAACAGCGTAGGCTCACATTTAAGTATTATCTCAATGCGTGTGGTTCCTGCCTATGATTATGGAAATAATACTGTGAATTTAGTTAGAAATGAAACCATGTCCACACGTTCACCAATAATAACAGGAGGGCCGTATACGACTGTTTCCATTCAACCAAGCCTGCCTATTGGTCTATTCTTTGAACCGATTAATGGCTCAATTTGGGGAACTCCAATATTTGATCAAGCGGGAACCGATTATACAATTACAGTATCAAATCAATATGGCTCTGACTCGAGTATAATTTCTATTGCGATATCTGAGATTCCACCAATTTTAGAATATGATGTATCATACATGTCATACCGTAGAGGGTTCCTTAGTGAACATCCTGTTGTCAATCTAACTGGTGGAGCAGTAGCAGGGTTCGAGATAAGTCCTGCACTTCCTGCTGGCTTACATTTCAATACCTCGTCAGGAATCATTTCAGGAATTCCAACCACTACATATTCTCTCACAACACATACCATTTGGGCTAACAATAGTTTTGGTTCATCAAGCTGGGATATCAATTTTGAAGTATTGCCAGGAATTGATAATTCATATAATTCAATTTACTTGACAAGAAATGTGACAATGCCTGCATATTCACCGACAATAAACATAGTTGAACTATATCTTAGCATCGAACCTTCTCTACCTGATGGACTTACTTTTGATTATCAAACCGCAACAATTAGTGGTACACCATTAATTCCATGGACTCAGACTTCATATTCTATTAGATTATGGAACTCAACTGGCGAGGATTGGTTGAACTTCACATTAGAAGTCGATGAAATACTTCCAAATATTTACTATCCAAGTTCTAATTTGAATTTATTCAATGGTTATGGATTTGAACCACTCAGTCCGATTGGCGATGCAGGATATCCCGAAAATTGGGCTTGGAATGGCTCTTCGGTTAGCGGTATACATGTATCAATGTATAACTCAACAGATACCATCTCAAGTTCAGGTTCAACAATCTGTACGATTACAGCCGATTATCGAGTAGTTTGTTGGGGCGCTAATGATATGGGACAACTTGGGCAAGGAAATACAAATTCAATCAATAACATGGTAAATGTCACTCTAACTACTTCCAATCATCCTGTTGATATTGCAGTAGGCAAACATCATACTTGTGTAGTAACTTCAGCAGGAGAAATTGAATGCTGGGGCCAGAATGACTTCGGTCAACTTGGTCGAGGTTTCATGTGTGCTTATGGTTCGTATTCAAATGGTTGTAATGGAAACTTTGCGGTTACCTCTCCAGGCAGAGTTCAGTTTAATGGACAATATGGATTTGTAGAGGTCAGTGTTGGAGATACTCATACTTGTGGCATTTTAGAGAATGGAAAAGTACTATGTTGGGGTTCAAATTCTGATGGTCAGTTAGGTGATGGTACAAATTCGGACTCTTCAATACCAGTTTATGTCTCATCAGCACAATCGATTTATTTCACTCAAATAGACCTTGGAAAAGCGCATTCATGTGCTACAAATTACTCTGGAGAAATTTACTGTTGGGGAAGAAACTCATTTGGCCAACTTGGAGATGGTACAATTCAAAATAGACTGACTCCGACAATGGTCAATTTACCAATTGGATATTCTGCAGTTTCAGTTAGTTCTGGAGGTGACCATTCATGCGCAATTTTGAATGGTTCACAACCAGCATGTTGGGGAAGAAATTCTCAAGGTCAATTAGGAGATGGAACCGTACTAGGAAAACTTGAGCCTAGAATAATTCAAAACTCTGCTTGGTCAGGTGTCTCAAGAATTACTGTAGGAGAAACACAATCTTGTGTCATTACATCGAATAATCAGGTTTGGTGTTGGGGTGAATCAAGCTCTGGTATGTTCTCTTCGAGTAATTCAATTATTACAATTCCAGTTCAAGTCAATAATAGAAATTCTATTGGCGCTTCTTTAGTAGTTGTTGGAGAAAATCATCTCTGTATCAGTACGATTAGATGGTCAGTAATGTGTACAGGGGATAATCAAGAAAATCAGATTCCTTGGGATAGTAATACGGTTGTTACTGAATTTAGCGAATATCTTGGTTTGATGGTTCATGTTGACCGAAGTATTGCAGGAACAATTTACGGAGCGCCAGATAACGGCTTAGGCTCAATTACATTAGAAATGGCAATTACCAATGTAGCAGGTACACAGTACGTTCAAAATACGATTATTATTGCTGACGCCTTCTCTTATCCACTATCATTTATTGAATCGATTAGAGATCAATCTTTGTCTCCAGTTACTCCATCACTAAACGGATTAACAAACGCTGAATTTTCAATAGAGCCAAACCTACCTTTAGGACTCAATATCGATTCATTAACTGGCGAAATTTCTGGAACACCCACTGTCAACAGCACTGAAAGTACGTATCTAATAACCTACGCGAACATCTATGGTGAGATGTCCACAAGTATTTCATTAGTCATTTATGAGCCAGCAGCAGATATTGTTTATCCGGTATCAGATCTCATAATTACTCGTGGAGATCAATTTATTCAATATGCTCCAACAGTATCAAATGGATTTGTATCTCAGTGGTCAATAAGTCCATCATTACCTAATGGTCTATCATTTAGTAATGGTCTAATCTCAGGCCAAGCTCTAAACAATCAAACCAATACATCATACAGAGTTTATGGAAATAATTCTGGTGGAGTATCATTTGTAGATTTGACTATTACAATTTTGGAACCAGTTCCAGAATTTACCCCTCTGCAAGCGGCATATGTCATCCAAAGAGGAGACACATTATCCGATATTGTTGTAGGAAATATTGGAGGAAACATTGCTCTTTGGAATATTTCGCCTCAACTTCCAAACGGTCTTGAATTTGTCAATGGACGAATTTCAGGCACTCCTACAGTAAATATGTCATCTATAGTCTACACCATTAGAGGAGAAAATACCGGTGGATATGATGAGATTAGTTTTAGTATTCAAGTGCTTGAACCTGCGCCAGATATCAGTAGTCCATTTAGTTCAGTTATTGGAACTAGAGGTGTTGAAATTGACGAAATTATAATTCAAAACAATGGCGGTATGGCAGAGAATTGGACTATTATACCCGAATTGCCAGAAGGATTGATATTTGAAAATGGCCTAATTCATGGTACGCCAATAGTAAATTCTACCTCTGAATTATTTACTATAACTGCAGTTAGTGAAGGAGGCAATTCCCAATTTACCTTCTATCTAGAAATATTAGAACCAGAACCAATTTTCAATATCGCTATCTCAGATTATATCTTGTACAAAGATTCACCATTTGAAGCAATAAAAACAACTAGTTCTGGTGGAAATATTGCTTCCTATAGCATAACTCCGACATTGCCTTCTGGAATGTTCTTTGACGAAAATAGAGGAATAATTCAGGGAGTTCCATTAATCATCTCTCCTGAAATTCAGTATACTATTACTGCTGAAAATACTGGAGGAACATCTCAACAAGTAATATCGATTAGAATTTTGAATCAAGCACCGGTTTTCACTTTACCATATGAGATAATTTCTCTCACAGAGCAAGTAGAAATGGCTAAATTTGCTCCTTTCATTTCGTCAAATATAGTTGTAGATTCTTGGAGTCTTGAATTTGAACAAGGAATTCAACTACCTGAAGGATTAGTTTTCGATTCTACATCTGGTTCAATATTCGGCAGGCCTACTTCAGTAATATCTGAAATCAATGTTACTATTAATGCAAGTAATGATGGTGGATTCTACAGTTTATCGTTTAGAATGAAAGTTTTATCAGACTATGATGGAGATACAATTCCAGATGAATTAGATGAAGATGACGATAATGATGGTTATTCAGATAAAGAAGAGGAATTGAAAGATAGTAATCCATTCGACGAAGATTCTAATCCAGTTGAAGGATTTGAATTTATAATTCCAAATACTGAAATCAGTCTTGGTGCTTGGGACATAATTGGAATGTTTACCGGTATTCCATTGATTATTTTCCTTACGTTTAGTTTGTTGACTAGAAATAAGAGAGCACGTGGATTCCAAGATGATATTGAAATGGCTAAATCACGTGAAGAAATTGCTGAAGTTGCTGAACGCTATGAAAAAGCATTGATGCTAAGATTGATTGGCCCTCACCATGGAATGAGACTTGAAAGAATTAGAGCAGAAACCGATGACAAATTGGAAGAAGCAGAGCGTCGTTTCAGATATAAGATGGAAGAGCAACAAGAACAATTCGAAGAGAAAACCGAGGCAGAGAAAGCACAATTCTATGACAAGGTAGACCAAACTCCATTAGTCGAACAATCCGAAGAATTAGTTGAGGAACAATCCGGGGATGTCGGCCTAGAGCCTCAAATGGATACAGAACCTACTCAAGTTGATGATAATGGAAGGCAATGGTATTATGACCAGGAAGAGAGATATTGGTGGCGCGATAATTTTGAAGCAGAATGGCAATTACTTGAGTCAGAACAGATAGATGCCAAAATCCGTGAAGAGGGATTGAAAGAGGACAATTTCTAATCTTGTACTAGCGGACTTCGGTCCAGTCCGGAAGTGGAACGAAAGGTTTGCTTGTTTTTCGATACTGGCTACTGTGATGATTTCACAAAAAAAGTATTAGTAAATCACAACAATGATTTATGTTCTCTAAATAGATGAATCAGCATTGTCTAGTACCCATTCGAATAATGCTTCAAGACTAGGTTTTAATGAAATTGCTGCCTCAGTTAATTTATATTCAACAGTTGTTGGAACAGTTGGAAATACCTTTCGAGCGACTAGTTCGTAATGCTCGAGTTCTCTTAATCGTCTTGAGACTGTAGTAGATGAAGAATCAACTCTTGCTTTTAGTTCAGAGAAACGTATTGGCTTTGCTTCACAACTAAGAATATAGATAATACTTAGCATCTTTGACTTAGAAAGTAAAGTAAGGAAATCATTTACCTTACTTTTATCGGTCTCAGACATACAGTTCATACGCTCAAATTGCTCACTGCTCATATCGGTGCTAAGTTTCATTTTGTTATCAAGGAGCAAGTAACAACATTGTAACATGTAGCCACTATTGCCACTGATTGGATTATGTATGGAATTACATGGCGGAAGGTATGGCTCAATCATCAAACCTGAAAACAATGCAAGCAATTACATTCGCAAAATATGGAAAACCATCTCGACTGGAGAAAGCAACAATACCTTATCCTACAGGGTTTGATCAGCGTTCAAATGTCGTTATCAAGGTGCATGCTGCTTCAATTAATCCAGTTGACAAGATGTTACTTGGTGGTGGTTTGAAGATGGTACGACCCGTCGCGTCATTCCCTCATGTCATTTCATATGATGTGGCAGGAGTCGTAGAACAACCCGATAGCGATGGAAATTTCAAGGTCGGCGAGGAAGTCTATGCTCGTCTCTTTGGCCATTCAAGCGACGGAGACAAAACCCCATCTTTCCGTGGAGCAATGGCCGAATACTGTGTGGCTCACGTGTCTAATGTTGTATCAAAACCGAACAATGTCTCATTCGAAGAGGCAGCATCGATACCATTGGCTGGAATGACCGCTCTACAAGCTCTCACTAATTCAGGATTGAAAGAGGGTGATTCTATCTTTATCTCAGGTGGAGCTGGCGGGGTTGGTACACTTGCCATTCAACTTGCTAAGCATGTGTTCAAAGCAGCAAACGTAGTCACGACCGCATCCAAAGGTGAAAAAGCAGACTTGTGTAAGGAACTTGGTGCAGATTCAGTAATAGATTACAAGTCAGAGAATTTTGTAGAGATTCATTCAAAAAATAAATTCGATGTATGTTTTGATACTACAGGAGAAAGTTTGAGCATGGCACGTATTGTCAAAGAAGGAGGCAGCATCGTTACAATCGCAGGTAATCCTACACTAGAAGAAATTCGTCGTATTGGTGGCTCTGCTTGGATTTTGAAATTATTCTTGAAGCGTAAAGAAAAGCGCAAGGAATTCAGGGCCGCTAAATCGGCTAATGCTTCATGGGAATATCTCTTTCTTTCTCCAAGTAGTGACGACTTAGCAAAACTTACGAATTACATTGAAAGTGGAGATCTAAAACCAATCATTGACGATATGTGGGACTTCAATTCTGAAGATGAGCAGACTGGCTGGAAAGGTGCATTTAATCGCTCATTTTCAGGGCGCTCGAAAGGAAAATGTATTGTTAAAATTTCTCAATGATATTGAAGATTAGAACCAGGGTAAGTCACCGTTCCATTCCATTACCATCGCATCAATCCATAATAGTTCAATCGTATAATCGACTGTTACACTTGGGTCTTGTCTTTCACATTGCAATGTTGAATCTCCTGCTTCTACCAAACCGGTGATTTCGAAATTATATTCTCCAACTAAATCCTCTTCATTGGTTTCGTACATTTCTTCGATTTCTTCAACTGTATAGCCAGTGATGAGTGGGAATGTCGTAAACTCAGGAATCTCGAGTAAATCCATGTAGGTTCCAGTACCATACTGAGTTTCTAGTATTTCAGATTGAGAATTAGGGGTGCTGGAAAAAAGAGATGCAGAGTCTAAAGCATCTTCACCAGAATCCACAGAACAACCTAGGCCACTAGTTTCTTCATTGTCTTCTTGGCTATCTAAAACTTCGATATAAACCCATATTGAGACAATATTCATCGCTTTGGCATCCTCTGGGAAGTCATCATAACTCAATTTTAATGAGAAAACCTCATCATCATTTAGTTCTAAATTACTATTTGAATCCCAAGTAATAAAACCAGAGTCAAAATCTACAATATATTCAAGTTCTCTTTGATACTCATCATCAGGAGTTTGACTTTTTGAAAGCATTGAATATGCGGGTATGGACAGTAATACCAATGCTGTCAAAACAGAGACAATTTGTACTGTTCTATTTGTTTTAATCAAGAGCACTGATTTCTCAAATAAATTTTCATCCATTGACTCATCCTCGGCCTCTTGCATGGTTCAGTTATCCAGTTTCAGGACATAAATCATTCCCCTACAAATGGTTTAATCGAGTGTAATTACCAAAACATTAAGATTTAAATTATTAATTGAGAACTCCAAAATAAGTGGACGATGCTCTAAATGTTTGAATTAAAACATCTGTTCATATACTACAGCCCTGATGTGTTACCATGGCATTAGTGTGTAATATTGACGCAGCAGGAAAAGCTGCTAGGTTAAGATCGGGTATTTTTGGCGTGGTAGCAGGAATATTGCTAGCACTAGTTACCGTTGCAGGAATAGCACCGTCTATTGCTTGGTGGGGCGTACTAGCGAGTATTGCCGGTGGTTCATTTGCCATTTGGGAAGCACGTGCCGGATGGTGTGTGGTTCGAGCAATGGGATTCAAAACCCCTGTATGATTCTTCACCGAACCTTCCATGAGGGTTACTCATGTTAGAACTTCGAGTAATCTATCTTGCTCTGCTGCAAGTCTTAATTCCATAGCGATTCTTCTACCACTAGACATTGGCATTCTCCATGTTGCATTCCCGTATGGGTGTCCAACACTGACATGCACATTTGTACCCCCGCCTAAACGAGGAGCTACATCATAAATGTAGTAATTCATATCTTTGTCAATACAAGTTTGAAGACAGAATGGTCCAATGATTCCAGGGTCATAATGCTCTTTGCTGGCTTCGATGAATTTCTCACCTAATTCGAATGCTTTTTCCAATAATGATTCTCTAATTGTGGCTGTATTGTGGCCAACGACTGTCATTTCAGGAATCTGTTGGTGTAGAGGCATTGTCATTTGTTGTGGTGCTGGTAACCTGACATGACCATCCAGTGAGGACTCAAACCTCCAGTCAACTCCAAGCAATTCCAGTTTTTCTCCTTCTTCTGCCAGTGGACTGTAAAAGAAGTTAAGATTGAATACAGGACCAATGACGTATCTCTCAATTCTTGCCCCTTCAAGAGATTCTTTGTCAATTACTCCTTCAGCCAACAACGATTCAGATTTTTCTACATATTCTGCATATGATGCACATGTGAAAAATCCGCGTTCTAGTTTCTTTTGAGCATGATGTAGTTTGACAATGACCAAACAATCGATATCCTGAGGGTCTTTAATGGCTTCAGGATAAGGTAATCCTGCTTTGTCGAGAATCCAGTAATAATCTTGCTCTTCGGTTCTCTCTTCCATTCTTAGCATGTTTCTAGAACCAAAGAGTGGTACATTGAAATTATTTTCAACATCATCAATAGTCGAATAAGATGTGAAAGAACGATTTGGGATGTAAACAACATTTCTCTTTCTCATTTCTGCTTGTAGGTCAGGATTCATTACATCATTAAAAGAATCTAGAACAATTGCCTTGTCAACCATTCCTCTTGTGACTCTTCCTGAACTAGACCTTTGAGTCTTGAAGTAGTTAGCATATGTCTTGTGTCTTCCTTCTTTACAGTAAGCGACAGTAGGGAACCCTTCTTCGATGGCCCCATCACATATGTCAAGAGCAGAATGAGATGCAGTCATCCCAATTCTTAGTTTTAGTCGGTCGTATTCTTCGACAATTGCAGCGATGTTATCTTTGGAAATCATGGTTTATGCCTCCCCTTGAATATACTATTTTGCCGAGAGTCTTTGATTCCTACTGTTGAAAAATCAGTCAAATTTTTGCAGTTGCATCAATTCTTCTGTCGTAAGTGTGTCGCCAGACATCAATTTGCTCATGAGGTCTTGAACTTCGACTCTTGCATTCTTTCTCTTGCCGCCACCAGCAGAACCTTTCATTGCACCAAGTATGTCTTGTATAGAATGAAGACATCTTAGAGATACAATATACAAATGATGTGCTTTGTCAGCCTCTTTCTTCGAGCGACGAAGATCACGATGACAAGATTCTGCTTTCTCTCTTTGCTTGTCGACTTCTTTGTTCCATTGAAGCATTAGTTCGTGAGCTTCTTGAGCTGCTTGTGCTGCTTTTTGAACTTCTTCGTGAGCAGCATCTTGTTCTTCAACTGCTTCACGAAGAGTTTCACGAGCCCCATTAAGGTCATCATTAGAGTCTTCAGCATTCTTCATTTTCTTAAGTTTTGAAGAAATTTCTTTCATTCTTTTCATAACTTTAGTCTCGTTCTTACCAGTATGCTGTCCACGTTCGAACTCTGATTCGAGTCTGTTTAGTTCACGGGAAAGTGATTGAACTGTTTCTGGTCGGTCACGGCCTCTTCTTCCTCGGCCACCTTCCACAGGTGCTTCAGCAGGTCTTGATTGATCGATAATTGCTTTTGCTTCACGAACTTTGTTATTGGCTTCTTGTCTAGTACTTTTCTTTTCTCTAACCAGTTCATTCATTTGTTCACGAATTTCTCTTTGTTCCTTTACTTGAACTATCAATTCACGAACTTCAGAGTTAAGTTCATTCCTGGCACCAGTATTCTCTTTGGTCTTTTGATTCCACTCATCACGTGTTGTGCGATATTGAGTTGCTTTGTCATCTACCATTTTTCTTCTTTCTTCGAGAATACCTTTCATTCCAGACATAGTTTTACGCACCTGTTCACATAAGATTCCCATCTTACGCTGACTGTGCGACCCATATCCCCCATTTAATGCTTGATATTGACATATGGGGAAATAACTCTAGAAATAGCCATCTATTTTGCGTTTTTGAGATAATCACTAAGCCTCTGTGATGCGCTTTCGAGATTTTTTCTAATAATCCCTAGGTTACATGATTGTTCACACCATATTACAAGGCGGTGACCTATGCCTAATTGTTCAACTATCAAAATAGCCTTCTCACTAGTCACAGTGATTCGCGAGAAATTATCCTTTGTTCCTAGTAGGTCTGCAATTTTTGAGATGTTAATAGTTTGTTCATAGTTTTCTTTTGCTTCGAACAAAAGGAAACCTTCCTTGTCTACTATTGCAGCATTAATTATTCCGCTAACTCTAGCCAAGTCAGATAATATGAACTCCTCCATGTATTTATCTTGTTAGAGGAAGGGCATAACCTTTGAGATACATTTGGATAAAATCTTACTATAAATTACCCCGCATCATATAACCATGTTCGGTTTTATAATACATGTCAATTCTTCTAATTATCTCCATACCTCGCTTTCTATAGAAATTCTGGGCATCGGTGTTTGAACACTTTACTTCTAGCTGAACATAATTAAGACCCTGACTTTTCAAACTCCGAGTCATAAATTCCCAAACCTTTCCCCCATAGCCCTTCGACTGAAATTGTTTATCGAGTACAAATGCAACAACTCTTAGCGAATCCTTCATGAAGGGTTTACACCATAAAATACCCTTTAGCGATTCGACCTCTGGATATAGGTCTCTGTCGATCAACATTAAATTTCCGTCCCACTCAGGAATTGAGAGATTGATTATAGAAGAGTCTTGATATATTTCTTGAGTTTCAGATAAAAACAAATCAATAATTCTTTGTCGCCATTGAAGAGTCATTAATTCCGGCTTGATGCCATACACCCATTGGATGTCAGTCATTTATAGGCCTCACATTCCTTTTTTAGAGCGTCCTCGATTTCCACGATGTGGTGAAAAATTCTTTTTCCTAGATTTTTTCTTTCGATTGCCATCTTCCTTTGTTTGCTCTTTGGTTATCGATGAAAGGCCTCCGCTGCTTAGTAAAGTATCAAGGTCTGAAAGAGATAGTGAACCACCAGCAGCGGCTCTAGACTTCACCTCAGCAACATTAATATTATCTCTCTTCTTTGAATAGTTATTTTTCTTTGAACGTTTTTTATTGTGATGATTCTTTTTCGCTCCACCCTTTCTTCCTGAAATCCTCAACCAGGCCTCGAGGCGTCCAATTTCGCGCTTTAATTTCCTCTTTTCAGTATGCATCGGATTCATCTCAAGCAGTAATCGATGAGCAAGGTCATCAAAGTTAGCATAATCGCCAAGAACACTGATGTCTTTACCACTTTCTTTCACATTCTCGAGTTCAAAGAGAGCGTTTTTCTGCTCACGAAGTAATTTTTTGAATTCGCCATGTAATTCTCTTGTTTTCTTGGAGTGTTCATGCATACTCTGTAATTCAAAGAACCACGAAAATAGTTCTTTTTCTTTTTGCAGTGAGGGTGCTCTCATCAAATCAACATCCTCGGTCAATCGTTGAAATACTTTTGACATTTCATTCTCAATCCAATGGACTGGGATGTAATTATTATTGACAGAATCTCTCTGCTTCTTGACTTGCTCAATCTTTTCTCTACGGGGCTTTAGCGTATTGGCAATTTTATTTTCTGCTTTCTGTAATTCAGCATTTTTACGTAATGCTTTCGACATATCAATTGCGTTTTTTCTTTCACTATTTCGAACTTCAATCTCTGACTCAAGGACGGACAATTCACTTTGTAAATCCTCTAGTATTTCTTTTACATCTTGAGACTCCATCTTTCTTAGATCCTCAAATAAGTCGGTGTTCGCAGTATCATTAACTAATTCAGGGAATTTGGTTTCTGTAAGTTTTCTCCAATCCCCTCCCTCACTTAATATCTTGAAAGCACGTAAAAATTCTTCTCGGATTTCCATTGCTCCGTCGGGACGAAGCACCCTGCTTAAGTCATGCATTGTATCGAATGGATCTTCTACTGGAAGACTATGCTTACCGAGCCTTACATTATGTTCATCTATTACTGCATCGATAATGAAGGGCTTTTGCTGTTTCCATTTTTTACTATTCCGAGTAATATTTTTTCCTGAACGAATCGATAATACATTTTCGTCCCAGGGCCAATTTAAAGCGAATGATTCAAAGAAATTAATTAGAAGTTCACCAATATTCTGTGAGTTCTTGTCCATGAGTA
>Ga0257114_1002364_pt1 | contig 12663 bp, 15 predicted proteins | sample SI112_10mmetaG_FD_190149 | JGI IMG/M metagenome (GOLD analysis project Ga0257114, IMG submission 190149) | Marine microbial communities from Saanich Inlet, British Columbia, Canada - SI112_10m | ecosystem: Environmental > Aquatic > Marine > Inlet | place: Canada: British Columbia | collected... | reverse complement strand
CTTCCTCTTCAAAGTGTACTAATAATTTAAAATAAATAACCAAAGGGTACCCATACGCCCACCAGAATCAGAAGAACACGTTTAGTTTCTTTCAGTTTCTAAACCACTACCCAGATTATTACGAATCAAAAAGAATAATGATTAAAATTGAATACTATCATGTTACACGCAAAACCATGCAGCCGGGAGTTGACCCTAGTCCACAAAATCAACCCCAACTATCTGGCCAAACCCAAGATATCAACCAGCAAATCCAGCAAACACAAGGGTTTTTTCCTCAGCAACAAATAATCATTCTCAATGCTAAATTTGCTCCTGAATTTAATTTCCGGTATCTTTCTTACATAATATTTGGATTAGGTATCGCAACATCATTTGTGCTGTCCAGTGTAAGTACAGATGGTGATACTGGCAGGCTTCTTAATTTCCTAAGCGAGGGAATTTGTTGTTTGTCAATTATTGGAACATTTGTTTTTGATGCTATTTTTTACAAAGGGAAGGCAGATTGGCAATCTTCAACAGGACAATCTTCTGCAGGTTCTATTACCGGCATGATATTTGACATACTATTTGCAGTGCTTGTTGTGATTTTTGGGTACCTTTGGTTTATTGGTAATTAGGAAAAAGTTGAATTTAACAATCAAATTACTGGCAATTGAGTAAAAATATTGAGTATTATAAACCCAGTCAATACTAATATTTTGACAGTATCCATTATCAACTGACTTGCCAAATTAATTCTATGGATGAAGCAATAGCCATGCAGATTGTCGGAGTAGTAAGTATGCTAATTGGAATGAAAATGAACATTAATCCGAAAGGGTTCAACGAAGATATATTTGGCAAAGAGGCTCATGAAAGTGCTCTTGGAGAAATGAATGCAATGAGAATGGCTGTTGGAGGGGGCTTACTTGCCGTCTCTGCGATAAATTTGATTTGTAGTTTCTCAATGGATGACTCTGATTCAATGGCTGCCTTACTTACTGCCAGTGCCGTAGGATTGAGTATATTCTTAGTAACAATAGTTGGAGCCAATCTTAGAGGATTCACCGAAGCAGTACCTAAGCTTCCGACAATTGTTCTACCAATTCTAATAACAGTATGCCTAGTAGGCGCTTACTTATGATTATTCAACACAATTGAAAAACAGCCTTTTTATTGAAGACTTGAAGGTTCGAATCAGTTATTTCGAACTTGAAACAGAGTTTAATTCTCAATTTCCGCAACCGCAGCCACGAGTTTGACAAGAAGCATCCTCGGTTTTAGCGACGACCTCTTCCACCTTCGCCTTTTTAGGTTGGCGACGGAAAATACCTGGCATACGGATTTTCCTCTGATTCTGTGAGGTTCGGCGGTTCATGGTTTAGGCACGCTGCCTTAGATAATAATCCTTTTTAGAACATTAATAATTATGGTATTATAGTCTAATAATATTACAAAACACACTTCCAGAGTATTAGAGCTGACATAATTGATTATTTTTTAATTCATAGTGTACCTTCAAAAGTATTACAATATTCAAATTTATTATAATCATTGAGAGCATTCTCGTAAACCAATAAGGGCAAAACTTCTGTTCCATCAGACCATTTGCCCATCGAGCGCAGTAATTCACTATCGATTAAGTGCTGATAAGCCCAATCTTCGGTAATTGTGTCTCCTCGACTTCTAGCAGTCACCCAGTCTGCTTGTGCATCTATTCTACGATAAACTCCGAAATCGGCAAGTATATCATGAACCGAATTTGTTGGTAAATAATGCGTTCCAACCAAGCGAGGAAATCCGTATAGATCACTTTGTAATTCAATATACAATACATGCTCTTTGGGTAAGTGACTAAACGCTTGTTGATGATGAACACTGTAGCAAGCATCAACAGTCATATCATCAACTCCACGTGCAATATGTATCATCGTATCATCTGGCATGCGAGTAAAATTCGGTTGTAAGTGTTGTTGATTTGGACGCGTCCATCCAGATTCAATATCAATGAATAATGTTTGATTACCCCAACCTCTTTCCATCGATTCATATAACTGAATAAAAGTATAGGCTCCTCCTAAACTATGCCCTCCAATCCAAAGATGGCTTGAGTCAATAGTCACATTTTTGAGAGCTAAATCTACACTTGGATGTCTTTGTTCACTCAAGGCGACTTCGTTAACGGTATCCAATGCAGATGCAATCGCTTGTGCACGATATTCATGGTGAGGATAATTAGATGCTCCTTCAATATCTTCACCGACTAATCCGTCTGGAATAATAGGGTCTATGTGGGATGGATACTGGACAAAAGCCACAGCCATCCCTCGGGCTGATAAATGGGTTATCCAGTCAGTATATTCCTCATAAATTGGATATCCCCAACCGTGGCTCAATAGCGCTAATGGGATTGAATCCAAAGGAATATCAGACGATAATTCTGGTAGTGTTAGATAGACTGAGAACTCAATATCTTGTTCTCTTTCCATAATGATATTTTCAACATCACTGGGCATCTCATATGCATGAACAGTCATTGTAGTCTCAAATGGACCAGGCTCCGCCCCATATCCAATCTTCGGAACTTCCGGTGGTGAAGGTGCGAATCCAACCATTGCAGGGATTCCCGGCATAACTAGCCATGCAGCGAAGAAAACGCCGATTAAATGGGCTATACTACCGATTGCAGATTTTTTTGGATTACGAAGAGGTAGAGTCGGCAAGCCATTCACTGTAAGTATGCTAGAGAGTAAGATAACTCCATACAATGTAGGCAGTAGTAAAAAAGCACCTCTAAGGTAGAAAAAATCAAGTAGGAAATAAAGTACAGTAAATCCGCTGAATAAGCCGATCACAAATAAGAGAATTGCACGATGAATTTGGTGGATATTCTTTCCTTTGAATTTATTATTTACAGATACAAGAGATGCAAATAACATCAGCAGGACAAAAAAGAACATCAATGTCAAATTCTCTCTAAGCCACATGGTTGCTTGCAGTGCTCTGTAAGCATGTGGCCAAACGGCATCATTGACGTCCTTTCCAGATAAAAATAGCACAACTGGCTGAATTACCGAAGCGATAAACCCAGATATTACAATCCCAATTGATATCATCTTAGACTCAAATTTACTATCAGTAATTGATAGTTCCTCCTCGTCCATAAACCAAGGTAGCAATTCCTCTTCAAAAAGAATCGTATCTTTTCATAACAAAGAAATATTTCTATGTGTATCTTAATCAATTATTTGCAGCAGCTTTTTTCTTTCTGTTGCGATTCCACTTTTTTATTCTTGGTAGTTGCCATTTTATGACCCCTGTCCAGAATACAATGGCCATTATTGCCTGTCCTACAAGCATTGTAACCCATGGGTCGGCATCCCAAGCATCGACATTACCAGTGAAGGTGATTCTGGCAAAATATATTGATACCATCATTCCAAATGTTAGATGAACCCACCTAAGAATTGTATTCCAATTCTTGGCCAAATTCATTCCTCCTTGGTACTATCTTGATGTTCTTTTAATTTAGCTTCAAATTCTTCTTTGCTCAGTCCATGCCATCCTTTACACATTCCAGTTGGCGATCTTCCGCATCCACATTTACTCATGTTTTTCATTCCTCCTTGCATATCGCATTATGCTCAGGTATTAATGAATGAAAGTTTCTCTCTAGCAACCATAGTATTGTGGTTGATACTTCTTGATTGATATACTTCGTGCACTTGGTAGTTTCATGCAACCAGGGCTCGAAGATAAACCAGTATGCCTAAAATCTGCAAGTAGAAATTTCATCGACTTACTGGGGAGGTCACATGTTTTGCAAATGCTTCATTTTATGGCCAGCCAGAATAAGCCATTGCGTTTCAATATACTAAAGAGAGAGCTCTCCATTACTGCGACCACTTTGAGTCGTCGCTTAGAGGACTTCGTTGACTTAGGGCTTGTCATAAGAGAAGTATTTGCCGAGGTTCCTGCTAGAGTTGAATATTCATTATCCAAGAAAGGAAAGTCACTAGGTCCGGTTCTTAGGAATCTATTTACTTGGGTTGAATCTAATAATTTAGAGTGAAATTAGTTTCATGCAGACTTTACGCCTTCGGGCCACAGAACTAGAATCAGAGTTTTTCCACGGGTTTTTGGCGTATGTGTTGTTTCCCTATTCATCCAAACTATTGAACCGGTGGGGTATGTGCCTTCTTCGTCCCAAACTTCTCCTTCAAGAACAAGATAAGCCTCACCTCCTGGATGCATGTGTGGCATGAAAGCGTCTACAGTAACTTCTGAGTCTGCCTCATATAGCACTAGAGAGGTTTTGTCTTCTCGCTTTAGTTTACCCAACTTGACACCTGTTTCAAAATCCCGCCAAGAAATATTCTTGTCCAACCAATCTCTATCGATATTGAAACTCAACCAGTCAGACATGTCATGAGTGAAGACCATGACTCCCCCAATACCATCTACTTCATGATTAATTCGGAACATTATGGGCGTAGGTTTGAAGAGTTAATCAATCAGCAGAGTGTGAAAGCCATGGCTACTAAGGCAATTGCTATGCCCGAAATCCCTCCTTCTGGGCCTTGGGATTCTTATGTTCTAGTAATTATTTGGTTACCTTTAATCCTGAGAATTTTATTCTTAATTGTACCCTTTAGAAAAGCGATTGCTAAATTAGCTCCACACACAGGGTGGGCTTTGAAGCAATTGAAAAGTCTCCCAGTACGTGGTTTTGGTTTACTTGCACTGAATGAAATTCTAGCATTTTTGATTCCACCATTACTAGTTCTTATGCTTAGATTTATGAGTGATCCTATTGGCTGGCAGGAATGGTCAGATGTTTCCAATTTAGGCGGCTCAGTGTTACTTTTGTGTCTATTCATATGGATTGCTTTGGATATGCTTAGAATTGCTAGAGTCAGAAGAATGCTCAAAGCAATTGAAAAACATGATGTAAATAAATTACGTAAAGTCGCTGAAACAGGTCTTTCGCTAAGAGGTTGGTTGAGAAAATTTGGGCGAAAACAAGATGATGAAGCCCCTAAAGATAACAACGCTCTAGTAAAACAAACCGGAAGTAGAGTTGCGAAATCGAGTCTGAAACTTTGGGGAGCAAGGGTCTTACTCGCTCGCCGATTAACTCCTGCTGGATTACTATCTAGCCTTGCTTATGGCGCTGCTGTTGAAGTTGCTAGAAGCGGAGCAGAAAGAGCCTCGGATATTGTCGATAAGAAAATGCAACAGGAATTTGACAAATTAGCCAACATAAACTCAAAAACACTTCTACTTCTCTTTTCGAGAGATTTGGCAATGGGGGTAATACCAATATTTGTTCTTTGGTTCCTGCCAAAAATACTTTGATTCTCCATTATATTGATGTTCATTAGACTTCTGCATTGGTTTGAGGGAATAATTTGTCACTACTCATTTTGATGCGCCACGGCCAATCCATGTGGAATGCTGCTAAACTTTTCACTGGCTGGGTTGACGTTCCACTTACCGACAAGGGTATTCAGGAAGCAATAAATGGCGGTAAAGAAATTTCTAAGTTACCGATTGATGAAGTTCATGTTTCGACATTGATTCGTGCGCAAATGACAGCAATGTTGGCTCTATCTCAGCATGGGGGTGGAAAAACACCTGTGTTTCAGTATTCAGCCCCAGAGAATGGTCTTGACAATGTTTCAGAAAATGAAGCAAAAATGGTTGAGTGGTCACAAATCCAGGGTGATACTGGCCAAGAAAACATCTTGCCTGTATACGTTTCTTGGCAACTTAATGAGAGAATGTATGGTGACCTTCAAGGTTTGAACAAAGACGCAACTAGAGAAAAATATGGTGACGAGCAAGTTCATATTTGGCGTCGCTCATATGATGTTCCACCTCCAAATGGTGAATCATTGGAGTTGACTGCGGACAGAACCTTGCCATATCTCAAATCATCAATTATCCCAAAGATGGAGGATGGTAAGAATATTTTTATCGTTGCTCATGGTAACTCTCTTAGAAGTATCATTATGGATTTAGAGGGTTTATCTAGAGAACAGGTATTGTCTTTGGAAGTGCCCACTGGTGTGCCAATCATATACAAATTTGAAGATTCTAAATGGTCGAGAATTGAATAATAACAAAAACTCCATTTTTTAAATTAGAACTTCTAGTGGTTTTTATGTCAATGCCTCTAAGTAAAGCATCAAAAACGATAAAATTGTTAGCAGTCGTTGGTTTATTGATTTCACCTTGGCTATTGACGCAGATGGGGATTGCACTTTTAGCCCCTGATGAAAAAATAGATACAATGCCAGACTGTGAATCGGATAGTGGAAATTGTGCACATCTTGGAGGAGGAGATACTTACCGTATGGACTCATCAATGGCAACATTATTAGAAATAAATTATACAGAAGTAATAGCAAAACTTGTTGACTATATCGATGATAATGATGCTAATATTTTGGTTGAGTCCACCACTAATACGAGTTATTATGTTCATTTTGTCGAGAAAACCTCTTTCTGGCAATTCCCTGACGATATAGTAATTTCAATCACAGATACCACCGATAGTTGTGTTATAGAAATGCATTCCCAATCTAGACTAGGTAGAGGAGATATAGGTGTCAATCCAGATAGGTTAGACCAAATTTACCAAACTTTAATTGCCTAATTTTTTCAAATCATTCCAACCATATGGAACACCTTCATTGTCGACTAGTACTATGTTTATTCCTAAGCCGGACTTATGGAATGCGATCAGTTGTATCTCGTGTATTTTATGCCCACTTGGCGCCACACCGATTACAGATAGATTTTGGCTGGAGCCAAAAATCCTACGTTTAGATTTCTTTGGTTTCACTGGTCTGGCTTCTTCGCCAAGTCTTCTCCTTGTACCTTCGACATCATTGAACCAAGGCATTGGTCCTTCGGGGGAGAATCTTAATCCCAAAATCATGTCAACACCTGGGGTTTCTTGAGCAGCATCAGCGTCTGCTTCACTGGGGATTGCTGGAGCATTTGGATGTGTGTGCAGCCAGTGAGTAAATCTACCAGCTCTTGAACCTCTATTAGACGAAAACATATCATCAGTCCAATCTTCAGGTAAGTGGTGAACAGAAAAAGAATTACCTCTATTGACTATGTGTGCTTCATTTATTACGAAACCTTGACTCTGAAATAGTCCTTCCACATGCTGCTCACTACGAAACAATTCCTCTACTTCTGATAAGTGAGGAGAATTGGAATCAATATCCATTCCAACAAGAATTTCATCAGGCAGTGATTGAAGTCCCCACCAAATCAAGTTCTCGAACAAGTCTCCTTTGAGGTGAATCTGTGCAGCATAGGAGTTTTTCGAATTCAATGAATCATGATTGTATGATACCATCAGTTCCTCCAACCACAGTTCAACCATCTCAATCAAACCTGCTAAGTACATCTCGTTGATGAAAAGTATGTACTAATGATGACTAAATTGATAATATTTGTTGTTGACCGCTTTTCATGGCGAAGAAGAAGGGGCGCTTGGGAAGGCTCTTTGGAGCGATTACAGGTAGCCCTTACGAGCGTTTGATAAAACAGGTTGACAAACTGGTGGAAACCAGTGAAGATGACAGCATTCTTGGAAAAAATCTCGTCAAACTTGTTAAGATTACAGGGCAAAATTATGAAGAAGAAAAAATCGATGAGGAAGAGCACGATTTGATTGTTGAAGCAATCGAAGAAGTCGACCCCCAAAATCGAGTTTTTGGAAAAGTTTCTGATGATGAAGACTCATTCTATATGGGAGATAGCCCTGAAGCACCCAAACTGAATCTTGGGAAAAGGAAGAATCTTGACCAGTTGATGAAATCTAAAGGAAATGAATTCACTGGAAGTTACGGTAGAGACGAGTATCAAGAATTCCGCGATAAAATGACTCAGGATTTCCTTCAAGAATCAGATAAAGCAGTTAGAGAGGGGGATCATTCGGCTAATATTGGGACAGTGAACCGCGTTTTTGCAGATGCTGATGAAGAAGTTCAACAATTGAAAAAATCAATATCCGAAGAGACCGGAATGGAAGACCCCAATGCTGAGGACGACATTCCCGATGGTTACTCAATCGACGAAGACGGTACAGAATGGTTCGAAGATGAAGATGGATACTGGTGGTACCGTCTAGTTGGAGAAGAAGACTGGCTTCCTCACGAAGAGTGAATTCTTTCTGGCTGTTTGAAAAGAATCACTGTGTAAACACAGATGAGCAATGCTATTCCTCCAACCCATTGATTGTATTCAATCAATTTAGATATCATCCAAATAAAGATGTAGAATAACGAAATTGCTAATGCTAGAATAGTCATTATCATCGGACTATACTTGATTCTTGGGTCGATAAATGTGTATACATAGTAACCTCCTCCAAATACGGCATACATGTATGCAAAGATTGAGTAAATGATACCAATTATCAATCCAAAAATTGCCAGTTCCCAACTGAGGTTAGGCCTCGAGATGAATAAATCAATTGCCAACAGGATAATTGCCCAATTATGCATAACCATCTCATGAGGTTCAAACAGATGGTCATAGTTACGGTCAGAGCGGGTCTCTTGAGGGACGATGACATAAGTCACTACAGTTGAAGTCAACATCCCCATTCCAAGGGCCATAGGCAGTAATATTCCGGAGAACATGGTTAGGAGTTTGGGGGCTCCAATCTCAAAAAATTCATACCATCCTAGAACGGACATGGAAAGGAAGCATAGCCCACAGACGATTAGATTCCAACTACTGAAAGGAACCATTCTCTCTATTCCTATGGTTTTGTGTGGTAGTGATTCTCTTTCTTTTCTAAATAATGGATTCATGTATCCGCCATTTTCATCAAATATCATCAAAACAAAGATGGTATAGAATGCAAGAATGGTTGCTCCAGTTCTAAATATAGTCAGAATAATTCCTGGAACAATAGAAGATTCTACTGCGATTATTGTTGAATCTAAAATATTTAAAACCTCAAAGTAATTTACGAAAACGACACATATAACAGATACTAAAGCGACAACAAAGTAAGTCAACTTGTCTTGGTCTTTATCACCATAACCAAATATTTCTGCCACAAACTTGGCTGAAAAGAGTGGCTTATAGTATTGTATTTTTTACGCTTCGTGAAAACTATGATTATAAAATTCCTTAACTTTGCTCACGGATTATAGCACATTACTATAAACACCAATTCATGTCAATGGCTTATGAGAAATCCATTTTTTATGTTGACTAGTAGAAGTGTTGACAAACCTAAGTCTACATTAGCGATAATATTTGTAGTCATTTTGGCGCTATCTTCGGGAGCCAGTCAACTGGTTTTTGATAATAGTGAAGATGGATTTTTTCCAGATAATGAAACAGTAGATTTACTCAACGAGATTGAAGATGAGTATCAAGCCTCTGTAGATTTTATTAGAGTTATTGATGAAATGGATGAAGGTGAACTTCTACTTACTGATACTTGGCAGCAGTTAGCCTTGAGTGAGGCAATGCTACTAAATGATTCAAACTTCAAAGAATATCAATATCCTATTTTTGGTTCACAAGCTAACTTCGGTATGGCGGGTTCGGCAATTCAGTGGCAGTCGATACAAGACCCATTAACTGCGCAAATTTGGCTATCTCAAGTGTCATTGGCCTCAGAAGCATTGAGAAATTCAAATGATTCTTCATTTAATGAGTCACTAGATAATCTTACTGAAATCGCCAAAATTATTCCAAAGTTAGAGCCGGTCACCTCTGAAAGTTTGATTGACTGGCAACCAGGTGACCCGAATGAATGGCTACCACGTCTCGATAGTGGCCAAAATTTAACTGAATCAATTAATGAAACAATTTGGAAAACATATTCACTTTTTGGTTTTAATTCTGCAAAAAGTGATGTTCAAAAAGATTTGATGAATGAAAGATTAGAATCTATGATTTCTGATCTATACGCTCTCAAGGGCCAACAATCAATAGACTACAGAGGGATCATGCTTTCGAGTATCCCAGTCGGAGAAAGAGAGGACCCATGGAATATGTCAGGCCCTGTAATCACTACACTTGCGGTAAGTTCTGACCCTGAAGTATATGGTCTAGAAGCAAATCAATTTGCAATTGTTGAGGAAAATATCAATGATTGGTCCAAACTTTTACTTGAAGATTTACAAGAAGCCACCGGAGATTCAGAAATTCGAACCTTTTCATTCTCTCAGTTTGGAGTTGGCTCCACAGAAACTCTTGGTAAAGAAATCGGAATTTTGACTGGTTCAGCATTTATGCTTCTAGCGATTATTCTATGGTTTAATTTCCGCAGTGTCAGGGAGACTGCATACGTCATGACTTTGACTATTTTTGCAATCGCGGCCACCTATGGTCTATCTGGCTGGCTACAAACCTTAGGTGTCAACATGACTTTCAATGCAGCCATGAATTCGATTCCAGTACTATTACTCGCAATTGGGGTAGATTATGGTCTACACGTAGTGTTAAGGATTCGCGAAGAACTGAAGGTAGCGGACTCTAAAGATGATGTTTCACGCGAGACACTTAGAGATTTCAGTCTTGAAGCCAGAAAAGTCGCCATTCGAAGAGGTACAATATTCACATCCATCGCTCTATTAATTGCAATTTTTACCGATATGGTAGGTTTCCTCTCATTCAGATTTTCATCACTTTCCTTCCTACAAGTATTTGGAACAGTTATTGCAATTGGGTTATTTTTCATCTATATACTTAGTATCTCAGCATTGCCTGCTTTGATGACCATTATTCCTCCGAAGAAAATATCCATTAACAAAGCCAGTAAAATCGAAGTAGGACCAATTGCTAAAGGTTTAGGAGAATTATCGACTAAGCCTTGGAAGGTTGGTATAATTGCTATAATATTGTTAATGCCGATGTATTTCGGTTTTCAGCAACTCGAAGTTGGCTTTGAACAAAGGGATCAATTTGACCCAAGTATTGAGGTAGTTGCAGACTTCATCATGCTTTCAGATGATTTCCAAAGTAGTCGCTCACCTCTTTACATTGTATATGACGGAGATATTATTTCTCCTGATGGACGAGAGTCATGGAATTTAACTATGGCAGCGATTAGTGAAAGTCCTGATTCCAATGGAATTCCTAGCGGGTTGTGGAATGTACTGGACGAATCAAGATTGCAAGATGAGGCGCTTGAAGGTCTGATGAATGGAGTTGACAATAATGAATCTGGTAGTTGGGCTGCTCTTTCTGACTGGTTACTAAATAACCCAAGCGGCCGAGATTTGACAGACGGAATACTTCACTCAAATGGACAACAGACCTTGATTTCCTTCCAAGCCAATACCCTTGACTGGCAAGCAACAGTCGACTTAGATGCTAGAATTAACGAATTATTACAACTAACAGAAGATGGGTTTGCAGGAGATGGAGAGCTAAGACTGAGTGGTAGAAGCCTAATCAATGCTCAAACTACCTCAGATGTAGCCGCTTCATCTATTCAATCTACTGCAATTGTAGCCATCGTGATTTTAGTAATGTTAGTTTCAATTCATACAGTAAGGCAGAAAGACCTGCAACAAGGATTGGCGCGGGGCTTTGTTTCTTGGATTCCTTTGATGATGGTAGTAGGTTGGGTGTATGGAATAATGGGTTATACCGGTTACCAAATTAACCCTCAAACAGTTACTATCGGCGCATTATCATTAGGATTGGGTGTCGATTACGCTGTGCATTATACAATCCGTTTAGAAGAAGAAGTAGAGCATAATCCTTCTGCTGGGCAAAAAGTATGGGTTGAAAATGCTTCAGCAACCACAGGCAGAGCAATGTATGGTGCAGCACTAACAACTGCAGGTGGTTTCGCTGTTCTTAATCTATCAGCACTACTCCCATTGAGACTATTTGGTCAGGCTTTCGTCGTAGCTATCACTTTGGCCCTTCTATCAAGTTTGATACTAATTCCAGCCTTCTATACGCCGTTTTTGAAGAGAGATGCGAAGAAGTATATGATGGAGGAAGAGTGATGCAACTCATTGAAATCCTATTTTGGTTTTCTTCGATTTGGATAATCCCGTTGTGGAGTTTAATGTGGTTCTTACCTAAACACGAAATTACTTCAAGAGTGATGAATGACATACGTATCTGTATTCTTCCTCTATTGATACCTTATGCAATATTGGTTATACCAAATATTTTGGACATCTTCATCACTCTTGGTAGTGAAATGCCTACACCAGATTTGGTTATAGAATTCTTCCAAGACGACGATGTCATTCTAATTGGTTGGCTTCATTTCTTAGCATTTGATATATTGGCTGGCAGATATATTTGGAAAAGGATGATAGATTTGGATAGGCCTATTTATCTCTCCACACCAATACTAATTCTTTCGATGATGGTGGCTCCTCTAGGATTTTTATTGGGAATAATTGCAACATGGGATTCAAAAAACCCAAGTATTGAATTAACCAAATAAAATTCGAAAGCATATAGATTGGTATAAATCCTCAATGCTGAATCATTGTGACCCAATTGAATCAATATTTCAATCAGAATGGGTTTTCAGGTGAGTTCTGGTCCCACACTGTTTGTTCAGCAGGTTGCTGCATGGTAGTTTGAGGTTGAACCGGTGTTTGGGCGACCTGTTGGTAAACCGGTTGCTGCATTGTAGTTTGTTGCATCATTTGACCA
>Ga0257114_1002362_pt1 | contig 12664 bp, 10 predicted proteins | sample SI112_10mmetaG_FD_190149 | JGI IMG/M metagenome (GOLD analysis project Ga0257114, IMG submission 190149) | Marine microbial communities from Saanich Inlet, British Columbia, Canada - SI112_10m | ecosystem: Environmental > Aquatic > Marine > Inlet | place: Canada: British Columbia | collected... | reverse complement strand
GAGTCGCCAATCAATGCAAAGCGTAATCATTTCGGCCAGTGCAGCAATGGACGGGCATGCGCCGCGCTGATCCACGAAGCTGCGCACAAGCTGTTTTACATTTGGCACACTCGACTTGTCGAGCGCTGCGAAAAGCACGGCGGCATCTTTCAGAACGTCGCCCTTCGCCGTCGCGATCTGCGTCGTTCCGTCGTCAAACGATTCGACGAACTTGTCAATGCGTACGATTGCTTTACCGTAGACCTGTCTCGGTGACCCTCCACTCTTCGGCCGCTCGATGAAAATCGTGAGCACGTGTGGTTCGTCTTTTCTCGTCGTCTCTGCTAAATCTGCGACACGAATGGTGGCGCTTCCTCTAATCTTGCCACTTGTTTCCCCGACGTGCGGCGACATGACGGCGTTGGCGCGCATCCTATCATTCGCATCGACTGCACTCTCGTCGACGGATTCGTGCGCGTCGCTCGCGTAAAAGTTGAACTCAATCGTGTCGTCTTCGGAAATGGTCAATAACGGAGTCGTGGCGTTGAACAAAACGCCTCCTTCTCGCGAAGATGCGCGAGATGTCGACGAGTATGCGCTCGCCGTTTCTTCCCCAACGCGTGAAAGACGTACGACGCAAGTAAGCGGTTCGCATTCAACGGCTGCACTTTCCGAAGGCGCGTACGCGAGCTCTTGAGCGTCGTCATCGATCGCCGTCGAATCTGCGCCGCAGCAAGAGAACATTCCACCGCGGCCTTTCTTCGCGATGGGCGTAGACTTTGCCGCGACGGCCGCGGTGGTGGACGCCGCGGCGACGGACGCCGTCGCGCTCGCCACACACGCCCGCAAGCCGACCCTCGAACGAGCTCCACTCGTCTTCAAAACCCTCAACCGCGCCACCGCACGACGCAAGATGTAATTCAACGCCTCCTCGTCCTCGTCTCCCTCGAGCAAGCGCGTCTCCAGCGCGTCGACGATTCGTTCGCGTTCTCGAATCTCCCCTCCCCACGCGTCCATCGCCCGCGCCATCACCGCTTTCGTTTTCGCTTCATCGACGCCCAATCCCCTCAACATCGCGCGCGTCGACGCCAACCGCGTCTCGATGTTCGAAATCGTCGCCGCGTCGTCGCTCGCCGCGCTCGGCGTCGTCGTCGCGCGCGCCGTCTCCTCCAACATCTCATTCGTCAACCCGCCCTCTCCGAGCGTTTCTCTCGCGCACGCCTCCAACGCTCGCGCGCGCGTCGTCGTCTCCTCCTCCGCATCGCTCGCGAAGCGCAAACCGAACCCCTCCAGCGGCGCGTTTTCCCATCGCGTCGCCGCGCGCGCCGTCGTCGTCCCGCTCGTCCCCCAAATCCCTCCCTCGGACGCGTGAAACGTCCCGCATCGCCGCCATCGCCACGGTCGCGCGTCCGCGGCGTCATCCGCGTCGTGCGCGCGCGACATTCGCGACGCATCGCGCTCCCGTCGCGTTCCCATCGCCATCTTTCCGCGTCTTTTGCGCGAATTCCAAATGCGTCAATGAATCACCGCTTTTCGCGCGCGTCTCGCGTCGCGGCGACGCGCGACGCGCGTCGTTCGCCGCGTCTGCGGCGCATCCACCGACGCGTCGCGTGCCGCGCGCGCGTCGTCGCGCAGCGTCGCGCACTGTCGTCATTCGTCGACGCGAATCGATTCTTAAATTAAATGTCCGACGACGACGACGACGGCGCGCCGCTGTGCTGCGGCGAGATCCTCGCCTGCGTCGCGATCGACGGCCACGACGCCCTCCGACTGCTGACGATCGACTGCGGCGGCGACGCGCCGCTGAAGATCGCGACGAACGCGCCGAACGTCGACGTCGGAAAGAAAATCGTCGTCGCGCGCGCGGGCGCGACGCTGCGCGACGGCACGCGCGTGACGGCGCGACGCGTCGGCGGCGTCGTGAGCGAGGGCGTCGTGTGCGACTCGACGATGGTCGGGTGGTCGGGCGGCGGCGCGGGGACGGCGGCGCTGCTGCCGAGGGATCACGCGGTGGGCGCGCGAGCGCCGAAGACGCGGCCGCGACTGGACGGGAAGACGACGGACGAGGGGGCGCGAGACGCGGCGGCGAGGGAAACGCAAAAGGCGAGGGAGAGGGAGGAGAAGAAGGCGGCGCTGGCGGCGAAGCGCGCGGCGAGGGACGCGAAGAAAGCGGCGAAGAAGGATGGGGAATCGTAAACGCGCGGCGAGCGAACGTCGAAGTCGCCGCGACGACGCGTCGACGCGTTGTGATGATTAAAATGAGTGATGCGCGCGAGCGCGAACGCGCGCGCGACGCGAGCGATGCGCGATAAATCGCGCGGTGGCGTTCGGTGGAGCGCGTCTCGATCGGCGCGCGGTGCGCGCGTTCGACGCGAGTCGCGTCGTTTCGTCGGAGTTTGAGACGACGAGAAACGCTTACGTGGAAGATTTCTCACACTCGCGCGCGTCGACGCTCGAGGTGAGCGCGAGCATGGCGTACAAAATGGTCGGCCGATCTCGCGCGGGTCTCGCGCTCGCGCTCGCGCTCGCGCTCGCCGCGCTCGCGGCGTCTCAAGATACCGATGGAACCAACTTTGTCGGTTCAAGTTCCGTTGTACCCGACGATTCAGCGACGACACCCGACGACACCATCGATCCATTAAACGCCGAGGCGATCGTGACCTTGACGATGATCGAAGACCCTTTTCGTTTGGACGGCGCGGATTGGTCCGAGTCGTCGATGGACGACGCGTCGCGGGACGTCACCGTCGACGACGCGACAGTTCTCGAAGTTCTCGATTTGGCGTTTCACGGGGGATCGACAATCACTTCCCACGAGCACTTTCCACGTCGATTCGGGCCGCGTGATATTGATTTCGTGACTTCGTTTGACGTTGAGCCTTTCGGTATCGTCGATCGGCGATGGTGGGACGGGGACGTCATCGAATTCTCTTACGAAATATGCGACGGTGCGCTCGGGCAATTGGCGCTGGCTTTTACGATTTCATTTCTCGTTTTACTCGGTCTTTACTTGCTCACAGCGAACGACGACGACGAAGAGTGCGAGTGCTGTCGGCGTGGACGCCGATGTGGAACCCTCGTCGTCGATTCGCGCGCGCTCGAACAAGAGCTCAAATTGAATGGGAGCGCTTTCTTCCCGCACACGCACGCCTTGGACGACTCCAATGTCACGAAGCAATGCTCGGGCGACGTCGAGTACGAGTGCGCGAAAAAGTGAATTCAGCGAGCGCGGTCGCGAGATCGACAAGTTTTACTGTCTCGTTTAGAGAGTGCAACTTTACCGGTACTGTTTATTATCTCGCGCGAATTAGAATTATTTATGCGACGGCGTCGCCCTGCTCCGTCATCAGCCGTTCCGCGATGAACATGTCCTCCGGCGTCGTGACCTTCAAGTTGAAATAACTCCCCGGCGTCACTTGCACGCGCTCACCTAAGGCTTCGACGATGGATACATCGTCCGTCACCTCAAGTCCCTTACTATTCACGAGATCGTATCCCGCTCGCAACAACTCGGGTCGCATCACTTGCGGCGTTTGCATCTCCCAAAGCCGACTGCGATCGAGCCCCTTATCGATGCTCAAATCCTTATTCACTTCCTTAATCGTCGCCTTACTCTGCACCGCCAAAACCGCCGCGCCGTACTTTTTCGCGTCGTTGAAGCACCGCCTCGCATCCGTCGCCGCGCACAGCGGTCGCGCGCTATCGTGAATCGCCAACAACTCCGCCCCCGCCCGCGCCGCTTGCATGCCATTATACACACTATCTTGTCGCTCTTTCCCCGGTCTCGCGAACACCAGCGGCTTATCGATCGCTTCGCTCTGAAACACGTCGTCGTAGCTCGGGTCGCACACGACGACGATCTCCCCGACCTCAGCCATCTTCGCAAACTTCCGAAGCGACCACAGCGCGATCGGCGTGCCCATGAGCGGCAGGTACTGCTTCGGCATGTCCGCTCCCATGCGCTTGCCCACGCCGCCCGCGAGCAGGACGAAGGACACGGCGCCGTCGGCGACGTCCTGCGTGACCTCGCTCGCCGCGCGCGTTCGGACGTTCGCGCCGCGCCGCGCGCGCGTCCGCGCGACGCGTCGCGCGCTCTCGGGCGCCGCGCGCGCGGGCGCGATCACGGTCGCTCTTCGCGAGAGCATGGTCGCGAGGCGTGCGCGCGTGCGCTCGGCGAGGCGACGAGTGCGGCGAAAAGTGCGAAAAGTGCTTTATCCATTATCCAACGGGACATCGGCGCACTGTGCGACGCGCGCGCGCGTCTCGCGCCGCGAACGACGCTCTTTCGCCGCGAACGAAACGTATGTCGCTCGCGATGTCGCTCGAAGCGCGCGCGACGCGCGCGCTGACGGTGCGCGCGCGCCGAAGCGCGAACGGGAGTGGGACGGTGGGCGCGGTGGGACCTCTCGCGCGACGCGCGACGCGCGCGCGCGCGAGCGCGGGGGAGGGAAGCGAGGACGCGCCGCCGCGCGCGCAGCCGAATCCGAATCAGATGCTCGTGCTCGTGCCGCCGCATCCGCTGTTGAAGCACTGGTTGGGGGTGGCGAGAAACGTGCAGACGCCGACGCCGATTTTCCGAGCCGCCATGGCGGAGATTGGACGGATTCTGATTTACGAGTGCGGCAGAGATTGGTTGCAAACGTTCGAGGCGCAAGTGCAGGGACCGCTGGCGATCGCGGACGTTGAATTCGTGAACCCCGAGAAACCGGTGGCGGTGGTGCCGATTTTACGCGCCGGGTTGACGCTCTTGGAGGAATCGGCGAGCGTGCTTCCGTCGAGCGTGACGCATCATCTCGGGTACGTGCGCGACGAAAAGACGCTCGAACCGAAGATGTACCTCAACAAGCTCCCCGCGTCGTTCGCGGAAGACGCGCAAGTGTTGATTAGCGACCCGATGTTGGCCACGGGCGGCACCATCGTCGCCGCCGTCGAAGAAATCGTCTCCCGAGGCGCATCTCCGTCCAACATTCGAATCATCTGCGTCGTCGCCTCTCCACCGGCGTTGACTCAACTTAGCGAGCGATATCCGGGCCTCCGCGTGTACGCGGCGATGATCGACGAGGTCTTGAACGACGACGGCTACGTCGTCCCCGGACTCGGCGACGCCGGCGACCGCGCCTTCGGCACGTAACCTCTCCGCGTTTTCCCATCATCGCTCGGTCGCGCGTAGATTTAATCACCATCTCTCACTCTTTTCTCGCTTTTCCCGTCCGAGCGCGCGTCGACGGCGATTCCTCGCGTTTCATTCGCTCGCGTTCGCCGCGTCGCCGCTCGGCGCTCAGCTCGGGCTCGGGCTCGAGCAGCCGCCACTTCGCGCCCGCGCCCGCGCGCGCGATGCCCCCGACTCGCGCGCCCGCGCGCTTCACCGGCGCCAAGGACTTCCGCACGCGCATCCTGATCAGCGTCCTGAGCGGTAAGCCGTGCGTGATTCGCGACATTCGCGTCAAAACCGCCGCGCGAGGCGGCGGCGACGACGCCGTCGGGCTGCGCGATTACGAAGTCTCGCTCCTGCGCCTGATCGATAAGCTCACGAACGGCACGCGCGTGGACATCAGCGAAGACGGCACCGCGGTGCGGTTCGACCCGGGCGTGGTGAAGGGAGGACGCGCGCTGACGCACGAGTGCGCGACGAGCCGGGGCGTCGGGTATTACGTCGAGCCGACGCTGGCGTTGGGATTGTTCGCGAAGAAACCGATCGAATTGACGCTCATGGGGGTGACGAACGACGACGCGGACGTGAGCGTGGACGTGTTTAGGACGGTGACGCTGCCGATGCTGAAGAAACACTTCGGCGTGGACGATGGATTGGCGCTGGAGGTGGAACGGCGAGGGTGTCCGCCGAACGGCGGCGGTCGCGTGCGGTTGACGTTGCCGATTGTGAAAACGCTGCCGACGCTGGATTGGTGCGACGAGGGCTTGGTGAAACGGGTGCGAGGGGTGACGTTTACGTGCAAGGTGTCGCCGCAGAATGGAAACCGCATGGTGGACGCTGCGAGAGGGGTGTTGAACGCGTTCATTCCAGACGTGTACATTTTCACCGACCATCACGTCGGTCCGGAGGCGGGGAAGAGCCCAGGGTACGGATTATCCCTCGTCGCCGAAACCACCACGGGTTGCGTGCTCGGCGCCGACGCCGCGTCCACGGCGTGCGCGTCCGCGATGAGCGAGGCGGCGGATTTAGAATGGGCCGACGACGCCGAGGCGCGCGTGCCCGAAGACGTCGGCCGCCGCGTCGCCGAGGCGCTCGTCGCCGAGATCCAACGCGGCGGCGTCGTCGACAGCACCCATCAATCCCTCGCCCTCATCCTCCTCGCCATCGGTCCCGAGCAAGTGTCCAGAATCCGTCTCGGTCAGCTCACCCCTCGAGCGATCGAAACCTTGCGCGCGCTCAAAGCCTTCTTCGGCGTCACCTTTCACGTGCAGCCCGAGCCCGAGAGCGGCACCGTGTTCTGCTCCGTCGTCGGCGTCGGTCTGAAGAACGTCGCCAGGCGCAGCACGTGATCGCACTCATCTCTCTTCGTCATCGTAGCCATCAGACGTTGTGATTAGCCGTAGCCTCGCGCGTCCGCAGCGCTCCGCGCGCAACCGCCAACCGCCGCGCGCGTCGCCGAGACGCGCGATCGCCCAATCCTCGACGACTCTGCGCCGCACTCCCGCGCGCGCGTCGCACGCGCCCGCCCGCACGCGCGTAAACGCGCCCGCACGCGCGCACGCGGCGCGCACGCGCGACCGTAGAACGCGCGCGCACGCGCGACGCGCGCGACCGAAGCCTCGACGATTGACGCCGCGATGGGTTCGAGCGACGACGCAAAGTCGCGCGATGCGCGCGAACGCACGAACAACTTCATCCGAATCCAACACTCGGCGCACATCCCGGTCGGCATGAACTTTTTGCGCGACGCCGCGCTGGAGATGATTCCCGAGGGCGATCGAGGCGCGGTCGGGGACGTGATTCGCATGGTTCGGAGCTTGTTTCACTACGGCGCCATGGAAAAACGGGATCGAGTGAAGAAGGATTTCGCGCTGGCGAACGTCAAGGTGGGCGAAGAAAAAAGCGTGGGATACGATGGCGCGCGATTGAACCCCACGGCGTTCGAGGCGGCGAGCGTGGATTTTGTGGGGGAGTTTTGTACGATGATGGCGGACGCCGAGTACACGTTGTTGACGCAAAAGGAATGGGAGTTGGCGAGCGCGGAGGACTTTTTGTTCACGCTACCCGTGCGCGTGGATTGGTCCTGTCACGATAAAGCGTTGCTGAAGACGTTTTTGAGCAAGAATCCGGCGCTCGCCGCTGGGTTGCCGCAGTTTAGCGAAAGAGCGTTGGTGTTCAAGCGAGGCACGGGCCTCGCCAAGGCGAAGGGGTTGTTCATCATGCAAAAGATTGAGATGCTTCTCAGCATGCTCATCAAAGAACCACTGTTGGCAATTCTCGGGCAGAAGCAACCGGTTTTCGTGAACGCGAATTCGAGCGATTCGAAGAAGACGTTTGGAGACGGGAAGACGGTGGAGGACAGAAACGCATCTGTGATAGAACGTCTGACGCTGCGAAGGTTGATGCCGAACATCTTCGTCCTCTTTCGCAAATTATTCTCGACGTTAGAAATTCAAGAGCCAACTTTCAAAGAAGTCGTGCTGCTCTATCGCATGGCGAGACCGCTCGACGACGATGCAGCGGGACCTTCTGGATGCGGCCCGCTCATCATCAAGTCGTACGTCGACATTCCTATGGCTGACCTCGAGATGATTTTCCCGGAGAAGACGGTCTCGGTCAAGCTCCAAGAAATAATCCAGAACGGAATTGCCATCGTTGTCGCCATCGGCACTTTGCTGTGGGCGTTTGTTACCGGTGAGATTTGGACGAAGAAGATGCAAACGCTCCTCATCGCGTGCGCCGGTAAGCTCGGGCAGTCGTACACCGCCATCAACGTCGCCAGGACGCGATACTCCGGCATGATGGCAAAGGATCTTATTCAAAAGAGCAGGAACGCACAAGAAGGGATGTTGATGCACCTTTTGGAATCTATGGAGGATCAAGAGATCAAGGAAATGTTGCTCGCCTTTGTGATTCTCACCGTCAGAGGTAAGAGCATGACATTGAAGGAAATCGACATCGAATGCGAAGATTTCTTGCGGAATGTGTTCGGTGTCGATTGTGACTTTGACATCGAAGGTAGTATGATCAAGCTCCTTCGCGAGGGTCTCGTGGAACAACGCGCGGGCGTCCTGTACGCCGCGACGCCGCTCAAAACGGCGCTCGCGCTTTTGGACAACAAGTGGGACAACATCTTCGACTACAACGTGGATGCGGTCGACGGCGGCCGCGAAGATGCGCTCGCAAAGTACGCCAACTTACACCCCGACACCGTCGAGGCCAGTCTCCGCGATGCGCTCAATTCCACCGATAAAGAGCGCGCCAAGGTGGTGAACGACTTGAAGGCGCAAAACGACGTCCTCACCAAGGAAGTCGGCGAGCTGAGCAACAGCCTCAAAGGTTTCAATTGGCGCTACTCGTAGAGTGTTTTTGATCTCGCCGCCTCGCCGTTGTAATCGCGCGTCAGTCGCACCGTGTACGCGAACCTTCGCTCGCCTCGCGCTTCGCCTCGCGCTTCGCCGTCCCTCCGATCCGCACACGCGCGCGCGCGTCGTCCGCGCCCCGATCGCTCGCGATGGACGAAGACCTCCCCCGCGCGCACATCAAGCGCCTCGTCAAGCACAAGCTCTCGACGCTCGATAACGTCGACGCCAAGGGCCAATCGTTCGAACCAAACATTCAAAAAGAAGCCCTGACAGCCTACGGCGAGTGCGCGAAAATCTTCATCCACTACCTCACCGCCACGGCGAACGACGTCTGCCGCGATCACAAGCGCTCGACGATCAGCGACGCGGACGTGCTGGCGGCGATCGAGGAGTGCGATTTCGGCGAACTGGTGGAAGACGTCAGGGCGACGCTGGACGCGTTTCGCGACGCCAAGAGGACGAAAAAGGCGAGAGACGCCGAGGCCAAGGAAACGAGGGACGAGGGCGACGACGACGAGGTAGAAAAGCGGGACGACGGCGGCGGCGGCGACGGCGGCGGCGACGGCGCGGCGTGAGCGCGGCGATTGATTTGACGTTGTAGTAGAATTCGTAGTCCTCAGCCAGCCTCGCGGAGACGCGCGAGCGCCACTCCGCGCCGCGCCGCGCCGCGCGCGCGAACGTCGACGCGCGACGAAGACGAGACGCGCGAACGTCGCGCGCGTCGTCGTCGTCGCGAGCGTCGTCCCGAGATCGTCTCGCGTCGTCCCGAGGGTGTTGACGCTGACGCGAGGTGTTGGCGACCATGTCGGCGCTTAAAGCGCTCGCGCGCGAGATCGCGGGGCGTCCGAGCTCGCGAGCGCCGAGCGCGGAACTGACGCGAGCGCTGTACACGCTCAAAGCGACGCTGTACCTGCTCGCGTGGGGGACGTGCAGCGGGCTGATCATCTTGGTGAACGACGCGGTGTTGAACAGATACGACTTCCCGTACCCGATCGCCGTCAGCGCGACGGGACCGCTGCTGTCGTGGATGATCGCGGCGATTTTAGTGTTGACGAATTCGGTGAAATTGGAGCGCACGCTTTCGCTGAAGGAGTGGCTCGTGACGGTGTTTCCGATCGGGTTCTTCACCGCGGTGACGTTCGCGGCGGGGAATCAGTTATATTTGTACCTCAGCGTGAGCTTCATACAGATGATGAAGTCGCTGTCGCCGTGCGTGGTGTTTTTTATGTTGGTCGTCGTGGGTCTAGACACGGCGACGAAGGAGAAGGTAATAGCGGTGGGTACGATGACTGTCGGCATGGCGGTGGCGTGCGCGACGGAGGAAACGTTTACGTTGTTGGGGTTGTCGCTCATGATCATAGGCGAAGGTGCAGAGGCGATGCGCATGGTGTTGTTTCAACATTTCATGGGCAATCGTGGGTTTGGGTTACTGGAGGGTTTGTTTTACACGTGTCCCGCGAATTTCTTCTTTCTCTCCGTCGGCGTGGCGATTTTCGAGCAGCGAGAGATTACGTTGAGAGGAGACTTGGCCATCGTTCGCGCCAACCCTTGGCCGTTCGTCGCGGTGTCAGTGTTAGGGTTTCTCGTAATGGTGACCACTTTGGGGGTGATCAAGACGTGCGGGTCGCTGACGTTTAAAGCCGCCGGTCAAGTTCGCAACGTCGCAATCATCATGTTTAGCGTCGTCTTCATGGGCGAGAAGACGACGCCCGTGCAGCTCGTCGGATACGCGATGAACGTCTTGGGATTCGCGTATTATCAAAAGTATAAAACAGACGAGGATGTGAGCAAAATCACGGCTTCGAGCGACGGCGAAGTCGAGCGCGAAAAGCTCTTGGACTCGCCGCGTTCGAGCAACGGCTCGGCGGATTTGTGAGTCCATTTAGCAATTATTTCTACTAGTATTTCTTAGACGCGTTGTAACGACGTATTGATGATAGTAATGGTGCATCGTCAGCGTAATAATCTTCGGTTTGGTACAACAAATTCTGACGCGCTCTACGGTTTCCGCCTGCGTCCCTATTTTCATTTTGGCTCGCGGCGGGTTCAAAATGGCTTGAGCCCGGCGCTGTGTTCTGTTTATTGTTTAGATTGTGAACCCATCGGGGATCACGGCGCCTCCGAGGATGGTGACGATGCCTTCACTGATGATGTATCCATCCTCGGTGCGATCGAGTTCTTGAATGCCCGCCTCGTTGAGAATGCGAACGTTGGCTCCGATGACGGCGTCGGAATCAACCATGCACTTACGAATGATGGTATTCGCGCCGATATCGGCGACTTTGTCCCCTCCGGACCGCTTCAGGATTTCGTCGCGACCGACCACGACGACTCCTTCCAAATCGACGTTTTTGTCGATCACAGTGCACGGACCGACGATGGAGTTGATGATTTTGGCTCCGTCGCGAATGACGCACCCGTCCGAAATGATTGAACGCTCGGTCAACGAAGATCCGTAAAATGTGTTAGGCGGCAAAAAGTTGGGTTTCGTGTACACTAATCGATCAAAGTCGATCAGTGACGCGGCGTCGCCGCCGGTGGCGACTGAGATGTTCGCCTCGTAAATGTCGGCGAGCGTTCGAAGCGGCTTCCAATAACCAGAGTGCTTGTACGAACGTACGTCGTAGCCCGCGTTCACCGCGTGCGGAATGATGTCCCTGCCGAATTCGTGTCGTTCTTCCGCCGGATTCTTTGAATCTCTCAAAAGCTCTTCCAGGGCTGAGTTGTTGAAGACGTACACGCCCATGTTGGCGTTGAGCTTGCACTCGAGAAGCTCATTCTCCGTCGAGCACTGCATAAACTCGAGCAACTGATCGGCCGAAGGCTTCTCGATGAAGGATAAAATGCTCGACGTGTGCTCGTCGACGTCCATGATGCCCAATCTCGATGCGTTCTCCGCCGTGACTTGATCGCACGTCGCGACGGTGACGTCTGCTTCCGACTTCAAGTGCGCCTCCAAGAGCTTGTTGAAGTCCATCGTGTACAACTGCTCGGCGGCCAACACGATGGTGATCCCGTCGGTTTGGTTTGCCGCGCACGCTTCGAGCGATCCGTGTCTTTGCAAACACTCGTCCTCCAAGCGCATGTCGAAACTATGCTTGGTGAGCGAACCGTGCGTGAGGTGCCTCGCGACGCAATCCGCGCTCCCCATCGACCACGTCTCCCCGTGCTCGCGCGTCTGCGACGTCGGCAACACCTCTACGAACCCTTCGTTGTTGTTTCCAAACATCTCCATCGGGAACGCGCGGTTGACGTGCGTCACCAGCGAGTGACTGTTGTATTGCGTCAGCACGTACACCTGACGCATGCCCGAGTTGATTAAATTCGTCAAAGGAAAATCAATCACTCGATACGCCCCCCCCAGATGCACCGCACTTCGCGCGCGCCCACGCGTCAACGGATTCGTCTCGTCCGCCCCCCCCGCGAGCACGACGCACCTCGCGTCCCGCGCTCGAAAATCCCGTCTCGTCGACGCCGCCTCCCTCGACTTCCTCGTCCCGCGCCCGCCCACCCCACCATCTTTCAGCGCCTCCATCGCCCGCACGTGATCCTCCGCCACTCTCCGCACCGCCTCATTCGCCCCATCACCGTCCTCCGCGACCGTCTCTCGCGTCGCCGCCGTCGTCGTCGTCTCCGAATCCGTCGCGTTCGCGCTCTTCGCGTCGAATCGCCCCCCCACGCTCCGCGTCCGCGTCCCCCCGCGTCGTCCCTCCGCCCTCGGGCGCCTTCCCGCGTTCCCACGCGTCGTTCGCGCGCCGTTCGCGCGCATCGAAGCGCCTCGCGCCGTCATCATCGCGTTCGATCCCTCGTCGACGCGAATCGATGCGATCGATCGATCGCGCGATCGCCGTCGATCGATCCGTCGATTCGCCGTCGCGCGGTCGCGTTATCGTCGTCGCGCGCGCGGTCGCGAATCCGTTTCGTCGCGCGTCGCGCGCGTCGCGCGCGTCGCGTCGCGCGTCGGTCGTCGTCGAGCCGCGTCGTCGCGGTGTGCCGCGCGGCGCGTCGAAGATACGCGCCGACGCGACACCCGAAAGTTGGGTCACGACGAGTCACGACGAGTCACGACTCGACGGGGGGGGGTCGAGACGCGCGAAATATCTGCGCGGCCGTCGCTTTTTTTGACTTTTACGCGCGATGGGCGTTTTCGTGAGTAGTGTACGTGCAA
>Ga0257114_1002351_pt1 | contig 12707 bp, 9 predicted proteins | sample SI112_10mmetaG_FD_190149 | JGI IMG/M metagenome (GOLD analysis project Ga0257114, IMG submission 190149) | Marine microbial communities from Saanich Inlet, British Columbia, Canada - SI112_10m | ecosystem: Environmental > Aquatic > Marine > Inlet | place: Canada: British Columbia | collected... | reverse complement strand
TGAACAGAAAGGTGACATACTATTACAATGAAAATTCCTTTTTAGACATGGAATCAACCGATAGATACTTGCTACAAGAACAAGCAAAATGGACTAAAGACGGAAGTAAATTAGGTGATTTTGGCGACGACAAATATGTGGAATTGGTCTTATCTCTTGATGGTGCTACTGATGCAACAGACAATTATACAGGAGAGTCGGGGATAGAGAACAAAAGACTCGTCACCCTTATTCTTCCCAACGAATTCACATCAATAAGTCCAATGACTCAAGAGGCTGATGGTTTAGAATTTAGTAAAGGGAGAATTACAAGTAAGCAATTTATTGACGATAAAGCATTATTTACCTTTTCGGATGCAAGCGAATGTCTTATTCCTAATCCCGAAGACAAGACTTTTCAAGCAAAAGACAAAAACGGACAGATTTTGAAAGGTAAAGTAGTAAAAATGACATTAAAAGAGGGCAATTCGTCGGATGCTTTAAGAGAGCAATTAGCCCAAAGAAAAAAGAATAATTTGAATAAGACCTACTCTTTTGAAATAGAAGAGGAATATACCCTTGATTCAGTCGCTTGGGTTACAGGAAAGAAAAATGATTTCATTAAAATGATTGTTCCTACTCAAGATTCAACGGGCAAAGAAGTGTTCAAAGTAGTAAATATAAATATAGGTGAATTGTAATGGCGAGAAAGTGTGGAAATTGCGGTGAAGTAACAGGACATAATAGGGCTACTTGCCCCCACCCACCTAAAGGTCTTGATGAAAAGGAAATCCAAACGACGGGAACTGCGGGAGATGCGGGAGGTAGCCCTCCAATTGACCCACCTGCTACGCCTCCTATGCCCGAAGCCCCTATGAGTAAGAAAGAAGAAGAATTGATTGGTCTTATTGGATTAAATGCTACTCTCAAATTGAAAGAATTAGGTTTGATTGACAAGACTTCTATTGACACGGTTTCTAAGAGCAAAATTGAAATCATTGATGGTCGCTATGGAGAGCCATATAAGGTTGAATATGCAGGTAAAACGGATAAAATTAGCCGAATTATCATTAATTCTAACATGACGCTTGGTGAATCGGTTTCTAAGTTCAGTCCCGAACAGATGGGTGATGCACTTAGCGGATTCTTGAATGAAAGGCTACAAAAACAAATTTCAACAGATTCAAAGGGTGAGCGTGTAAAACACTTGCGAGAGATAATGAAACACATGGATATGCTTTCTAAAGCATTCGGTTTTGACGACCAAAGACAATTAGAAGCCTTCTTTGCCGCTTGGTTAATGAAGGACTCCACTTGCCGATTGACAGGTATTCCCGGAACAGGAAAGACAACCGTTATTGAAGCGGCGGCTACATTACTTTCTAATTCTTATGGTTTCAATAATTTGACGAGAACATTCTTAAATACAGAACAATACAGGAATTACAGAAAGGGAGATGAAGTAGTTCCTATCATTTTCCCCAACGGTATGAAATATGCTTTAGATTATGGTTATAATGAAAGTCTTAGAGCATTATGGGAAAATTGGCGATTTAGTGAATGGAACAGCAAGAGCAAGACTTCGGGAAGTTATTTATATGACTTTAGATTCCTACAAAGAGTCCGAAACAACAAGAAAAAGCAATCTTTGAATCCAAACACTTTTGCTGATGTATTGTTGGCTAAGGTCAAAGGAACAAAATCAATGGATGATGTAGGAAACACTAAAACAAATTATACTATCAAGTCCACCCCAATTGATGAAATTACTCTTTCGGGATTATTTAGCAACGGCAGTCTTCCCGATACCATCAAGACAACGAAGAAAGGAAAAGAAACCGTTCTTCAATATCAAGGCAAAGATTTATACAAAGACACAGGCGCAAACGAAGGCTACTTTTTGAGAGAATTTTTGATTGATTATTTCTATGATTCAAGACTTGACGATGAAAATGTAGGTATGGACTTGATTTCAAAAGAAATGCTTGAAGAAATCGGTATTGCTAAAATAGATTATGATAAGCGAGCCGAAGAAATCCTTTACGGTATTGAAATCCGTCAAGAAACAAGCACCAATCCAATTACAGGAAACACGGTTTCGGAATACAAATTTGACCCATCACCCCGACCAATTGTTACTCAACCAATTAAGTTCTTTAACGAAGCAAACAGAAGCGGAAGTGGTGTTGAAGACGCAGTTCTTGGTCTAATTGCGGAAAAGACTGTTGAATATAGAGGACAGACTTTCAAATCGCCTTCTTTCGTCGCTTGGATGGATACTAACCCTCACCAAAAAGGAAACGATTTAGCGTTTGTTGATAGAATTGACATGGAATTATATTTCGGAACTTTGAATCTCGGAAGTAGGTTCAATGCTTTAACTGAACGATATTCTCAAAGAAAGGGAAGCGACCCTAAATCACAATTGATTAATAAAATTTCCGAAGGTCTTATTAAACCAATGAAGTTCAAGGATTTAAGAACCGTTTGGGGATTAACGAATGGGATTTTCTTCAATGCTTCGGGTAAGCCCGATTCGGAAGGTGGTGCATTACTTGACATTTCTTTGCTTTCGGTTCTATTTACGCAAAGGTATATGCCTAAGCAAGACAAGGTGAAAGTAAGTTACAACAATACAGACACCGAACACACATACTCGGATTCAAGCCACACATATTTCTCACCTCTTGTTGATATTTCAAGGACTACAAACCTTGCTTATGAGAAGCAACATGAAACGGATTTGAATAAGTATTTAGCAAAGGATAAGGCGCAAGCCCCTGCGCTCATTGAGCGTATGCTTGGTTTCCGATTCACCAATTCATTAATTAAAATGACAAGAGCATTAGCATTCTTGAGAGGAAAAGACTATGTTACTCGTCAAGAAGTTATTGACGCATTACCTTTCACCGTAGGACACCGACTCGGCCCTGCGAGAGAAGGTGAAGACCCTAAAGGCCGTGACATTGGAATTAACAGGGATGCTATGACATTGACTAACGAACAAGAATGGATTAAAGAATTAATTCTTGAAGGGTATGTGTTGAAAAAGACGAATACCTTAATGGGTCAAGCATCGGAAGTAACTTTGTTTGATGATTGGGATTCATTTATGAAGAAGTGTAAGAATACAATTGAAGCCAATGATGAATTATGGGTTTATGAAAAGGACATTCTAAACAGTATGAAACAGGCTGTTGTTAGCGGAACAGGTATTACTCCTGTTCATTATCATATTGCCGTAATGATTGTTGAAAATGTGCGTAATTCTAAGCGTTATCAAGACAAGTATAAGGCACTATTTGAAAGAATTTCAAGACCTCAAGCCGTTGCGGGTGATGAGGACATGGATTCAAACATGAAGGCAAGGCAAATTAGTAGTAGTAAATCTCTTTATCAATACTACAATGTGCGTGGAGATATTATCAACGATACATACTTATTTGCCGACGATAAAATGCGTTTATTGGATTTAATCAATTCAAAGATTCAAGGTCTTGCGGGTGTTAAAATGCCTATGAATGCTTCATTCAAGGGTTCAATATATCCAACCGCAAACACTAATTATGAGAAAATGGGTGCTGAATATAAATCACACGGATTTGGAGATTTGACTACATACACTTGGAACTCATATAATGATGGACTCGGCGCATGGGGATTCCTTGCATCAAACGGTCAAAATAAGACTCCGCAAATCACATTAGGTAGTGATTTATTAGGAAAGAAGGACTACATTTATGAAGCGAACCAAGAATTATCCATTGTAGGTGGATTTTATCAAGTGGAACAAGAATCGGATTTCAAAATGCCTATTGAATTCGTCAAAAAATTAGACAGCATGATAGATTCACTAAATGATGATGTCAGCGAAGGTTCGTCTTATCTATTCGCATCAAGTGGCGCAGTAAATGTGATAGGAAATAAAATCAAATTGAAAACCTTCAAAGAATCCATCACTACTGCGATTAAAAATTATTATTGTAAGAGCAATACGCAAACGGTTGATTTGAAGAATGGTTTATTTGCTTGTTTTGAACTGAATCATCAAAGTGATAAGAACTCTATTAAAAATCCATTGGTTTCAAAGGGGAAGGACAACATATTGATTTGGTTTAGGCTACACCGCCGAACATCGGATAAATTGAAGTTAAATGAAATTGATTATCTCGCATTAGAAATCGGTATTACAAGTAAATTAGCGAAGCCCGTAAGTCCAAAGGTCAATAATGATATAGGGACTAATCCCGATGGAACGCAGTATGAAAAATTCACGGTTTATGAATATATTGCAGTAGGCGATGAATTATTTGATAAGGCGAAATACAATCCTACACCATTATTTATTGATAGTGGAAACCTTTCGGAAATGGATTATTCCTATTATACAAATGCTATTCTCAATGCGATTTCAACGAAATGATTAAGTAGTCGTTAAGAGAATGGATAGATAGGGTGAATAGATTGGTTGAGGTGGATGGTGTAGGAAATGTCCCTCAAAATATGTGGAATGCTTTCAAAACCCTTCAAAATTTATACAAAGAACCACTTGTCCCTATGTATTTAGGTGCTGAAGAACACGGTGCTTATACAGATATGAATTCAATTACCGTAGGTATTGACAATATGTTGAAAACAATTTTAGAAAATTATCATGAAGTTCCCGATGAATACAAAGCAGGTTCGTCTTTCTTTACCGTAGGTCATGAGTTCGGCCACATCACCACACATCCCGGAAAAGACAGCGATTATTGGATGAATGGTGCGAATAATTTTCCTATTGAGGCCGCTAATCGTCAAAAGTGGTTGAATGTATTATCCGACATTATCGTTAATTGGTCTGTTATGACAGGTTCTAATATCCGTGAAAGAGGTGGTATTGAAAAGATTACCGAAGAATTAAGAAAAGGTTTCATGTCGGGTCAATTTAATCAAAAATGTGAAAACATAGAAGGTCATAGAAAGTTATTGAAAACAGGAAAGAACGCTTATGGTTTGCCTATGAAAGACAATCGTTTCAAGCCCAAAGGTATGAAAATCGGACAATTTACAAATGGCGACTCCGATAAGGATTATTACAAGCCAACAGTTAATACACCATTTTTTGAACAGTATGTAGGTCAAGGGCGAGGACCTCAATTTTACCCACCAATTAGTCAATCATTAGGGAATGTTAATCGGAAAGGCTACAATGAAGTGAGGATTAGTAAATCAGTAAGTGGATTAAGTAAAGGTTCAACACATAAGGTGAGAGAAACGCTTACTTTTGATGGCCGAAAAAATGCACCTTATGAACCGATTCATTATTATGTTTTAGACAACGGAAAGAAAGTTAATGCAAGGTATGTGCAAACGCTATGTCCCGACTGTAAAAAGCCTACAATGTCAATTTGGGATTATTGGTGGGGTTATGATGATAAAGTGCAAGGTATAGACCAACAGGCTCAAGGAAACGGTTCATATATTTACTTAATGACTCAATTATTTGTTTATCAATGGGCGGCGATTTATTCAACCTTTTTACCTTACAACAATAAAATAGATAGGTCTAATTCTAAGGTTTTCTTGAAAGACATAGCAAAGACGATGGATTTAGTTATGGGGGATGAATGATGGGTTGGAAAAAGAATAAGTTCAGTAGTGAATTAGGTCAAGAATACATAGGTAAAATTTTTGATTTGATATTTGCTGAACCCATGTTTGAAACCAATGCTTTAGAAACGGAAGATTTAGACCGTCAAGTTAATCATTTCAAAAACAATGCGCTATCAATTGTTAATTTGATGAAAAAATTCGTTGTAGGCTATGGAGAAGTCCCTATGTCGGAAGCCGTTTCAACAGGTATTCAAATATGCCCCCATTGTAGGCGAAGAGATTTTATTTGGAATTGGGAAATTGTTGATGTAGGACATTATGCGAGTCCCGAAGATTGGGTTTCATCTGTTGAACCTAAAGAATGGAATGGTGGTTTAAGTCATGAAAAAGACCGTTATTTGTTTATGGCTCGCTACAAATGCAATCATGTAACGACTTGTAATAAATGTAAAACAACAAGCATAGGCCATTTTTCTTCATGTAAAGGATGCGGTTCAACCGATGTAGTAAAAGCAGGTTGTCAAGAAGAATCCTATGGAAAACACTTTATTAAAGAATATACGGCTAAAAACAATCATCCAACGAATAGAAAATCCCTTCAAAATGTTCTTTTGAAAAATAGAGAAATTAAAAATCCTAATGACCGTAAAGAAAGAAAACAAGGGGACTTGATAGGTTATGAATATAAGAGGAAAATGCCGTCAAAAGGTATGGCGATTACTGCTTATGACGATGCTAAAAAGTATATGCCTTATGTCAAATTTACTTATGGTGCAACATTTAATGATGGGACATTTGAAACAAAAGATGTTCTATATCCGCTTAGTGAATTGAATTTTGCATTGTCAAAGAAAAGAAGGCAGGTTTGTAGGAATGGTCTTAACAATTGCCATCAAGGAAGACCATACGAATTAAGTGAAAATGAAAATGTATGCAGGTCTTCTCATTTCCGTGTAGGTTCAAATGGTTTCTTAGATGCTTTTAATGGTAAATGTGGTGCAAGAATGCCTCCAACAATCGTTCAAGAATCCTACTATTACAATCCATCGTTAATGAATATCATGGCGGAACAGCCATTAGGAAAAGCCGCTATGTCGGGAAGGACTAAAAATGGCGAACCTGTCTATTTCATTCACCTTATGGGTTCTGTTGATGAAGAATACAAAATCCTATTGCCGTTGCCTATGATTGAAAGTCTTAGTGCAATTCCCGATTCACCCGAACCAATTACTGCATCAAGTAGCCCCCCTTCATGTCCTAATGATGTTGGGGCGGCAGTAATGATGGAGGATTTAGTGAAAACGGCTAAAGAGTCTATGAAGGATATGAAAGAACAATTAAGTGAGCAATTGAAGGCATATTTTGATTTAGGACCTGCTGATGCTAATACATCGGAGGGATATTCGTTTGTAATTTGCGAAGGGAGAAGCCGTCATGCAATTTTAGAAGATGGTAATTGGATTGATAAATCCCCGAAATGTAAGGCTGATGGAAAGTCTTACGCTCGTTGGAATCATGTCCCTTCATACGCAGACCCCGATTCAACCTTTGATGATTATTTAGGACCGAATCCTAATTCACATTTTGTTCAAGATTGGTTGAAGGCATCCGACCAAATTATATCATTTGTCAGCAGTCCACCCGTATATCATTATGTTGATGGGATAGGCGAAATCGTTAGAGAAACCGAAGGCGTTATTATAGACATTATGGAATGTGAAACCTGTAAAGGCATTGTTGAAGCAAAAGGAATTATCCCTTATCGTCATAATCTAAATCAATGTGATGAAAACGGTGTAGCAATAAATGGTTTTTCTCAAGAAGTTCTTGATGCTGAAATAGAATATCAAGCCTCTTATCCGATGGAAAATCAAAAAGGTGAAGTAGTTCCTACTGCATGGGGTATTATAGCAAGTAAAAAGCATGACGGCAAGGATATGTTGAAGAGAATAACAAAGTATAAATTTGATTAGGTGATAATATGGGAGATTTCAGCACAGGTGATGTATTAGTCAAAGACAATCCTTTTATATTTTATATTGAGTCGGAAAAGAGGATTGAAACAGGCAAGAAGCAAGAATATCCTAATCCACTAAGGGCTATTTTTGATGATTTAGCCCCGTTGTTGTTTGAAAGTGAACCTTCAACCCGTTATCCTCAAGAATTTTCGGGTGTTAAAGGTTTTGATATTCTAAATGACCCATTAAGTGCTTTGATGGTTACTTCATCAGTTCCCGACCCTGTTATTGGATTAACTACTCAAAGAAGGTATAGGCCAACCGTTCAAGGTGAAATGGGTTTGGCTACGCACATGAACCTATTGGTTGATGCTTCGGGCAGTATGTCGGCTGATTCAATGGTTTATGGTCATGCTAAAGACGGAACTCCATTAGGGGGCGTTGATGTAGCCACTATTGCCGCAGGTTTAATGGTTGCTCAATGTGAAATTGCTAAGGACACATTTAGTGTTTTTGATTTTCATAATAATGGAGATATTGTTTGGAAAGGACCTTCGGGCGACCATAGAGGATTCCTTGAATATATATTTGCTGATTACACGGATAGCACCCGACCCTTTCATCCAAGAGGCTCAACAAACCTTAATGCAGGTTTGAAATTTGCTTATGATGAATTAGAAACCTATGATTTTGACCAAACAGTTACTTGCGTTATTATAGATGCAACAGACATAGATTGGAGAGGTCAAATTAGACAGTATGACCCTAAGTTAAGAGCATTAGGACCTGTATTTTACATTATTATAGGTTCAAGTATTGGAAAATTAGGAACATTATTATCCGAAGCAAGACAAGACTTAGAAGATGTATTATTTGATATGTATAAAACGAATATGAGCAAATTTGCACTTGACTTCGGTATTTTGGTTGGTGAAGATGGAAACATTACAGAATTCGCAGGTAAGTTAATTGAAATTGCTTCTATGAATCAAAAGAAGAAAATTGGCGAAGACGATAACGATAATACTATGACACTTGCTGAAGAAGATTAAATCCTCATCCTTTAGATAACAGGAGGCACAAAGGTATTATATGGCTGAATGGAAATCGGAGTCAAAGGGCGGAAGTTCTTTACCTGCTGACAAAATCGTTTTCGCTCTAATGTCAAAAGGGCAACCTGCCGATTTACAATTCCCTTTAGATTTCGTTAGGGATAAGTCATTTTTCACAGGAATGACAGGAAGCGGTAAGTCATGGTCGGCAGGGCTTATGATGGAAGAAATCAACCGTGTAGGGCTACAATTCGTCTGTTTTGATGTATTGGGCGCACATGATGGTTTGGCTACTTTGAATAATGTTGAGGCATTGAGTCCTAAGAATGGCGAAACCGTAAATATGCGAGGTCTTGTTGAAAGATTAGGGAGAGAGCCTACTTCATTCGTTATTGATATTTCGGGATTGCCTTTGGATAAGCAACAAATCCTTCTTTCGGATTATTGCGAAGCCTTGATTGCGGCTCAATTAAATAAGGGTATTTTGACTGTTTTTGAAGAATGTCAAGACTTCGTTCCGCAACAGGGTAAGCCTATTTCATCCGAAGGTATTATCCGTCTTTGTAAATTAGGTCGTCAATATGGCTACGGTGTTTGCTTGATTTCGCAAAGACCTGCTTCTGTTTCTAAAGACGCATTGAGCCAATGTAGTGTTTATATGATTCATAATCTCGTCAATCATAGGGATTTGAAAGCGGTTGAAGACCAAATGGGGTTCGGTGCTGATAGAACGCAAGTAAAGAAATTATCCGCAGGTATCGCAAGTGCTACGCAAGGAGAAGTCGTTTGTTATTCTCCAAGTTATTTCCGTGATGAAGGTTTCTTTAGGGCTTCAAAAATTAGAGAGGATAGAAAGGTAACTCATTCGGGAAGCAACATTGAACTAAAACCTGCGACATTTAATTCTCAAGGAACAGATTTTTCAAAGAATCCGAGTATGGATATTGGTTCTATGCCGACATGGAGTTCCGAGCCATCAAATTCTGTAAATTTTGACACTAATTCGGCTACTCCAACACCTTCAGCCCCCGATTTAGAAGAAAAAGGAGAAAAAATGGACTCTTTAGCCAAGTTATCATCGGCTACATTGAAAGAGGACTTCCCCGATTTAGAATATGTTGCGCCCGATGAAACATTAAAAATTGAAATAGATTCTCCAAAATTAGAATTATCAAATGAAACCGAACAACCAAATCCTCTAATGGGTATTGGAATTGTTTTAGGCGTAGCGGGATTCTCATACTTGACACTTAGCACCATTCTTAAGTGAAGTATTAAATATGGGTTTAGCCAATAATAACAGTATGATATGCGAAGGCGATTGGGTTTTAACTGATGAAGCCGTTCAATTTATCCAAAAAGACAATCCTCCCTTAGTGGAATTTCTATTCTTAAATGATGAAGTCCTTTGGAAACAAAAAATCGGGCGTGAGCGAGAGTATTGTATGGAGAATTACCTTAGCGAAAAAGGAATCCATAAAGTAGTCCACAAGGTCAAGGCTAATAAGGTTTCCTATAAAGAAAAAGGTAAAATACATTGGATGGATAAGAAAGACATATTCTTCATTTTTCGCTTTGAACATGAAATCAATATGTGGCGACCCGCCAAAAAAGTAGGAAAGAAATATAGATTAAGTGACAATCCATACCCTCAATATCCTACAAATGTTGCTAAGAAAAATGCCGAATTTTTATATATTTCAACAGTTAGAAAACAGCCACATAAGATATACAAGGTTGCTAAGAATGCCGACACCATAGATGAAGTCAATACACCTATATTCGGTGATATGCCCCATGAAGAAGAGGGTTTTCGCTATTATGCACTTCCTCTTGATGAAAATAAAGTCGCAAGCCTTACGGTGTATCGGACAAGAAATGATTATTTCCCATATCCAATACTAAATATGCCTAATATATTCCCTTCTTTCTTAAGCAACCCTTTAGATAACGGAACAATCAAGGTATTATTATGAAGTCCGACCCTATTATTAGAGATGTTAAAACAGGAACAGATAGTGTTTTTGGAAACATTGTTGGAAATCCGACCCCTGCGAATCTTATGTCCGACCCATTGGGAACGGAATTGGTTGCGGGATTAACAGGGCCGACTATGGCTCAATCGTTGCCTACTGATTCAACAGAAGTTATGGGACAGCCACCACAGGTTGATTTCACAGGCGGAGATGGGAACGCCGCAAGTTATACACCTTCCGATGAAGATTCCTCCGAAGTTAAGGGTGCTGAAGGAGATTCCTCCATTTATGAACGGGCAAAGGCTCTCGTTTCCCGCAATTGGAAATGGTTAGGTGGCGGGGCAATTGTTCTTGGTGGAGTTCTTTACCTTAAAAAGTGAGTCTTTAGATAACAAAACGGATAAGGTAATAGTATGTCAAGAACAATTGGTTCGCAAACAGTCTTACCCGACCTGCCTCATGCACCAAGAATGCCCGAATTCCCTCAAGTGAGAATTGCGGCTGATACTCTCCCTGCATTTAACGCTATGGGTCAAGGTCTTGCACCTTCCGCACCACTCCCTGCACCTCCACAGATGCCTAAGAGTCCTACATATACACTCCCTGCGGGAAGAGGTATTGGAATGGAGTCGGCAATCATGGGTGGCGGATTCGGACAAGGTATTGTTCCTAATGCACCAAGACCTGCCGCACCCGAAATCAAGTTCGCTGAATTTAGTATTCCTTTGGACTCATCCCCTTCTCAAAATCTCGGAAATTACAATCTCCGAAGCCAAAACATTACACCCGAAGCACAGTATCTAAGACCTTCACATACTCTTGAAGTCTATGGAAGCGGCCAACAGTTCAATGTTTCTCATCTAAACCGTGTGAAGCCCGAAACCCACATTCCTAATACGCTAATTCACAGCGTTACTGAAACCTTTGGAAACAACCCTGCACATGAAGTCAATAGAGCAAGCATTTCCCGCCCACCTAACCCAAGAGCATTATTCCATGCACCAAGCGTAAAGGTTGCGCCAACGACTAAGAGCATCCCTCTTCGTCAAGCACCTATTTTGCCTAAAGCAAACCTCCCTCACCAAAAGAATCTTGCAGGTCTAATTCCTCCAAGTAGCGGTGTTCGTCTTGAGTCGGAATATATTGCACCTCCTGTTAGAGCAGGTGACTTGGGCGGATTAGCACCAAGTCGTTTCCGACAAATCGGTATCAACACAGGAAGAACCTTCGGTGCTGAAGGCCACCTTCTTTGAAAGTGAAGTCTTTAGATAACAAGACCCCCCATAACTAATTATGGTGTATGTTCAATCAGTATGTTCTCAAGGGATTCATGCTTACCTTGCTGAACAACATAATTCTTTTCGCAAAGGAAAATTAGGAAAAGGGTTAATTGTAGGCGGTTTAACTACGGGATTATTGATATTAATTAATCAAGGTTTGAAATTAGACATTCCTACGCCTTATTTATTTGTTCCTTTATTGATGATTGGTGCAGTTAGCGCAGGTGAAGGAATTATGCTACAAAATGCTGAAGACTTAGACCATAAGGAAGCATTTGATTTCATGTGTAAAGAAAAAGAAGGTGAAGAAGATGAAGGGAATTGACACTTTCGCTGAACCTTTTGAAGAATTAAAAGGAAAATCAGTCATTATTGGTTTAATTGTAGGTATCGTTGCACTTATCGGACTAAGAAAGGTGATTTAAGGTGAAAATAAAGCCCTATATGAAGGAATTACCGTTCCCCGATAATATGAACAATACTAAAGAACTCGGTTTTCTTGATAAAAACGGTAATACTGTTGAAATTTACATTGGAAGCGGAGGAAGCAATCAATATGATGATGAGGGGGTTTTAGAATGGTGGGTGGTTTCTAATTGGTGGGATGATAAACCTTTAAGACCCAACCAAGAAGCCGAAGTTAAACAATTTCTTAACGACTACTTGAGGCATCATGGCGTTCCCAAATATGAACTTTTTTGGAGAAATAACTCTTCGGGAGAATCCGATGTATATATTACCTTAAATCCATTACCTGCCGCCGAAGAAAAATTATGGCTCTCTCTATGGGAAAATAAATCCCGAAAACCAAAGTCTTGTTCCCATGAAGACCTTTCAATTAAAACAATGGAGGTTTTGAATGGTGAA
>Ga0257114_1002344_pt1 | contig 12718 bp, 14 predicted proteins | sample SI112_10mmetaG_FD_190149 | JGI IMG/M metagenome (GOLD analysis project Ga0257114, IMG submission 190149) | Marine microbial communities from Saanich Inlet, British Columbia, Canada - SI112_10m | ecosystem: Environmental > Aquatic > Marine > Inlet | place: Canada: British Columbia | collected... | reverse complement strand
CACAATGGGGGATGAAAAGTATTGAGGTTCAACAATTAGGGAAGTAAATTTTAAATAGTTGATAAGTTCTTTAGGTGAAATATTGTACTCTTCTTGAATAAAATTATATTTGCATTCGAAAAAAAATAACCAATAAAAAATGAAGAATTTCTCAGTAAAAATCGCCGTTTTTGCAATTGTTGCATTTGGAATGGCTTTATCATCTTGTAACTCTACAATCGAAGTTACTAAAAGGCAACACCGTAAGGGATACCATGTTAGTGTGTCAAAAAAGAAATCAGAAGCTTATTTAGCAAAATATCAGGAAGAGAAAGTTACTTTTGAAGCAGCTAAAACTGTAGCAATAAATGATGCTTTAGCTGAAATAATAACTACTAAATCTCTAAAGACAGGTGCTGAAGGTCAATCAATAAAAAAAACAACAGCTAACGACTCTAAACACTTAACTAGTTCAAACATTGAAAAGACATCGTTATTAAAAACAGTTAAAGCAGTAAGAAAAGCAAAAAAAGAATTTAAACAATTGAAAAAAACAACTGTTAGTAATACTTCTTTTGACGAGGATTGGGACATTAGTAGTGATATGATGTTTGTATTGATGCTTATACTAGCCGTTTTATTACCTCCTGCAGCAGTATTCTTAATTAAGGGGAAATCTAATACATTTAATTTAAACTTTATTCTTTGGTTAATTGGGTTTTTAGGAGTTGGACTATCAACTACTGCTATAGCAGGACTTGGGTTAGCTTGGTTATCAATGGTACTAGCTATTGCGCATGCGTTACTCGTTATATTTAGAAATTCTTCCAATTAATATATTAAAATTGTAAAAAAAATGGGGAGCTTAACTAAGTTCCCCATTTTTTTGCCTTTTTAATTAAAGGCAAAAATATTAATTTGCACTCAAATTTTCTAGTTCTTCTTTTTCTGCTGCTCTTACTGCGATGATTTCAACATCAAAATTTAGATTCATTCCTGCTAAAGGATGATTTAAATCTAACACAACTTCTTCTTCTTTAATTTCAGTAACAAATGCTAAAACAGGACCTTGTTCTGAATCCAATTGAACTTCCATTCCAATTACTAGTTCTTCATCTTTTTCTGGTTGAAATCCACTTTTTGGTAAAGTATGCATAGCTTCTTCGTTTCGGTCACCATATGCTTCTTTTGCATCTACTTTGATAAGAGATTTAAAACCAATTTCTTTACCGTCTAATTGAGCTTCTAATCCTGGGATTAACATTCCAACACCTTGGATAAAAGAAAGAGGTTCTCCACTTACAGAGCTATCAATAGTATCACCTTGATCTGTAGTTAGCGTGTAGTGCATTGTAACAACGCTTTTTTCTTGAATTTTCATTGTATGTTTTTTTTAAAGGTAATAGTTTCTCGTGTTCTCCACTACTAATGTAGAGTAATAATTATTGTGAAATCATTAAATTTGTATTTCGTATGAGGAGAAAATTTTTGTTGGCTTTTATTTGTGTTAACTCATTGATTTGTTTTGGTTTTGATAGTGATTTGATTTCAGAGCGCCCAGGTCAGGCTTATACTCCATACTGTCTTAAGAATGGAGAGGTTCAATTTCAATTGGGTGCTAACATTCAAGAGTCTATATTTAACAATAACGTTATTCGTTTTGGATTAGGGAAGTTTTTTGAAATTAACACTGTCATCGATTACACTTTTGAAAACAATTTATTTGTTGCGCCTAATGTCGGATTTAAATTATTATTAAAAGAGAGTGAAAGAGGTATTTATTCTTTGCGATACGGAACAAGTCTACACCAGTTTACAGATAATGATTTAACAAATACGTTATTCCTTATTTCGAATTATACCATATTTAATAAAGTTGTTTTAACTCTCAATGGTGGAGTTAAATATTTAGCACGTGAGGAAAAGTTATCTAAAAGTTATGTTTTAAGTTTAAGTTTCAATCCTACAACTAAAATTGGTGTGGTTTTTGAAAATTATGGTGAATTTAATGATTTTTTTAAAAGTTACTTCGATTTAGGTATAGGTTATCTTGTTTCTCCAGTTTTACAATTTGACATCTATTTAGGGATTGGACTTGAAAATAAGCCTGAAGATTTATTTATTAATTTAGGAGTAACTTATCGATTCAATCTGTAATTTATATGCATAAAGTATTATTTTTTTGTTGTTTTTTGAGTTTAAGTTCTTTTGCTACTAAGGTTTCTCCATTAGACTCAAACTTTAGCTATACGGGAAGATTTGATTTAACGAATGAAAAAGTTATTTCATTTGGTTATACCGGATCTAAAATAGAGTTTGATTTCAAAGGAGAAGACCTAAGGATAGGTCTTTCTGACTTGTCTGATGGATTTCCTGAACATGAAAATTATTACAATATAATTGTAAACGGAAAAGTAATAGATGTAATAAAAGCGACTATCGGATTAAAATATTATAAAATAGACCTACCCTCTGCTCATTTATTTTACAAGATTGAAATATTTAAACGTACGGAAGTGATTTGTGCTATTGGTGCCTTTCATGGTATTAAATTTAATAAAGGAGAGTTGCGTAAATCAAATCGCATTAAAAGAAATATTGAATGGATAGGGGATTCTTTTTTGTGTGGCTATGGTAATATGGTTTCAAATAATCCTCCTCCAAATGGAAATCCAAGTACTGGATTTCACGCAAAAAATGAAAATGGATATGAGTCTTTTGGTGCTATTTCATCTAGAGCTTTAGCTGCAAACTTTTATTCTGTTGCTATTTCTGGAAGAGGAGTTTATCGTAATTTTGATGGTTCAACAACCGGAGTTATTCCGTCCATCTATGAGTTGATTTACCCCGATAGTTTAGGAGCAAAGCATTATTCTTTTCAGATAAATCAAGATTTGGTTGTTATAAAACTAAGTACCAATGATTTTGGTCCGGAAATTCAAAGTCCTCCAATATTATTAGATTCCACAAGTTTTGTTAAAGCATATCTTAGTTTTATTGATATCGTGGTTAAACACAACCCCAAAGCAAAAATTATATTGGCAATAGGTGGAGGCTTGTCTGACTGGTACCCTTCAGGTTTAAAAAGATTGAGTAGATGTAGATCTTGGGTTAATGTTATTTTAAACGAGTCAAAATTAGTGCATTCAAATAAATTTGATTTTTTTGAATTTAAAACTATTTCTGCCCCTTATGGAGAGGATTGGCATCCAACCATAAAATCTCAAAATAAAATGGCTAAAGAAGTCACACCTTTTATTAAGGAATTTATGGGCTGGTAATTTATTAAAGCATCTTTCAATTCATTATCTTCACACCAAATTGATCCAATGAAATTAATATACTCTCTTATAATAATTACTTTTTGTCACAGTATTTATGCTAATCCGTTTGAAGTTTTTACAACTAAGAATGGATTAATAAATAACCACGTTAACTGTATTGAGAAAGGGCAAGATTTTTTGTGGATTGGTACAAATAAAGGGATTAATAGAATTGTGTTTGAAGGAGGTAAGCCAATTAAGTTTTCTCCAAGACGAACATCTGTTCCTGTTTTAAGTTTAAAGGATGATGGTGAAAATATTTGGGTTGGTTTAAAAGGGAAGGGTGTTTATTTGATGCCCAAGAAGAATTATAAATTCATCGGATTTAGAAAAGATATTCTTGGGGATAAGACAATTTTAGGGATTGAACGAAAAGGAGACCTTTTGTATATATCAACACCGCATATTAAATACACGTTTAACGTCACGAAAAAATTATATCAAACCGAGAATATTGAAATTTCTTCCAATTATAATCCTGTGATTAAAGTTGGCGGTAAAGAGCTTCAAGTTTATAATGGTGTTTTGTCAAGGTACAACGAAGTGACTAAGTCCTTTCGTTCATTTAGTCTTGAAGTTAAACCTTTAGTAAACACTTCATATCGAAATAGACAGGTGATTGGAAGTGAAAAAGGATTGATTTTTTATGATTCAGATTTGGATACGATTCATTTTGGCGATCCGCTAATAATGTTGTCACAATTTTCTGTTAATGGAGAAGATACATTAACTGATGGCTTAGATTTAAATTGGGATGATTATGTTCTTAATTATCAATTTAATTTTAATGAACTAGGAGAACAAGAAACAGTTCGTTTAATATATACATTAACTGTTAATGATACTGAATTTACGGATACTGTAAATGCTGTTGAAGGAATTGAATTGAAAGGGTTAGAACACGGTGATTATGCATTAAAAGTTTCAGCATTTAACTCCAAAGGGATTGTTGCCGTAAATTCGTTGAAGTATAAATTTAGTATTGCTAATCCTTTGAAGGACTCGATTTGGTTGTACCTAATTATAGTACTAATTACTGGAGTATGGACTATGTTAGTCATAAGAATTATAGGTTCAAAATATAAAAAGGATGTTAAGGTATTAGAAGATGCTCTTTTGGAAAAGACGAATAAATTAAATCAAATTGAAAAAGCTCAATATGGTTTAGTGGACGATCAGGAGGTTAAGCTTTGATTATTTTACTTTTACCGATTAGATTATCGATGTAATAGTATATTCCTAATTTCAGTAAAGAACTTTTCGAATTTTATCAGAGCAGCTTTCTGTGATAGATAACTCGAAAATATTGTTCTTAACAAAAAGGTAGTTTTCTTAAGATTCAATTTTAGGGTTGAAACGATAAATAGGTTTACTCACTTTCCGTTGAATTCATTCATAACCCGCTGAACTGGATTGATAGGGAAAGATTTGATCAGATCAGTAACTAATGTAATTCTTGCCGTTAACTCCTTGTTTTCTCCTTCGGTCCATTCGCCTAAAACATAATCTACTTGTTTCCCTTTAGAAAATTCTGCAGCTATTCCAAATCGAACTCTTGAGTAATTTGGATTCCCTAAGACTTCTTGAATGTTTTTTAAACCGTTGTGGCCACCGTCACTTCCTTTTGGCTTAAGGCGAATCTTACCGAAAGGTAAAGAAAGTTCATCTGTGATAATAAGAACCCGTTCTTGAGGTATTTTTTCTTGTTGCATCCAATAACGAACGGCCTTACCTGATAGGTTCATGTAAGTTGAAGGCTTTAAGCAGATTAAAGTCCGGCCTCTATGTTTCAATTCGGCAACATCTCCAAGTCGGTCTGTCCTAAAAGAAGAATTGGACGCATCAATTAATGCGTCCAATATCCTAAAGCCAATGTTGTGGCGTGTGTTCTTATATTCTGACCCAATGTTACCTAATCCTACGATTAAGTACTTCATGGATGATATTGTTAAGCTTCAGCAGTTGCTTCTTCTTCTTCATTCGCTGCCATTCTTGCATTACGAGTAACTTGAACTCTTGCAACTACAGCACCAGGTGCATTTAAAATGTCAAACCCTTCAACAACAGGAATGTCTTTAATTTGAACAGACTCACCTAACTCAATGGTATTAACATCAACATCAATTGTTTCAGGAATTGACTCAATTGAGCCTTTTACTTTAATCTTTCTTAAGATAGTTTGTAAACTTCCTCCACTTAAAACTCCTGGAGATACACCAACAGTTTTCACTGGGATTTCAACAACAACTGGTTTGTCAGCTGGAGCTAATAAGAAGTCAGCGTGCGTTAATTTATCTGATACAGGATCAAATTGAGAATCCTTAAGAATTGCGTTAACCTTATTTCCAGCAATTTCGATTTCAGTAACGTATGCGTCTGGCGTATAAATTAACTGCTTGAAAGAAGCATCTGGTGCAGAAAAATGAACCGGAGTTTCTCCTCCGTATAATACACATGGAACATTTCCATTAGCTCTTGCTTGAGCAGCATATTTTTTCCCTAGATTCTCTCTAGCTTCCCCTTTAATTTGAACAGTTTTCATAACTTATAATTTAAAATTTTATGCAATAAAATGCTTGCTTATCGATTCTTGACTTAATAAATTCTCAATAACAGTTCCGAATAAATCAGAAACAGTTAATACTTTTATTTTTTTATTTTCTTTCGCTAACGGAATAGTATCAGTAACAACTAGTTCTGTTAAAACAGAGTTTTCAATTCTTTCATGAGCTGGACCCGATAAAACGGGATGAGTACAACAAGCTCTTACACTTTTTGCACCATGCTCCATCATCATAGCAGCAGCTTTGGTTAAAGTTCCTGCAGTGTCAATCATATCATCTATTATTACAACATCTTTTCCTTTAACATTTCCAATTACTGTCATTGCTGACACTTCATTGGCTCTTTCTCTTTGCTTATAACAAATAGCTAAATCAACATCGAGGTATTTAGCGTACGCATTAGCCCTTTTAGTACCTCCTGTATCAGGAGCTGCCATAACAACATCTAAACTCTCTTGTTCTTTTAATGATTTGATATATGGCAGGAAAATAGAACTTGCATATAAATGATCAACAGGAACTTCGAAAAATCCTTGAATTTGATCAGCATGTAAATCCATTGTAATTACTCTCGTAACTCCAGCAGCAGATAACAAGTTAGCAACAAGTTTAGCACCTATTGAAACTCTTGGCCTGTCTTTTCTATCCTGACGTGCAAAACCGTAATAAGGGAGTACAGCAATAATATTTGCAGCACTTGCTCTTTTTGCGGCATCAACCATTTGTAATACTTCAAATAAGTTTTCGGTAGGTGGCATTGTGCTTTGAACAATAAATACATCCTGACCCCTTACCGATTCCTCGAAAGATGGCTGAAATTCACCGTCACTAAACCTAAAAATCGTAACATTTCCAGTAGTTGTACCCATTTTTTCAGCAATTTTATTTGCTAAGTCTTGGGTAGCTGATCCAGCGAAAATTTTAAACTTGTTTGCCATAATTCATTAGTGTACAAAAACAATAAGCCCAAAAGGGGGCACAAAGATAAATAAATAATTTTGATTAATCCAACTCTAATTGTTAATAACCTATTCTCTTTAAAGTAAGAACGAAATGAAACGCGCTTAAAGTGATTTTATATTGTTATATCCTTGTTATTTAGCTTTTTATGATTTGTTAAATAACTGGCTATTATCAAAGATAGCATAGTTGTTTAAGTAATGTGATTTTGGTCTTATTAAATTGAGAATCTGTTTTTAATTTACGTCATTTTATTGGTGCTTATAATGGCTTAATCTCAGTTCATCAAATATCAAAAAAATCAGATGAATAAGTCTTTTATTTAAAATAGACTTAAATTTATTCATTTTTAACGCTAATTTGGTCCTGTAGTTTTTAATCTTGCTTTTGGGTCGAGTAATTAAATTTAGGCTTAATGGAAGAAGCTTGAAAATAATCACTTCTGATTTTAAGTTAAAAGTGATTCAATAACTGGGGTGTTTTATGTTGTCAATTTATAACTGTGGTTTTTTGATGTATTTTTGGTTTAATAAGAAGAGTTTTTATGTGAGCTGTAATTTAAATACAGTAATGGAAACCAACCTGATGATGCATCGTGAAAAAAAGGATTTAATATCTCATTAAATAAATATCAGTCTTAACCTTTTTTTTATTTAAATTTGCTTTTCTAATTCAAAATGCTCGAGTGGCGGAATTGGTAGACGCGCTGGATTCAAAATCCAGTTCTTTCGGGAGTGCGGGTTCGATTCCCGCCTCGAGTACATTTTTTAAAATTGACTAAACCCTAACTTGTTTTTAATTAAATAGTTGGGGTTTTTTTATTGTCTAAGGTTGTTTGTTTTGTACGGTTTATGTACGGTAAGGCTTTTGAAGTGTCTTAATTTAAACCTTTTTTGAAACTTTACTCTTTAGCAACTAACTTAAACAGTAATTGTAAAACTTGATTTAAGTTGATGCTAATTTAAAAGTTGGATAGAGTATTGTGTTTAAAAGTATCAGTGATTGTTTTAATTTAGTTCTATGAAAAAAATAGTTTTCTTATTTTCTTTTGCTTTGTTAGTAATGAGTTGTATGCAAACTGATGCTACTAATAAAGAATTAACGGCTATTGAATATTACAACAGAGGAGTTGTATATGTTGACTTAGGCAAGTATCAACTAGCACTTGATGATTACAGTAGCGCAATCCGAATCAATCCTGATTATGCAAAGGCATATAACAACAGGGGAGGTGTATATGTTGACTTAGGCAAGTATCAACTAGCACTTGATGATTACAGTAGTGCAATCCGAATCAATCCTGATGATGCAAAGGCATATGACAACAGAGGAATTGTAAAATGGCACCTAAAATTAGAATATTGTAATGATTTTAAAAGAGCATGTGATTTAGGTCAATGCGATAATTATAACAAAGGGTGCAAATGAATTGCGTTATGATCTTTATTGTGAAAAGAAAAAGGAGAAAATAAAACAAACTGAAAAGTCACCTTATTAACCTTAACTACAAGACAGATACATAAGTCTCAATCGTAAATCTTCTAATTCTAAACTCTTATTGAAGATTTCTTTCTCATAAGCCTTTATTAATTCTATGTTTTCAATAGAAAATAAGTCGTCTTTTAAACCTTCCAAATCTTCTTTCACATCTCTTTTTCGTTCTTCATAGTCCATTCTTTAAAACTACCTTAAACACTTCTTGTAAGCCTTGATTTAAGGATTTAAGTTGATACTAATTTGAGAATTGGATAGAGTTGTGATAATTGTGTTTAATTTAGTTTTATGAAAAAGATATTATCATTTTTTATGGTTGGGTTTTTACTTGTTGGTTGTTCTGAAAATCGAGAGAATAAGACAGATTTAGAAAAGAAAGGTTTATTAGGTGAAATTAAGTCCTTAACTGAAAGTGTATTTACTACTATTGAAAAATTCGGAGAGATTCAAAAAGATTCTTTAGATTGGAAATATATTTTCAAATACGACAAGAGTGGTAATGGAACAGAGGAAGCTCATTACAATTCTGATGGCTCTTTAGGTTGGTATTATATTTCCAAACACGATGGAAATGAAATAGAGAATGCTATGTACACTTCTGATAGTTCTTTAGAATGGAAATTTATTACCAAGTACGATGGAAATGGAAATGAAATAGAGAATGCTATGTACACTTCTGATAGTTCTTTAGAAAGGAAATCTATTACCAAGTACGATGGGAGTGGTAATCAAATAGATTGGGCTAGATATAAACCTGATGGTTCTTTAGATAGTAAATCTATTAACAAGTACGATGAAAATGGGAATGAAATAGAGATGGTTCTGTACGAATCTGATGGTTCTTTATGTTATAAAAAAACTTACAAGTACGATTGGAATGGCAATCAAATAGAGAATGCTAGTTACAAATCTAATGGTTCTTTAGATTATAAATATTCTTACAAGTACGATGGGAGTGGTAATAACACAGATTGGGCTAAATATAAACCTGATGGTTCTTTAGATTGGAAAGAAACTTACAAGTACGATGGTAGTGGTAATAAAACGGAGGAGGCTAGATTCAATTCTGATGGGTCTCTAGACTATAAATATATTTACAAGTACGAATACGACTCGAAAGGTAATTGGACTAAAAGTATCAAGTCTGAAGTCAAAAGCATAATTACAAAAGCAACAGGAATAACAGAAAGAGAAATTGAATACTATGATTAATTCAAATAGGAGTAAGAAATTCTTTTTTATTTGTTTGAGCATCATCATTTTTTTAGTAGGTGCGTTTATTCTATCATGGATTGTTATACAAATTGGACTTAGACATAAAGGTTTTCTTTATTTCGCTTGGTTCATCTCCCTACTTTGTACAGTCATGGCTTATGAGTCTTTTAGTAAAAAATACTTTCCTGAAGATCCATCGAAAAAAACTGAAAATCATCAAGATTTAAACCCAGACTTGTTGGATGATGGTTTGATAGAAAGCCATAAAGAAGACTCTTGATCTAAAAAAAACTCTTTATTTCTTGAGGTGAAATACTATCTGCTTTTTTAATTTGTTCCATGATTTTTAAATACCTCTTAGTTGGCTTACCAGCATAATACCTTTTAAAGTTCTTTTTATACAGTTCTGTGTATAGTTTTTCAACCCCAAAATAAACTCCAAGGGTTTTATCCATTAGTCTTAAATTCTTACTAAATACCTGACTTTCATATATCCCATTTTTAAAGGCATTACGATGATAAAAATATCCATTTATTAAATAGAGTATTCTACACCGTAGGTTTGTCTTAGGACATAGGACATAGGAAATACCAAATACGACCTTTACCTAGGTTGGAGGGAATAGAAACTAGTTTTACTTTATAATTTAGGTGGGTTTTATTATAACTGTAATCTAATTGTGCAAAAGGGTTTTCTTTTGAGGTGCAAACTGTTATTGAAATACTAGCGGTTTCATTTCCATTTGAACTCCATTTAATTGTTCCCATTGCTGTTTTATTATGTTTTAAATATTCCCATTCTTTTAAATTAGAAATGCTTAGTTGATGTACTTGATTATAAAGAGTAGGGAAAGTTGAAGGTTTTGGCATTGGGGTTGTTTTGAAATACAATTATAAGGGTGAATATTGAAGAGTATTTTTAATGCTTCGATTACTTTATTAATGCCAAAATCGTTAAAGTTATGGAGTTTTTTACTGCAATCTTTATTAAAATCACCTTCTATTGTTAATCATTTATAGTGTTTGCTATCATTAGTCTAATGAATATTAAGTAAAGAATTGAAACTTTAAATTGCATTCAATCAAAAAACCTACGCTCGAGTATTCAAAGCAACTTTAACCGAAGTTGCTTTTTTATTTGTAACCATTTTGAATCGGTTCATTATATTACCATGAAAAAAGTTATTCCGTTATTTTTAGTAGCTGTAGTATTATTCAGTTGTGATGAAAACAATACCGAAGAAAAAGATGTTTTTTTTGAGAAAACATTGACTCCCATTCTTAAAAATGAAGTTTCTTTTATTAATCCGCCAATAAAAGGGTTAAATGTTCCAAAAGAATCATTTACCGTTAATGCACAATTAGGAGATACTTTATTTTATAAATCTGGATCGATACTGATTTTCCCTAAAAATTCATTTGTTGACGGGAGTGGAAACATCATTAAAGGAGATGTGAAAGTTGAATACAGGGAATTTTCGGATCCTTTTGATTTTTTTGTTTCAGGAATTTCTATGGATTACGATTCAAGTGGTGTTAATTATCAATTCGAATCTTCGGGTATGTGTGAAGTTGTTGCGCATCAAAATAACAAATCTGTTTTTGTTAATCAAAATGCGCAGCCAGAAATTAATATGGTGTCTGGGACGAATAGTCCGAGTCACAATCTTTACCAGCTTGATACTGTCAAAAGAAACTGGATGTGTAAGGGTAAACCTGCAATAAATGATTTAACGAAAGCTAAAGAAGTAGTTTATGGTAAAAAGAAAATGAATAGAAAAAAAGTTGAAAAATTAACACCTCCAATTGCTCCTGGTAAACCCAATGGGGAAATGCCATCCTTTTCGGTTACTATTGAACCTGGATCCGTAAAAGAGTTAAAGGCCTATGATAATTTGAACTTTGAAATAATTCCTGAGGATAAAAATTATAAAGCAAGCGATGGAGATGAGCTATGGAGTGATGTGCGCGTTGAGCCTTCAGAAAAAGAAGGGATTTATAGGGTTACGTTTTCTAATGAAAATAAAACGGTTTCCTATCAAACACGTCCAGTTTTTGAAGGTAAAAGTTATGATAAGGCACTTTTGGTATTCAGAAAGAGACAAAAACAATATCAGTTGGCAGTAGAAAAACGTTTAGAGAAAGAAGAAAAAATTAAAGAACGTAATAAACAGATTGAATCAGAAAACCAGCGAATAAGAGCGGCAAATAAAAAGGCAATTGAATTAAGGGCGATTATAGCTGAGCAAAATAGAGTTATCGCAGCCGCTAATGCTGAGGATAAAAGAAAGTATGAAGTGGCTTTGGATAGCTTAAAAAAAGTAAGAGAGAAGGCAAGGGAAATAAAAGAAAAACGTCAAAAAGAGTATGATGAAAAAGCATTAAAAGCAGGGGGTAGGTTAATGTCTAACGGAATAGTTAGAAGTTTTAGTATCGATGGATTCGGTGTGTGGAATTGTGATAATCCTAACTTGGTTTCAGGAAAACAAAAGATCGTTTTAAAGGCATTTTTTCAAGACGAAAAAGGGGGAGTTTTAAATTTTGAAATGGTGAGTTCTGTTTATAAAGGCTTTAATGGAATTCTTTGTAACAATAGTCCTGACAGATCCGATTATTCCTTCCCTAAATTTACGATTATGCAAAAATCTGATAATTTAATTTGGGCTGTGAAACATAATGCATTGTACTACTTAACATACGATGATTTTAAAGCTTGCGCAATAAGTGAAAGCACTAAAGAATATACGTTTCAACTCAATAAATATAAAGGTGAATTAACCTCTATGGAAGATGTTAAAAAGGGAATAGGTTTTTAATAAAACATCACGGTTTAAGAGCTTAAAATGCAGGAACATTTGTTCCTGCATTTTTTATGTGTTAATACTTACCTGAAACAGTATGTTCGTAAATAATGAAAAAGTATAAAGCGGATATTACCTTTCTTCTTATTTTTTAGCCTCACCAGGGTACCTAAGTGCTTCAACCATATTTTGAACTTCGTGTGGCGGTTCAGGTGTGAATTTAGAAACGGTAACTGTTATAATGAAGTTTAGGATCATTCCAAATGTTCCAAATCCTTCAGGTGATATTCCAAATAACCAGTTTTCAGGTTTGTTGTCGGTTACGTTTATAAATTTAAAGTATACGATGTATGTAAGAGTAGATATAAGTCCAACAAGCATT
>Ga0257114_1002343_pt1 | contig 12721 bp, 10 predicted proteins | sample SI112_10mmetaG_FD_190149 | JGI IMG/M metagenome (GOLD analysis project Ga0257114, IMG submission 190149) | Marine microbial communities from Saanich Inlet, British Columbia, Canada - SI112_10m | ecosystem: Environmental > Aquatic > Marine > Inlet | place: Canada: British Columbia | collected... | reverse complement strand
TAAATATTAATCACTCTTTTGATAATAATATTTGGTATCATTTAGCTTTAGTTTATAATGATCAAAATAATTATGATATATATATAGATAATACTAATACAGAATCTAATATAAATAATTTAATTACTGCACCTATAACATTAAATATTGGTAAAAAAAGTGGAATATTTGATAATGATAATGATATTAATGTTGAATTATTAGAAATTTATGAAAATCCTATTACAGCAAGAGAAGAACATTCAATGGTAGCAATTGGAACTGATATATATATATTTGGTGGTTCTGATAGTACAGGTCTTGTAAATGATTTCTATAAAATTGATAAAACTAATAATACTGCGAAATCAATTACTCTTACTTCTAGTGGTACTACTATTTCTGAAAGACAAGCACATTCAATGGTAGCAATTGGAACTGATATATATATATTTGGTGGTCGTGATGGTTCAGGTCTTTTAAATGATTTTTATAAAATTGATACTACAAATTCTTATAATGTAACACCAATTACTCTTTCTTCTAGTAGTGGTACTGCTATTTCTGGAAGATTTTCTCATACAATGGTAGCAATTGACAAGGATATATATATATTTGGTGGTCGTGATGGTTCTGGTTATTCAAATGATTTTTATAAAATTAATACAAATAATAATATTGCGACACCAATTACTCTTTCTTCTAGTGGTACTACTATTACTGGAAGATATAAACATACAATGGTAGCAATTGGCAAGGATATATATATATTTGGTGGTCGTGATGGTTCTAATTATTTTCTAAGTGATTTTTATAAAATTAATACAACTAATGATACGGCGATACTAATTACTCTTACTGATGCTACTATTACTGGAAGAAGAGAACATACAATGGTAGCAATTGGAACTGATATATATATATTTGGTGGTTCTGATAATACAGGTCGTGTAAATGATTTTTATAAAATTGATACAACTAATGATACTGCGACACAAATTCCTCTTTCTTCTAGTGGTACTACTATTACTGGAAGAATAGAACATACAATGGTAGCAATTGACAAGGATATATATATATTTGGTGGTAATAGTTCAGGTGTTTCAAATGATTTTTATAAAATTACAGGTTATGATTCATATTTTAATGGTTATATAAGTGATTTAAGATTATATAGTCATTCAAATATAGAATACTATGAATTATAATACTTATTAGAATTTAATTTAAATTTTTTTACAATTTTTAACTCTATCTACAATATTAATTGGAATACTTGATGAGCTAGTTTCCATTGATCTAATACTGCCTCCCGGAATATATTCAATGTTTTTTTCTTTATCTAATATTAAATTATTATTTTTATCTTAAACGTTCTCATATTTCTCTTATCAGAACATATTACAACATAATTTGATTTATTTTTATGTAAAAACACACAATTTTTACCATTTTAAATGCAAACAATCTTCATTAACACAATTTTGAATAATGCAAATATCTAAAGCATAAAATAATTATAATTCATTATAAAATAATTATAAAATAATTATATAAAGAATTTAAACTAAATAATTACTTATGTTTCTTTATATAGTTCCATAATGATGATTATAGAATTAATTTATCATTATAAAATAATAATTATAAATAAAATGATTAAATTATTTATATTATTAATAATATTTTTACCATTTTGTAATAATTTAATAATCAATATAGGTGCTACAGGATTATTATTACCATATACATTAGGAGTTTTAGGATATATTAAAGATCATTCTACTATTACTAGATATAATTCAAAATTTATAGGAACATCTGGAGGTGCATATTGTTCAATATTATATTGTTTTGAAAATAACTTATCAAATCACGATAATCTTTGGAATATTTTTTTTAATAATAAAGAATCAAAAGTTTATATTTATAAAAATTTACATACTTATCAAAATAATTTAATTAAAAAACTTATTTCCAAATATAAATATAAAAATATAAATACTTTACCAATTGTTATTGTTGCTAATAAATATAATTTTCTACATAAAATAAATAAAAATTACATTTATAATTTTACAAATATTGAAGATTTAATATATTTTTGTCATTGTAGTGCTTATATTCCTTTTCTTTCAGGATATAAATTATATTATACATATAAAAATATTAAATATATTGATGGTGCTTTAATTACTAATGATATAAAATATAATAATACTCTTAGTATTAATTACACGATGTGGGGTAGAAAATATAATCCATATTTAACTTTATATATTGATTATAATATGTCATATAAATTATATTATGAAGGTTGGAATGACACTAGAGATAATTTTCATAAAATTTCACATTTATTACAATAATTATTTTAGAAAACTATTTATCTCTAAATTATATTAAATTGATTTAAAAAATATTAATATTTAAAATACATCATATTTATCATATATACTAAATTAATATTATACATTTTTACACTGTTAAAATAAACCAAAATAAAATTAATTAAAAAAATATTAAGATTTTTTGCTATTTAAAATTAAACAATATACTTATTATATAAAAACGATTATTTATTTACTAATATGTAAATGAGCTGTGCAAAAAAACAATTTAATATTGTTAAAAATATATTAAATCACACTATTTTTAGTGAAAATATTGTTGAATTGATTTTAATTCAATATTGGAAATTCTTACCTAAACAATTAATTTTATTAGATTGGATCAATATTAATTATTTAGATTGGTCTTCTTTATGTGAAAATAAAAATGCAATACATTTATTACAAGAAAATCAATCTAAAATTAATTGGAAAAATCTATCTATGAATCAAAATGCTATAGATTTATTAGAACAAAATTTAGATAAAATTAATTGGAAAAAGTTGTCTATGAATGAAAATGCTATAGATTTATTAAAACAAAATCAAGACAAAATTAATTGGAATAATCTTTCTATAAATGAAAATGCTATAGATTTATTAGAACAAAATTTAGATAAAATTAATTGGAAAAATCTATCTATGAATGAAAATGCTATAGATTTACTAAAAAAAAATATTGATAAAATTAATTGGAAAAGGTTATCTTCTAATTATAACGCTATAAATATTCTTAAAAGTAATTTAAATAAAATTAATTGGAGTGAATTATCTTCTAATTACAATGCTATAGATATTCTTCAAGAAAATTTAAATAAAATTGATTGGAATGAATTATCAATGAATACTAACAAAAAAGCTATATCAATTCTTCAACAAAATATAGATAAAATTAATTGGAATTATTTATCTTTTAATTATAATGCTATGGATATTCTTGAGAATAATTTAGATAAAATTGATTGGTCTAATTTATCTGAAAATAAATCAGCTATTAATTTATTAAAAAATAATCAAGATAAAATTGATTGGTTTAAATTATCTAAAAATTATTCTATATTCAAATTAGAACCTATTCCCAATACTATATAATTTTTATTTTAAATTACTTTTTTGTTAAATTTCTTTAAACATATTTAAAAATAATTAATAATAATTGTTAAAATAATATTTATAATATATAATTAAATACGCATAAATTATGTTTGTAAAACATCTAATAACAGATCCATTTTAATATTTCGTAATATAAAATAGTATCATCTGGTAATAATAAAATATGCAATATATGTAAAAAAAATAAAATGCTATAAATAATCTAGTTTTTATTTTATACTATTATTTAAATTGAATGAATGGTTTTAATAGTTTTAAATGTTTTTTCAGAAAAGCTTGATACTGATTTATTTTTTAAATCTGATCTATCTTTATAAGGAGGATATGGACATAACGGATTTAATGGCACCACTTTATTCGTATTATTACAATTTTCAATAAAATTATGATAATATAAATATCCTTCTATATCATAATATTCATCATCATCTTCATTTATATAATATCTGTCAATCTCTACCATATTATTACCTAATACTGGCAATATACCACTATATAAATAAGGAAATGATGAAACTCTATCTGCTAATTTATGATCAAAATAAATTGCATATTTTTTATAATAGTTATTGTAAATTTTTTCAAAATTTCCATTTAAATAATCTTCTTTTAAATACCATTTAAATAAATTTACAATTTGTTCTTTATTCAAATAATTATTTAATGGTTTTATTATTTGTAAATTTTTACTTATTATATATTTATGTTTATTATTTCGTGGTTTTCTTGGTTTATTTATTAATCCAATCATTGCTACATATCTATGATTAAAACCGCCTTCTATTATATTTTCTATTGCTTGTTCTGAAATATATGGCACCAATATATAATATTTTATATTTATATTTTCTACGTTACGAAATGTTGATGTTATATATCCCATTAATTGTAATCCTGTATAAGAAGCATCGTCCAATACTAATACAAATGAATTATCATCCATATTTTCATTTAAATTTAAGTTTGGATAAACTTCAATATTATTTATTTTTTTATTTTTCATATATAAATATAAATGTTGTAACATCCATATTTGTGATTTTTCTTTAAATTTTTTTATATAATTATCATATTCATAATGATTTATTTTTGGTGTATTTAATAAAACATTTATTTTTTTAATATTATTTTTTATACAATATTGAAATAATTCTTTAAAATTTTGTTCTAAAACAAATTTAAATTTATTATAAGATATATGAAGCGAATGTTTAAAAAAATCCTTTAAATCACTTTTAATATTACTTTTTTTTGGATTTTTTAATAAACGATATATTAAAGAATTTTTATAATGTTCTTTTTTATAATATTCATTTTCTTTTTCTTCTGATTTAGTAATAAAATTATTTAATTCACTTTTTATTATTTTATGTGAACTTGGTTTTATTGGTTTTTTTTTCATTAATTCTTTCAATTCATTTGTTATTTTTTCTCTTTCTTTATCATTATTTATTTTATATTCATTTTCGTCAGATGATGACATTTTTATATTTATTAAATAATATTAATAAATTATTATAAATACTTTTTACATTATATAAATTATATAAATTATATAAATTAAATATTTTATGTAAATTATTCCAAGAATATACTGTATCATTGTCAAAATAATACTTTTTTTTATTGCTAAAATAATATATTTTTTTATCATAAATTAACATTGTTTCATTATGTAATTTTAAATACTTTTACAATTTTTTACTCTATCTTTAATATTCATTGCAATACTTGATTTTCTTGTTTCTATTTGTTTTTATTTCTTTTATAATACTATTTGGTATAAATTCAATGTTTTTTTTCTTTTTTTTTTAACTTAGCATTTTTAAATTCATAACATACTATAATGTAATACAATTTTGAATTATACAAATATCTAAAACATAAAACAACTTAATTTATGTTGATTAATTTTACTATTTTTATATCGAATAAAATAATATATCAAATTACACATTTTTTAATAGTAATAAAAAATTATATCAATATTCTTAATAATAATTTTGTTTTATGAAATTAATCTTAATACAGTGATATTTTTTTTCTTTTACGAATAATATTTTTTTTATATCTTCAATTAAATCATCTTCATTCACGTCAATATATAGTAAATAAATTTTATTATCATATACAAATATTAATATTATATCCATCATATTTTTCAATAGAAATGACAATAATTTTTTTTAGTTTTATTTATTTTATTTATTTTTTTTAGTTTTTTTATTTTTTTTATTTTCATTCAAAAAACCACGAATCATAGACATTTCTTCTATTACTAAGTCTTCATTTTCTTTAAAAAATTCAATACTATTTTTTTAGCATTTTTTTTAAATAAAGTATATAATTTTACTTTATTTTTACGTGAATTAGGAAAAATACAGTTATCTTCGTAATTAAGTTTGGTTTCAGTAATTGACATTTTATGTATTAAAATACTTAAAACTCCATCATTTTAATATAAAAAAAATATATATTTTTATGTATATTACATATTTTTATTATTTATATGGCATATAAATAAAATTATAAAAAATACTTTTATATTAAATTATTCTTAATAAACGATTATTAAATACACGGGTTCTTTCTATTAATTGATCCATTGTATCTTGATTTGAATATGAATATGGAGGTAATGATAATATTTTTATATTACGATTAAAATCTCTATAATTATCATTCATCCAATAAGGATAATTATTATTTATTAATAAAGTAGAATTATCAATACCTTTTTGAATTAATAATACAGTATTATCTGTTGTATCTTCAAATAATAGATCATCTCTTGAAACTAAAGCACCATTAAATAAATTGACTACAGAATAATAATTATAAATTATAATATCATCATAATGTGAAAGTTTAAAAAATATTGATCCTACATTTATCATTCCAATTAAATTATATGAAGGTATAGATGTATAAGTATTTATTTCAAATACTGTTTTTATAAATATTTTTTTATTAATATTTATATCTCTTTCCAATGTTGGTTTTTTTGTAAAATATTTTATTTTTTTAAATACTTCATCTATTTGTTCTGGTGTTAATAATTCATTACCTAATGCTATATTCTTTGGATTTTCATTATTTGTTTTACAATGTAAAATATAATTATATAATGGAATTGTATCGTAACAATGTGTTATTGTTTTTCCATTTTCTAATGTTGATTTTATTTTTGATAAATATTTTATTTTTTTTAAATGCATATTACTAAATTCTTCCATTGTTAAAGGATCTTTATCGTTTATATCACAACCTATATATCTTTGTTTAGCGGATATACTTTTACTATCTAATATTTTTGATTTAAACTTATCAGCTTCTAATGCTAATTTTAATTTTAAATCAGAGAATTTTTCTTTATTCTTCTTTATTTCTTTTTTTTTTAATTTAAAATTATCTAAACTTTTTGCATTTACTTTTAATGGCGAATACATTAATTTTAATGAATTATTATTATCAATTAAACTTACTGCTCTTTTTAATTTTATTGAAAAATATGGTGATAATTTTTTATCTAAATATTTGTCATTATATTCTTTTAATTCTTTATCATATTTTTTTAATTCTTTTTTATATTCTAATGTTTTTTTTTCAAATATTTTTAATTCTGCTTCTTTTGATTCTTTTTTTCCTGTTATATGTGATGTCATCTTATATTTTTGTAATTCTTGAGTTATATATACAACTTTAGGCATTTGTGGAATTTCTGGTAAATTATTATAAGGATCTTCTATCGGTTCATATGTTGTATTATTTGAAATATTTGATTCTTTATGCATTGTTTCAATATCAAATATTGATGATACTAAAAAAATTTTAAATTCTTCTATTGATATTTTATTATCATATGCATATTCATATTCATTCACCCATTCACATATTTTAGCTTTTATATAATTTTCACCTGTTTTATTACTATAATCTGATATTCTATTATACCAAACATATTTTTCATATAGTGCAGTTCCTACACTTTTCCATAATGAATTACAAAATAATTTTATATTTATACTTGAATTATCACATAATGTTCCAAATACTATATTTAATGTTGTTTTTAATCTATATTTATGATATTCTATACTTTTTTCTGTATATATATATTCATCTTTTTTTGTTAAATCACTTATTTTTTTTCCATATAAAAAATATTCATCAAATATTACTTTTTTTAAACAAGTAATTGGTAATATATAATATGATATTTCATCAATATATTCTGTAAATAATTGTAAAAGTGGTGGTATTTTGCCATTCCATTCTTTTTTATTTGATTTTCCTTTAATTATTTTAAAATTTATATCATTATCTAACATACTTTTAAATATCTCATCACAACTTAGATCTATAGTTTCTATTATTCTTGCATTATCTAATAAATTTATTTGATTTTTTATTGTTGAATATATAAATAATTGATTATCAATATAATTCTCTATTATATCTTCATCCACTATTTTATTTTTATATAAAATAAAATAATAATGCATAAATAAATGATCATACACTGTTATTCCTTTCTTATTTAATATACTTTCATTTACATATATTTTTTCTTTATTATTATTTAAATAATTTATCCATTCACATTCTTCATTTACGTATTCATCCTTTAATTTTTTTATATAATTGAAGTTTTCACATACATAAATATGATCATTTGGTAATTTATTTCTTATCTCTTCAAATTTATCTTTTATTCCATATTCTTCTTTTTTTAAATCTTTTACTAAATATTCAATAAATTTATTATATAATCTACTATAATCACTTTTTAAATGTATTGATACCTTTATTTCTTCTCCATTAAATGGATTTAATTTTGGATTTTTTTTCCATTCTTTTAATTTTTTATCTATATCAGTATCAGAAACTTTTTCTAAATCTTCTATACCATTTTCTATTATTGCTGATGATATTTTTGTATAATTTGTTGATGGTATATTATCAAATAATTCTTTATGTTCTTTAAATTTATCATTATTTTCTATAAACCACGTTAATAATAAGTTATAATTACCATATTCGCTTTGTGTTATAATTTGCATTTTTGTAGTATTTAACAAACCTGTTATTTTATTATTTTCTTCTTTTGCTGTTGTTAACCAATGAATTATTTCATCTTTGTTTTTTGTATAAAACTTATCTAAAGATTTAAAAAAATCTTTTTGTTTTTTTATATCCGTTTTACTCATTTATTATATATTATTATTATTAATTATTATTATTTAATTTAAAATATGTTTTAATTAAGACACTAAAACTATATAAACATTTATTATTTAATTTAAATATGTTTTAATTAAAACACTGAAACTATATAAACATTTATCATTAAATTTAAAATATGTTTTAATTAAGACACTAAAATTATATAAACATTAATTTTAAAATATGTTTTAATTAAGACACTAAAATTATATAAACATTAATTATAAAATATGTTTTAATTAAGACACTAAAATTATATAAACATTAATTTTAAAATATGTTTTAATTAAGACACTAAAATTATATAAACATTAAATATGTTTTAATTAAGACACTAAAATTATTTTTATATTTCTTAAAGGTATCAAGTGCTCACGTAGCAAAGTTGGTTATTGCGTTGGTCTTATGAGCCAAAGGTCATGGGTTCGAGTCCCATCGTGAGCATTAAAAGATACCTTTATTAAATCTATTGCTTCATTTTTATTAAAAATGATTAAAAATAATTGTAAATAATAAATGAACGATCCCAATAAAATTTTAAATCCTAAAACTAATAGATATGTTTTAAAAACAGGTAAAATTGGAAAACAATTGTTAGCCTTGCCTAAAAAACAAGAAGAACTTAAAAACAAAATCACTATTAATGAATTAAAAACAATATGGTATGAATTATATAATATAGCTGAAACAAAAGAATTAATTAAATTTTCTACAACTAATAATATACTTAAAGAAAATGATTCTAATTTATTGGATATTAAATTTTCAAAAACTGAAAAAATAATTGGAATTAATGGTAAAGGAACATTTGTTTTAAGAAAATTATCTGATATTGCATTATCAAACGGCGAAAATACAATGATCTATTTACCTAAAAACTTTACCGGTAAAACATTTGCAAAACCATTATGGAATGGAAAACACGGATATATGTATTATATTAATGATGTTAATATTAAAAATATTACGATATTATCTTTCATTCTTAATAATATTAATACTAAATATAATACTTATAAATTATCTGATAGTCCAATTCAACAACAAAAAACAGATGGTATTATTGGTATTGATATACCTTATGATGAACCAGAATGGTTATCTAAATTAATACCAAGTAATAAATTATCTAATCCTATTATCAATAAATCTGGACAATTTATATTCAGTAAATGTTCTATTACTACAAAAACAATTGAATATTCTACTACATTCTTAAACTCTAAATTAGACAAATTCAAAAATATTTATCCAAATTATATTAATATTACTAATACTAATGTAATATCTAAAAAATTAAATGATTTTATTGAATCTAAATATACTATTGGTTTAATTGCTTACGATAAACACGCCAGAATTATATTCAAAAATAATACAAATCTTCATATCATAGATCCTTGGAAACAAACTGCAGATACTGGAACTAAAAATCTTATCAAGTTAATTCCTACACTTAGTTTCATTAAAAGAAAAGCAGAACAAACAACTGAAGGTTCTTGTGTTGCTATATCATATGCACGATCATTATATTTAGCAGATAAAGGTTTTGATAGTATATATGAACCTATACCTTTCGATTATATTGTTTTAACAAGTAGAGTTATCTCAAAATTTAGAAATAAAAAATGATAATTCAATATAATAAAACCTAATGATCGTAAATATACCTTTTCGTTATTGCGAATATTTAATTCATAATAACATTCATACTACTAAAATATCAACGATCACCGATATACCACAATCAAACATTGAATTACAACATTCTTATCCTTTAATACATAATATAGAATTACTTGATGCAAATATTACACAAACAAATATTCTATTACTATGTATTTGGTTTATCAATGTTCTAATGTTTATTACTATCTCAAATAAAAAATAATTTTGTAAAAAAATACATATTTACAATAAAAAATGATAATTAAAAAACAATGATAATTAAAATGTATTCCAACATCTTTCCTCTCGGCAAACTCTCCAAAAATCAAATCGAAAAAGGTAAAACTGTCTTAAAGAAAATTGAAAAAGAAATCAAAACTACCAAAAATGAACAAAAACTACTCTCATTGTCCAATGAGTTTTATAGTATGATTCCACATATACACATTAAAGTTATTTCTACAATGAAAGATGTTTCTAAAAAAGAAAAACTATTGACATATATGTTGATGTAATATAATAAATTTGTTATGTGTGATTATTTATTTTTATAACTTAAAAATGATTTTATCATTTATAATTAATAATGATTAAAGAATTAGTTGATAAATTAACAAAATGCGATTATCATTATACACTCGGCAATCCAATTATTTCTGATAAAGAATATGATACCTTAAGAGAACAATTATACAAATTAGATCCTAAAAATAAATACTTTAAACTAATTGGTTGTGAAACTACCGATAATTGCGTAAAACTTCCATATCATTTAGGATCACAAACTAAAATTAAAGAAGATAAAGATCTTCAAAAATGGATTAAAAAATATAATTCTAATAATTACATCATATCTGAAAAACTTGATGGAATATCCGCATTTTACAATAAAACTGAAAATAAATTATATACTAGAGGGAATGGTAAAATTGGTTCCGATATAAGTCATATATTACCTCACATTAATTTACCTCAAATAGATACTGAAAATGTTAGAGGCGAATTAATTATCTCTAAATTAAATTGGAAATCAGAATATGGTTCTAATCCACGTAATGTTGTTGCTGGTTTAGTTAATGCTAAAATACCAAATATTACTTTATTACCTTTTGTTGATTTAGTAATTTATAATGTCCTTGATAAACCTATAACATTAGAACAACAATTAAAATTAATTAAAACTAATTGTGTTAAATATCAATTACTTAAAGAACCTTTAACCATTGAAGATCTTAAATTAACATTAAATACATTTAAATCTAATTCTAATTATGAAATTGATGGAATTGTTATAACTGATAATTCAAAACATTACCCTAATATTAAATCAGGTAATCCTGACTTTTCTTTTGCTTTTAAAAATGCAGAATTAGATGAATCCGCAATTACTACCGTAATTGATGTTCAATATAAATTATCTAAAGATAATAGATATAAACCTAGAGTTATTTTTAATAAAGTTAAACTTGATCAAGTTAATATTGAATGTGCATCCGGTTATAATGCAAAATTTATACAAGAAAATGGTATTGGTAAAGATGCTAAAATTAAAATAGTGCGTTCAGGACAAGTAATACCTAAGATTATTGAAGTTATTAAGAAAGTTAAACCTAAAATGCCCGATGGTGATTGGGAATGGGATGAAACAAATACAGATGCAATGTTTGTTAAAAAAGATGATGAAGAATCACCACAAGAACAAAGAATAGGAAGAACCGTGCATTTCTTTAAAACATTAGGAATTAAAAACTTAGCAGAAGGAACTATTGTAAAATTATATAATAAAGGATTTACAAGTTTAGAAAGTATTTTGGATATTAAAGATCCTAATGATCTTAAAGGTATTGAAGGTATTGGTGATAAAAAAATAGAAATAATTATGAATTGTATTCAAGATGCTCTAAATTATACAGAAGGATTAGAAAATATTATGGATGGATCAAATATATTTGACAGATCTTTAGGATCTAAAAAACTTAAACTTATTATCAGTAATTATACAAATATTTTAACTGATAATATAACTCTAGATGATCTTATTAAAATTAAAGGTATTGGTAATATTAATGCCCTACAATTCTTAAAAGGTTTTGATAATTTTAAAATATTTTACAATAAATATTATTCTAATGTTAATATTAACGTTGATGTAGCACCTGTAGCACTACCATATTTAGATCCTAGATTAGTAGGTAAAAAGGTTGCTTTTACTGGTATTAGAGATAAAGATCTTGAAAAATTAATAGAACAACATAATGGTAAAGTAGTTTCTACTGTTTCAAAATCTGTAGATGTTTTAATAACTAAAGATCTTAATAGCACTTCAACTAGTATGAAAAAAG
>Ga0257114_1002337_pt1 | contig 12736 bp, 19 predicted proteins | sample SI112_10mmetaG_FD_190149 | JGI IMG/M metagenome (GOLD analysis project Ga0257114, IMG submission 190149) | Marine microbial communities from Saanich Inlet, British Columbia, Canada - SI112_10m | ecosystem: Environmental > Aquatic > Marine > Inlet | place: Canada: British Columbia | collected... | reverse complement strand
GCACGGTGAACCACTTCTGGAACTGATAAATAGCACCATAGACCCCGAGCGAAAAGTATTTTTTGTTCACGGTGGTACTGATGTAGAAGATAGAGAACAAGTACGCCAACTTACTGAAACTGAGAACAATGCTGTAATCATTGCTTCTTACGGAACATTCTCTACAGGTATTAACATCAAACGATTACATAATATTATTTTTGCTTCCCCTAGTAAGTCACGTATTCGTAACCTCCAGTCGATTGGACGAGTGCTTAGAAAAGGAGAAGGAAAAGACATTGCAACCTTATACGATATCGCTGATGACATTGGCGGTCAGAATTATACCCTTAGGCATTTGAATGAAAGAGTCAACATTTATAATGATGAGAACTTTAAGTATGAGGTTATTAAAGTAAACCTTAGAGCAAACTAATATGGATGAAGAATTCCTAGCAACTGTAAAATTAATTACTGGTGAAGAAATTGTAGCAAAAGTTTGCTACTTAGAAGATGAGGATAAAGTATTACTAGAAAATCCTCTGCAGGTTGAGAATGCGAAACAAAGAAAAGGTCAGTTAGAAGTATCTGGTTTTTCTTTTAAAGAATGGGTTAGCGCCACGTTCGATAACATGTTCATTCTCAATAGGCATCATATTATTACAATGACTGAGGTTGATGGACAGATTCAAGAGTTCTATGAGAAAACCCTGCAACGATTAGAGAATGGAAAATCTCTAACGGGTAGGGGTCATAAGTTACCTAAGTCATCTGGATACCTAGGTTCTGTTAAAGATATGAAAAAATCTTTAGAAGATATATTTAATAAGAGTTAAAAGCTACAACCTCTCTTGAACCCTCACAGAGTTATCCTACTCATGTTCTGAGGATTTGTCAAGCCCCTTTACAAATCCAGTTGATCGTGCTATCCTTAGTACATGATAATGGTACAAACCATGGCATATGCAGTAATGACCAAAAAAAAGACAGAATACTACGTCAACAACAAAGAGTTCCTTGCTGCGATCACTGACTATCGGCAGAAGGTTCATGCCGCTAAGGAAGCTGGCAATCCTCGCCCACGAGTCACCAATTATATTGGTTCTTGCTTTCTAAAGATCGCAACACATCTATCTTATAAACCAAACTTTGTCAATTATATGTTCCGTGAGGACATGATCTGTGACGGCATTGAAAATTGCCTCCAGTATATTGACAACTTCGACCCAGAAAAATCTAAGAACCCATTTGCTTATTTTACTCAGATCATTTACTACGCATTTTTGCGTAGGATCCAGAAGGAGAAAAAGCAATTAGAAATCAAAAGTAAGATCCTAGAAAGATCAGGACACGATGAAGTGATGCATACAGACACATACGATGGTAGTATGTCTGGTATGAATGCTTCTTACTCTGATATGGGTAGTATCAAAGAAAACATTGAAACAAAAATGAACCGATGAGCGGTGACTACGAAACTTATGACTGGCATGAGACAGCATATGGAAGATTCCGTATCGAACAAAAACGCTTTGGAACGTGGACTAGCTATGGTGAGAATGGAGAGGAACTCGTCACAGGCGGTACGAGGGAATCTGTCATGGAAGGAACGCCATTCCACTTGGAAGGTGTTGCTACTAACTGGGCTAACTGCAGATACTCAGCACGATATGATGGGACAGTGAGTGGTAAACTATGAAACCAACTGAAAACTATGAACAACTCTTGGAAAGATTTACCAAGAGAACTGAACAAATCAGTAAACAAGTTCCTTATAATACTGTAGAAGCAGAAAAGATTAAGGAACAATTAGATTACTTGCGTGGATGCAAAGACACGATAGAATATCTTATGAAAGGTAAACTGCCAAATGATGGTAACCATGACGGAATGAAGGATCATAAACCCCAATGAAAATTGCACTGATTACTGATCAACACTTGGATGGACGCAAAGGTTCTTTGACGTTCTGGAATTATTTTCAAAAATTTTATGATAATGTATTCTTTCCAACTCTAGAGAAAGAAGGTATTGATACTATCATTGATCTAGGTGATACTTTTGATAATAGAAAGTCAATGGATTATAATACTTTCAACCGTGTTGATTCAAATTATTTCCAGCGACTGAAAGATTACAAAGTGCATATGATCTTAGGTAATCATTGTACATACTATAAAAACACAAACAGAATTAATTCACCAGAACTTCTCTTGGAGAAGTACAGCAATATCAACATCTATGCTGAACCAAAAGAGATTACTCTTGGCAGTAAAAAGTTTTTGATGATGCCTTGGATTAACTCTGAAAACAAAGAAGAGTGTTTGAAGTATATTTCAGAAAGTGATGCTGACAATATGTGTGGGCACCTTGAGTGTGATGGATTTGAAGTTACTCCTGGAATGAAATTTGAAGGTGGGTTTAGTATCTCACAATTCAAAAATTTTAAACGTGTTTGGTCTGGACACTTTCATCACAAATCAAAACATGGTAATGTCCAATACCTAGGAAACCCTTATCAGATGTTTTGGAATGATTATAAGGACACTCGTGGATTCCATATCTACGATACTGAAAGTGATCGACTTAAGTTTGTCAGAAATCCATATGAAATCTTCGACAAGATCTTCTATGACGACACCAGTGTGGACTACAACAAACAAGATGTGTCTGATTATAAAGACAAGTACATCAAACTCATTGTCGAAGAGAAACGTGACTACCAAATGTTTGAAACATTGGTTGATCGTCTTTACAACGTAGGAGCTCATGATGTTAAAATTGTTGAGACCTTAGTTGATGCAGACAATGTGGAAGATGTAGATCTTGAAACCAAAGATACTATGACTCTCTTAAATGAGTACATTGACGAGGTAGAAATTGCCGTAGACAAAACAGATCTCAAGTCCCTAATGAGGACCCTATATATTGAGAGCTGTCAGGTTGCCTAATGTATATCATTACCCTAGAAGACCATCCTGATGGTGTGTTTTCTATTTTTGATGATGCAAAAGATCGTGTCATTCCTATCTGGATTGAGAATGATGATGCGGACAGATACCTAATGATGATGGGGTATGATGAAGATTACCCCCCAATGGAGGTTGTGGAAATAGAAGATCATGTTATAATAGGAGCATGTCAAGACCGTGCTCAGAAGTTTTCTATCATCACGCCTGACGATTTTTTGATACCACCTGAAGATTCCTAAGAATGATTATTTTTGAAAAGATCCGTTGGAAGAATTTTCTTTCCACGGGTAATGTGTTTAGTGAAATTGATTTAGAAGAAGGTAGAACAAATTTAATCGTTGGTAACAACGGAGCAGGTAAGAGCACCATTTTGGATGCTCTTACTTTTTCGCTGTTTGGAAAACCTTTTCGTAAGATCAGTAAAGCATCTCTTATCAATAGCATCAATGAAAAAGATTGCATGGTTGAGATCGAGTTTCGTATTGGTAAAATAGAATATAAAATTATTCGTGGTATCAAACCGAACAAGTTTGAGATCTATTGTAATGGTCAACTGTTGAATACTGAAAGTAGTGTAGTAGATCAGCAAAAGAATCTTGAGGCAAATGTTCTTAAGATGAATTATAAATCATTTACACAGATTGTTGTGTTGGGATCATCTACGTTTGTCCCATTCATGAAACTACCTGGCGCACAACGTCGTGATATTATTGAAGATATCTTGGATATCCAAGTGTTCTCTACAATGAATGTTCTTCTCAAAGATAAGATGAGAGAGAACAACGAAGAAGTTCGTGACATTGATTACCAACTTGATCTCTTAAGAGATAGGATTGAGTTGCAGAAAACGAACATGTTGCAACTAGAGCAAAGAACACAAGATGAGATTGATCGTAAATTAGAAAAAGTAAAAGAATATAATAAAGTAGAACTTCAAGGTGTTGAAGATGTTGCTGTTCTCACACAACAAATCGGAAATCTTAATGAAGAAATGCAGGAGTATCAAAAGTCCAGTCAAAAATTAAGTAAATTAAACACATACTTGATAAAGTTGACACACAAATTAAACACATGCAAGAAAGAACATGCGTTTTTTGAGGACAGTAGAGTGTGTCCAACTTGCACACAAGAACTGTCAGAAGAGTTTCGCGACGAAAAATTAGAATCTGGAAAAACTAAAGTTGACGAGATGCTTGTGGGATACAATGATATCCTCTCTGCTATAGGAGAAGAGGAAGTTAGATTTAATAAATTTACTGAGTTATCTACTCAGGTTAATGAAATCAACACTACAATCTCACAGACCAACTTCCAATTGATGACCGTCCGTAAACAAGTAGAATCAATACAAGAAGAGATCAAGCAACTAGAAGGTGACAACGTTGATAAGAAAGCAGAGTTTGATAAACTAGAAACTCTTGTAAACAATAAGAAAAAATTGTCAAAGCAACATGCTAGTTTAAAGCAGGACAAAGATGTTCTTGCAACAGCAGGTCAACTCCTCAAAGATAATGGTATTAAGACCAGGATTATCAAAACCTATCTTCCTACCATGAATAAATTAATTAACGATTTCTTACAAAGGATGGAGTTCTATGTCAATTTTACCCTTGATGAGAACTTTGAGGAGCAAATCAAATCTAGATACCGTGATGTATTCTCGTATGATAGTTTCAGTGAAGGCGAAAAAGCTCGTATTGATATCTCTCTCTTGCTCACTTGGCGTAGTATTGCTAAGCTTAAGAATAGCGTGGATACTAACCTCCTTATTTTAGATGAGATCTTTGATGGATCCCTTGACCAATCAGGTACATCTGACTTAGGATGGATTCTCAGAAACTTTGACGACACAACAAAGGTGTTCGTCATCAGTCATAAGCAGGGACTGGAAGATAAATTTGACAGGACTATCACAGTTAACAAGGTCAAGAACTATTCGGTTCTGGAGCAGACAGTTAATGAAGTGACACACGGACTGGTTGGGTGACCAGTTTCTTTGTTATGCTGTATCCATCAGCAACAGAGACACATGCAAACACAAGAAATCAAAGGAAACCTAGCACGATTGCTCGCAACCGAGAACCTGATTGTTGAGCATCGCAAGGTGCCTACTGCATCTTTTGATGTTGATCGTCGTGTGTTGACCCTCCCTCAGTGGGACAAAGCATCTGGCACTGTCTATGACATGCTAGTTGGACATGAGGTTGGACATGCTCTGTTCACACCTAATGAAGATTGGCGCGACATTGCTGATTGTCCTATGGATTTTGTCAATGTAATTGAAGACGCTCGTATCGAGAAATTGATGAAGCGTAAGTTTCCTGGTCTCCGTAAGTCCTTTGCTTCTGGTTACAAAGAACTCAATGACAAAGATTTCTTTAGTATTCAAGGAGAAGAGATTGAAAAGTTTTCTTTAATTGATCGTATCAACTTGCACTTTAAAATTGGTGCTAGTTCTATGATTCCTTTTTCTATAGAGGAACAGGTGTTTGTTGCACGTACTGATGTTGCAGAAACATTTGAAGAGGTGCTTAGTATTGCTGTAGATGTATATAACTTTAGTAATGAAACTGAACAAGTGGCAGAGCTTCCTGTTCCAAATTCTTCTGGGAAAGGTGAAACTGATGAAGATCAGGAGCAAGAATCTGAAGAACAGAATGAAGAACAGTCACAGCAATCAATGCCACAAGGTTCTCAACAACCTCAGTCATCTCCTGAAGAAGACGAAGAAGATGGGGAAGAGGAAGATGATGAAGAATTAGAAGGCACTCAGGGTGGAGATCAATCAAAAACTCAACGTTCTTTTGATAGTTCTTCTGAGAATCTTTCTTCTCGCACTGGTCGCAATTCAATCTATATTGAAATACCTGAAAAAATTGACGTTGACAATCACTTGGTTGACTGGACTGTTCTTCATGAGTGGATTGATATCAACCAAAGAGATGCAGAACACTACGAATCAGTTGATGCTGAGTATACACAATTTAGAAAGCAATCTCAGAAAGAAGTAAACTACCTTGTCAAAGAGTTTGAATGTCGTAAATCTGCTGATGCATATGCTCGTGCAAGTCAATCTAAAACTGGTGTTCTTGATACTACTAAGTTGCACACATACAAGTACAATGATGACATCTTCAAAAAAGTAACTGTTATCCCTGATGGTAAGAACCATGGTCTGTTATTCCTGCTTGACTGGTCTGGTTCTATGAGTAATGAAATTCTTGCAACTGTAAAACAAGTTTTAAACTTGACTGCATTCTGTAAGAAAGTTCAAATTCCCTTTGAAGTATATGCATTCACTAATGACTGGGTTGCTGCAAAACGTTCTATGGAAGGAGATAATGGGTACATTGACTATGACTACAAAGGTCTTGAAAAGAATACAGTTTACATTAATCAAGAGTTCTTTCACATGATGAACTTTGTTTCTTCACGTTCTAACTCAAAGGACTATGAGCGTATGTGTTTGAATCTATTCAGGGAAGCATACTATTACACACATCACGTTTCATACAATCCAACTTTTGGTGTTGGTTTGTCTGGAACTCCTTTGAACGAAGCTATTGTGATGCTTAATTACATTATCCCTCAGTTCAAGAATACGAATGATCTTCAGAAGGTCAACGTTTGTATTCTGTCAGATGGTGAAGGTGGTTGTGCAGCATATGGTCATGAGATCTATCTTGATCATAAAGATGAATTCAAAGTTGCAGCACGTCGCATTGACTGGTATCAAGTTCTTCGTGATCGTAAAACTGGTCGCACCTATCCTCAGTTTGATGGGGAGAATGTAACTAACATCTTCATTAAACAAGTTCGTGATCGTAACCCTGGTGTCAATGTTATCGGATTTCGTATCTTAGTAGGATCACAACTTACAAGTTTCGTTGGTAGGTATGCAAATTTTGATGGTTACTCTGAAGTACAGAAGCAATGGAAGAAGGAGAAGTCCGCTATTATTAATAACCCCATTGCATTTACTGCATTGTATGCTATCTCCAATAGTTCTTTAGGTGAGAATGTTGAATTCGATGTTGAGAGTGGTGCTAAGAAGGGAGAGATCTCTCGTGCATTCAAGAAAATGCTTAGCAAAAAAGCAACCAACAAAAAACTACTTAATTCTTTTGTTGAGTATATTGCATGAATATTACTGTTCCAATGAGGGTATTGGGCAGTGGTCTTGTGATCATTGCTTACTTTACTATCCTCCATATCAATACAACATTTGGTGTGGCATTGCAGATGGTAGGTGATAGTATTTCAATTCCTTATTTTATAAAGACAAAATCTTGGGATGTGGTTATCATGGTTACATTCCTCCTAGTTATCTCTATATCACATTTGCTATGAACATTTTTGTTACTGATGAATCTCCACGAGAATCTGCTTATGTCCTACTATCTGCGTGTGCCACATCGCAAACCGTCCTGGGTTGAGTAGAAAACTCTTCTCTATGCCCTATACTATATTCATACACAACACAGACACATGCCTTTCGCTCCCGTTCCCGTTTCAACTGAAGATCTTGTTTCTTACCTTTCCGACAACTTCGGTACTGAGGTAAATACGAAGCAATTGTTTGAAGCATCTGAACACTTTAACTGCTCTCTCGCTACTGTTAAGAAGCGTCTTGCTAATTACAAGCAAGGTATTGGTAAGTGGAATTTGACTGTGCAAGAACGTCTTGAGCAGAATCTTGCTGCTCCTTCTGCAATGCCTGCTATTGAGCAAAACCTTGTTCCATCTAAAGATCCCAATTACGTTCCCTTCGGAAACTATAGCGACGTTAAGAAAATTCTACAAAGTCGCATCTTCTATCCTACTTTTATCACTGGTCTTTCAGGAAACGGTAAAACTTTCTCTGTTGAGCAAGCATGTGCTGCTCTAAATAGGGAACTAATCCGTGTGAACATTACCATTGAAACTGACGAGGATGATCTTATTGGTGGGTTCCGTCTTGTTAATGGCGAAACTGTTTGGCATAATGGTCCTGTCATCGAAGCTCTGGAACGTGGAGCTGTGCTGCTTCTAGATGAAGTTGACTTGGCATCCAATAAAATTCTCTGTCTGCAATCTGTTCTTGAAGGTAAGGGTGTCTTCCTCAAGAAAACTGGTCGTTATGTAGAACCAAAAGCAGGTTTCAACATCATTGCTACTGCTAACACCAAGGGCAAAGGTTCTGACGATGGTCGCTTCATTGGAACAAATGTTCTCAACGAAGCATTTCTTGAGCGTTTCGCATTAACTTTCGAGCAAGAGTATCCTACTCCTGCTACTGAAACTAAGATCCTTCTACGTGTTGCTGCAGCAGTTGGCAAGCATGATGAAGAGTTCTGTGTTAATCTTGCTAACTGGGCAGACATTATTCGTAAGACATTTGCTGATGGTGGTATCGATGAGGTTATTTCTACCCGTCGTCTTGTACACATCATGAGAGCATATGCTATCTGGAACGATCGCATGAAGGCAATCAAAGTTTGTGTGAACCGTTTCGATGATGAGACCAAGCAATCATTCATTGAATTGTACGATAAAATTGATGCTGACGTAAACACTGAGGAGGAAACCAATGACGAGGTATGATTTTCATGGTTACATTGGACATGTGGCAATCCTTAAAGATTGCCAACACCGTTCAGGTAAGATCCTGGAAGGTGAAGGATATAGATTAAAAATGCAAGCGATTGACGGAAGTGAATTTGAATGCTATCATAATAATATTGAGTACATTTGGGACAAATGACCTTGAAATACAATGAAGACGCTCTGATCAAAGAGCTACGTGACTACATCTCTGGAACCTATGGACAACACTACTCTGCTGGTAACGACAGCATTCAAACGTTAGATCTGATTGAAGCATGTGGAGACGCTGAGGCATTCTGTCGCAGCAACATTCTCAAGTATGCTTCACGTTATGATCGCAAGGGCACTGCCCGTCGTGATATCATTAAGATCCTTCACTACGCATTGCTGCTGCTCCACTTCTCTGACAAATCAAACACTACGGAACCCTATCCTCAATGAGCAAAGTTATCTTATCCAAAAAAACACTAGATGTCCTTAAGAACTTCTCCAGCATCAATTCTTCCATCGTATTCAGAAAGGGAAGCACTGTACGAACTATCAGCAATGCGGAAAACATACTCGCAAAGTTTACTGGCGAAGAAGTATTTCCTTCTGACTTTGCAATTTATGATCTCAGTCAGTTTCTTAGCGGTATCAGCCTGTTTAACGATCCTCAGCTCGAGTTCACCTCTACGGATTTTGTCAGCATTCGCGGCGGGCGCAATTCTGCCAAATACTATTTTAGTGATCCTGAGATCACTCTCAAGAGTGCGCCAGAAAAGAACGTAAAGTTTCCAGGTGCTGACCTGCAATTTAATTTGAGTGGAGATGAGTTGATTGCATTGCAGAAAGCATCTGCTGTGTATGGTCTTCCTGATCTTACCTTCAGATCAACTGAAGGAGAAGATACTATCAAACTAATTCTTCGTGACAAAGAGAATGATACCAGCAATACTTATGATCTCACCGTGGCAGGTTGTTGTACTGGCACCTATTCTCTTGATGTTAAGATTGAAAACATTCGTGTTCTCGGCAAGAGCTCTAACGCTACTGCGGGAGATTATACAGTTAAGGTTTCTAAACACTTGATTTCTGAGTGGACTAATACCGATGTTGAACTAACTTACTACATCGCATTAGAACCTTGAGGTTACACAAAGTTTTTTATGTTCCTATCTTTACATTCAGGTTTAACAAACATAACTACTATCAATTTTCTGATCTAGAAAAAAATGATAGTCGTCCTAGAGGATGGACAACTCCATTGAACTCTACGTTTCCTGCTATACAAGATAACGATCTTCTTGTCTCTCCAGATGTCAGGGACAATATGATGAGTGATCTAAAGGAACAGATTAAAAAACTTTTCTATATGCATGGCATACCTGACAAGTTTGACTTTGTTGATTTCTGGTATAACTCATACCATGACAACCAAGGACAAGAACAGCATACACATCTGACTGGTTGTATGTCTGTCACTCCGTACTGGTGTGGAATCTATTACAACAAAGGATTTACACCAACAACATTCTTTAGACCAGATTCAAACAACAGGGTTCACCAGTTCCCTTACAATGGACCTGAATTTAGAGAATACTTTGCTGACAGTTTACAACCTAATTTGTCTGATGGTGATGTAATTTTATTTCCACCATACCTAAAGCACTCTGTTGATTTGCAAACCAGTGCTAGTATGCGACTGACCTTTTCTTTCAATTTACAATTACATAATGGTTGATGTACCATACGAAATTCTGGAGTATTGCGACTCTTTTACCCTTGATGCTAAACGTAATGATTTACGCTATATTGATTGTGTTTACATGAACATGGGTGAGTATGGTAATGACCCAGAACAACTCAGAGAAATGAGACAACGCATCCTTCCTATTTTTGAATAATTTATTATGAGCAAAGAATTTTTGTGGGTGGAGAAATACCGCCCAAATATTGTTGAAGATTGTATCCTTCCTGACACTACTAAAGAAGTGTTTCAGGGTTTCGTCAATCAAGGTGAACTACCTAACCTACTACTGAGTGGCACTGCAGGTGTTGGCAAGACAACCATCGCCAAGGCACTGTGTGAGGAGATTGGTGCCTCTTACATCGTGATCAATGGATCCGATGAGGGACGCTTCCTAGACACTGTAAGGAACAGAGTCCGTCAGTTTGCTACGACTGTCTCTCTCACCTCTGGAGCGTCTCACAAGGTCGTTATCATCGATGAGGCAGACAACACCACTAACGACGTGCAACTGTCTCTGAGGACTGCTGTGGAGGAGTTCCATAGCAACTGCCGTTTCATCTTCACCTGCAACTTCATCAATAAAATTATTGAACCTTTGCACTCACGTTGTACGGTGGTTGACTTTAGAATCAAACCTGATCAAGCAGTCAAGCTTCAAGGCGAGTTCTTCACACGTCTCAAAACTATTCTTACTAACGAGAATGTAGAGTACGAAGATAAGGTTCTCGCTAAGTTGGTCAAGCGTTATTATCCTGATTGGCGTCGTCTTATTAACGAGTGCCAGCGTTATGCTGCTACAGGTAGTATCAACTCTGCCATACTGGTTGATGTTGCTGACGTTAATCTTGATGCTCTTCTTGGATCCTTAAAGAAGAAAGAGTTTACTACAGTCAAGAACTGGGTTGTTCAACACATGGACAACGATCCTAGTATGGTGATGAGAAAAATCTATGACAGCATGTATGGTGTTCTGAAACCTGCTTCTATTCCTGAAGCTGTTCTTATCATTGCCAAGTACATGAAAGATATTTCTGTTGTACCTGATCAAGAGATTAACATGCTTGCATGTTTAACTGAGATCATGATGAGTTGTGAATTCAAATGACATTACTCAAATTTATTGAGAAAGAACCTAAATTTATTATGATGGAGGAAATGTATGAGCGACTTGAAAAAGAACCAGAGAGGCAATGGGAATACATCAAAAGTCAAAACTACACCCGAGAATGTAGCAGAAGCAAATGAAGCATTGTTTCATGCTACAATGAACCTACCCCATGCTGCTGCTCATTGTGGAATGACAGAGCGTGAAATGAAAATGATCTTTCGTGAATACCTTAAATACCATGCCCCAGACATTGAAGTCGTTGAAGACACCCCTCAGGTATCCAGGGGGGAAGAGTCGTGCCCTGAGTAAACTCTTTCAGTATATTCCCAACCTGAAAGATTATACTGAGTATCGTGAACCATTTATTGGTGGTGGTTCTGTGGCGTTGGAAATTGGTAAGCGATATCCACACTTGGATATTTGGGTAAACGATCTCTACGAACCACTCTATAACTTTTGGAGAATATTACAAGACAACGGTAATGAAATTAAGAACATCCTCCTCCAACTTAAACAAAGGCACCCTGACCCCACTTCCGCTAAGCAACTTTTCTTGGATGCTAAAAAATACCTTGAGGAGGATACCAAGGAAACTGAGGATCTTCATCGCGCTGTTTCTTTCTATGTTGTCAATAAGTGTAGTTTCTCAGGTCTTACAGAATCAAGTTCCTTCTCAAAGCAAGCAAGTGAATCCAACTTCTCTTTGGCGGGAATAGAAAAACTTCCATTTTACTCTGAACTAATTGCGAAATGGAAAATTACTAATCTGTCATACGAGCAACTCCTTACAGACAACAAAGAAATTTTTACTTATCTTGATCCTCCATATGAGATTAAATCAAATCTATATGGAAAGCGTGGAAACATGCACAAAGGTTTTAATCATGACCACTTTGCTGTCAAGTGTGATAGGTTTATTGGTCCACAACTGGTATCATATAATTCTTCTCAACTGATCCAAGATCGTTTTGACGGGTGGACAGCTGCAGAATTTGCACACACTTATACCATGAGGAGCGTAGGGAGTTATAATACAGATCAAGCAGCTCGTAAGGAACTAATCCTTTTTAATTATGAAATGTGAAGTCACCCTATACAAAGCAGGCACCATCTTTAAGGAAGAGGTGATTGCTGTTGACTATCAAGATGCTCGCAAGGTTGCCGTTGCTCGCAATCCTGGTGCTAAAATTGTTTCCGTTACCGCCGTATTTAAATAATGTATCAACTGAAAGATTACCTGTACTCGATTAACCAATCCAAAAAGAATATTCTTGATGACGATATAGATGCTGAGAGAGGGTATCCCCCTTACATTGTTAATAGGTGCTTGTCTTCTTTCACTGATACTATCTTATATGT